>Ga0074195_1003023_pt1 | contig 16875 bp, 13 predicted proteins | sample EPASupsiteHSE623_FD_64525 | JGI IMG/M metagenome (GOLD analysis project Ga0074195, IMG submission 64525) | Bioremediated contaminated groundwater from EPA Superfund site, New Mexico - Sample HSE6-23 | ecosystem: Environmental > Aquatic > Deep subsurface > Groundwater > Contaminated ...
TCAAGCGACTACGAGCGAGGAGGCGGAGATGGCTGGACGATAACCGGGCGGACACAGTACCTGGTCCTCGGCCGGCAGGTTGGTAAGTGTGTGACAAGGAGGGTGCGATGTCTGGTAAATCTCGATACGCCAACGGAAGCAATACCAGCGCAGGCACGCTTCCGCCTGCTCCACGAACTCGATCCCCAGCGTGGTCAACAGGAACCACTCGAGCGGCTCGACGCCCTCCGGAGGATGCTCCTCGATTACGTGGATGATCCACAGCTTCACTGGGTCACGGTCCGCGAGGTACGACGGAGGCCAAATAGTTCAGCAATATCTACGGGTAAAGGGCAGGGCTACGCGGTCACTCCGACAGTCGCGGAATACTCACCGGCCGTCTATGGCGAGCCGTTATGACCGAATGTGACACACCAAAGCCCTCAACTTGGCCCGAGGGGTGAATAAGGCGGGGTGAAAGAGAAAGACCAGTGGGCGTGAACGGGATGGGGTCCAGCGACTCACCGGATCCGAAGCTCTGGAGTGTGGCCCCCGGCCGTCACGCACCCCAGACAGAACCGCTCCAGCCGAGCACCCCCGCACTCCGCGGCTGCACCCCCAGCCGAGCCCGCGTTGCCAGCGAGTCGTCGACAATGTATTATTGCGACATGAAAAGGCTCACGGCCAGGGAGGCATTGCGGAGGCTGCTACGCGAGGGCTGGCAAGTAGTCCGCCAGAGAGGGTCGCACAAGCACCTCAAACATCCGGTGCTCCCGGGTCGAATCACGATCGCGGACCACGCGGGAGATATCCTCGATCCGAAGATTCTTCGAGACATAGCGAAATTGGCAGGATGGGCTGATGTTCTATGAGATATCCAGTCATCATGCGACGAACCGAAACAGGGTATTCGGTCGAAGTTCCGGATCTTCCAATTTGTGTGACCACGGGCAAGACGTTCGAGGAGGCTGTGGCGAACATCCGCGAAGCGATTGAACTTCATCTTGAGGGGCTGGCTGAAGATGGAGAAAGCGCACCTGCACCCATGAGGACTCTTACGCTCGGCATCGAGGATCTTGACGCGGTGATCACCTACGTCGAGGCCGGAATGCGCATGGCAGCGTAATGCTACACGTACCGCACCGACTCCACGACCGGCATTTTCCACATCCACTCCCCCGGGCCGACGCCGGGATTGAGATTTCTGAGCGGTCAACATCTCGTTCGCTGGCGAGTCCGTCGCCGGGATCACCCTCCGGCCGATCTTCTCCTCGATCCGATCCCGTATTTTCTGAGCTTCCTGTCGAGGGTTGGGCGGGAGACTCCCAGGATACGGCACGCTTTTGCCTTCTGTCCGCCGGCCTGGGAAAAGACCTTGCGGATGTACGATTCCTCGACTTGATCGAGCGTCGGCGTGCCGCGGGGCGCGGAAACGGCGTCTGACTCTTTCTCGAACGACGCTCGCATGGGCAGCCGATCGGGCTGGATCAAGGGTTCGTCCTCCAGAACCACCGCTCGCTCGATGATGTTCTCGAGCTCCCGAATGTTCCCCGGAAACCCGTAGTCCATCAGAATCTCGAGCGCCCGATCCGAGATACCGGACACCGAGCGACAGGTCTCTCGATTGTAGCGACGGATGAAAAACTCGACCAGGACCGGAATGTCCTCTCGGCGCTCCCTGAGAGGTGGAAGGGTCAACGAGATGACGTTCAACCTGTAGTAGAGATCCTCCCGGAACCGTCCCTGTTTCAGAAGGGTCTCCAGATCGGCGTTGGTCGCGGCGACGATCCGGACGTCCACCGGGATCGTGCGAACCGAGCCCACGCGGTCCACCGCCCGCTCCTGGATCACGCGCAAGAGCTTGGACTGGATCGAGTGACCCAGACACCCGATCTCGTCCAGGAAGATCGTTCCGCCGTCGGCGAGCTCGAATTTGCCCTTCTTGAGCCTCTCGGCTCCAGTGAACGCCCCCTTCTCGTGGCCGAACAGCTCCGACTCCAGGAGTGTCTCGGTCAAAGCCGCGCAGTTCACCGCGATCAGGGGCCGCTGGGCTCTCAGGCTGGAGTTGTGGAGGACGCGTGCAATGACCTCCTTGCCGGTCCCGGACTCGCCCCGGAGCAACACGGTCGACTTGGTCTTGGCCACCTTGTGGACGGTTTTGAGGAGCTCCAGAAAGGCCGGGCTTTTGCCGACGCAGGTATACCTCTGGGCCACGAGCTCCCGTAGGCCTTCCCGCTCCGCTTCCACGTACCGGTAGGTCCGGGCGTTGTCGATCGCCCCGGATACAGGACCCGCGAGAAGCTCCAGCGCCTTCGCATCGTCGCGAGTGAACCCGCCGTCCAGGCGGTTTAAGACCTCCAACACACCGATCACTTTGCCCCGGATCTCGAGAGGAACGCAGACGACCGAGCGGGTCGGATAGTCGATCATTCGGCTGATCTCCCGGGCGAACTTGGGTTCACCCCGGACATCGTTCACGACCATCGACCGGCCTTCCTGGGCCACCCATCCGGCGATTCCTTCGCCCATTCGAATCCGGATGCGCTTGAGCTCCTCGCGCTTCTCACCGGTGGCGGTCTTGAAAAAGAGAGTGTTGGTCTCTTCGTCCAAGAGAAGGATGGAGCTCGCGCCCGCACGGAAGATGCGGCACATCGAATCGCAGATCAGATCGAGCACCGTATCGACATCGAGGGTGGAAGAAAGCGCGGTGCCCGTCTCGAGGAGGGCCCGAAGAAGCGAGTGGTCGGTGACCGGTGCGTTCACGCCCATGGTGGATGACAGCAGTATATTGCCGCCCGCACAGCTTCGCAACGCGCGGGCGCGGGGCGACAAGAATACCGACGAAGAAGAAGACGAATGCCTGATTGACAATTTCTCCGCCGCTGACCACCATGGAAACGGGATCCTCGAACGGAGGCAACGGACCAGACATCTCGACAGTCTCCAGAGGCCATCTTCATGACGATTTCATCAGTGACCACGGCCATTGTCCTCTGCGTTGCGGTCCTTTGTGGGACTCGACCGGTGCTCGCGCAGGCGGGTCTCGACGACCGGGTGGCTCCACTGAAGTAACGAACGAGCCGGGTTTCGCTCGACTCGAGATCATCTCAAGACCATGGCTTGCACGCACCAACAACCCGACGACTCGACCACAATGCTGTATCCGCTGGTCCGCTGGACGTACACGCTTCTCTACGCTCCTCTCGCCCTGCCGATCCTTGCCCATCTCCTCCAACGGCGCGATTCCAGACGACGCCTGGCAGAGTACCGCGGACCCGCCCCTGGACGCGCGACCATCGCCGCGCCCAGGGCCAAGCCGGTCGCTTGGCTCCACGCGGTCTCCGTGGGGGAGGTTCTCTCCGCGCTGCCGATCCTGGAAGCCCTCGATGTCACGACCCATCTGACCACGACCATCGAGGATGCTCTGGTCGTCGCCGATCGATCCGGCTATCCCTTTGCATCCACGAGGTTCCTCCCGCTGGACGTTCCTTGGTTCATGTCTCGGCTGATCGAGACGCTCAAACCCGATATCGCTCTCGTCTGCGAGACCGACTTCTGGCCCAACATGCTCCACGAGCTTGCGATTCGTCGGGTGCCGACGTTCCTGATCAACGGTCGCATCTCCCACAAAATCTGCGCTCTCTATAGCCTCCTCGGACGGTTCTCTTCGCGAATGTTCTCGGCCTTCGACCGTCTCATCGTCCAGACCGAGCTCGACGCACAGAGGCTCGAACAGATCGGGCTTCCTCACGAACGGATCCTGGTGCTGGGCAACACCAAGTACGACTGGGCCTCCCGGCCGCTCGCGCAGACTCCGCACGACCGAGGCGCCAGCCGGCTGGTGTCGGGTTCTCGACCCAGGATCGTGGTCGGGAGCTCCCACCCCGGGGACGAAGAAAGGGTCCTTGATGCCATGGCAGGCCTCGATGTCGAACTCGTCATCGCGCCCAGACACGTGAACCGGGCAAGTGAGATCGTCCGGATGGCAGAACTCCGCGGTCTTCAGACCACCCTCTTCTCACGATTCGAGAACACCGAGGAGCCCGGCATCGAGAATGGGGCTCGCATTGATGTGGTCGTGGTCGATGTGCTGGGGATCCTGCCCCGACTCTACGAAGGAGCACGGGCCGCGTTCATCGGAGGTTGCTTCGACGGCTCAGGAGGCCACAACTTCCTCGAAGCGGTTCGCCACGGAGTGCCCGTGGTGATGGGCCCCCACGTACGGAATTTCCATCAGGACGTCCGGACGTTCCTGGAGGCACGGGCGATCCTCCAGGTCCAGGATGGAAACGGCCTCGGCGAGACTCTAAGGATGCTCGTGGCCGATTCCGATCAAGGTCGGGAATACGGCGAAAGGGGGCTGCGCCAGCTTCTGTTGAACCGAGGCGCCGCCAAGAGGACCGCGGAGGAGATCCGGAAGGTGACGGCAGGTCAGACTCGATGAAACTGGCCCTGCTGGTCTCTTCGCACGAGATGGGGGGGGGACAAACCCACGCGCTCTGGCTGGCCGAAGCTCTTGAGCAGGTGCGCGGAGTGGAAAGGATCCTTCTGGGAAGGCCTGGCGGGTCCTTCGAGCAGCACGCTGCTGCGCGCGGGGTGCCATTCCTCGGTCTCGTGCCCGGCGACGGCTTCGACCTCGTCGGTCTGACAAGACTCGTCCTCGCTCTGCGGCGCATCGGCATCGGGCTCATCCACACCCATCTCAATCGCGCGGCGCTCTGGGGAACGATCGCGGGACGACTCCTTCGGATTCCCGTCGTGGCCACGGTCCACGGGATGAACCGACCGATCTACTACAGGTTTGCCGACCGCGTCGTCGCGGTCTCGCACGCGGTCGCCCGGCACTTGGGACGCTCGTGTCCATCGCTGCAGGCGCGCACTCGGATCGTGCCCAACGCGCTCTCCCCGAGCTTCGCTCCCGACCCCGACCGGGTCGACCGTCTTCGTCGCACGCTCGGCCTCTCCCCGGACGACCGGACCCTTCTGCTGGTCGCCAAGCTTCACCCCAACAAGGGTCAGAGGCTCGCGCTCGATCTTCTGGCGCGACTGGGTCCGGCACACCGGCTTCTCCTCGTCGGTGAAGGCCCGGACAGGCCGGTCCTCGAACAGCGGGCCTGTGATCTTGGTCTTTCGTCCAGAGTCTGCCTCACCGGACATCGCGACGATGTGGCAGACCTGATGGGTGTGGCCGACCTGGTTCTGGTGCCTTCGGTGGAGGAGGCCTTCTCCTTGACCGCGGCCGAGGCCCTCCTGTGCGGGGTGCCGGTCGTGGCGGCCAGGACCGGTGGCCTCGTGGATCTCGTCGGAGACAGCGGCATTCTCCTCGACGGCAGGGATGGCGGCACGTGGGCCTCGGCGTGCGAGGCTGTCCTCGCCGATCCCATGGCAGCACGGGCCAGAGCCGCTCCGGCCCGGGAGCGTCTATTGAAGAAGCACGCTCCCGATCGAGTCCTCGAAGGACTTCTCGGCATCTACCGTGAGCTGAGCTGTGAGTCCTAACACGACAACGTAAGATGCCGTCAACGACAGGTCAACGTCGGGGAGGAGGAAAATCCAACAGGCTCACTTTTGTGGGTGCATGTCGGGCGGGTGGCAACATTTGTGAGGTGGAGGGGGTCGGATTCCTCTTCTCATGCGAGTTCCGCAGCGGCTGCCTCAGCCGCGAGGACTGTCTTTAGCAAGAGAAGAGGCATCCGACCCCCTCCACCGGCCTCAACAGACACTTGGATCAACACATTGCGTCACCCACGAGACATGCACCCCACTTTTGTTTTCCCAGTCGACACCGTGGGGGGCTGTCTGATAATAATGAGATCTCTGGACATGATCCGGACCGCGTGAGAACAAGGAGGAGGATCTCCATGGTCTTCGAACTTCCCCCGCTTCCCTACGTACCCAACGCTCTAGAACCGTACATCACGGCCAACACCCTGGGGTTTCACCACGGCAAGCATCACAACGCCTACGTCACGAACCTCAACAACCTCGTCAAGGACACCCCCTTGGCCCGCGAGTCTCTGGAGACCATCATCAAGTCGACGGCCAACGACCCCGCCAAGATGGCGATCTTCAACAACGCCGCGCAGGTGTGGAATCACACGTTCTTCTGGCACTCGATGAAACGGGGACTCTCTGGCCCGAGCAAGAACCTGGAGGCCAGGATCAAGACTGATTTCGGCAGTCTCGAGACGTTCAAGGAGCAGTTCAAAGCGGCCGCGGTCGGCCAGTTCGGCAGCGGGTGGGCCTGGCTGGTCGTCGAGGCCGGGAAGCTCAAGATCGTGAAGACCTCCAATGCCGACACCCCCCTCGCCCACGGACAGGTGGCTTTGTTGACCTGTGACGTCTGGGAGCACGCCTACTACCTCGATTACCAGAACCGAAGGCCCGACTACGTTCAAGCCTTCCTCGATCAGCTCGTGAACTGGCAGTTCGTCGAAGCGAATCTCGCGAAGGCCTAGGAGCCAGTCGGACTTTCGTCCGACAAGGCTCTGCCAGGAGAGTGGCATCCTTGAGCCGTCCACGTTCCTGTCTCATCCTGGCCGTCCTGGTCGCATTGGCCTACCTGGAAAGCCCGAGAATCGGATTTCTCTACGACGATCACAAGGTCGTCGTAGAGAGTCCGGTCGTCCGTTCGCTCACCCAGATTCCGGTCCTGGTGAGCCCGGACTATTTCCTTCTCTCCGGAGACCCTTTCCGTTACCGTCCTGTTGCCACGCTGACCCACATCCTCACCACGTCCCTCCTCGGCACCGCCCCGTGGATCCATCACACGGCCAATCTCCTGCTACACATCCTGGCTACACTATTACTTTTCTGGTTACTCGACACTCTCCTCGAGCGCAGGTCAGCCTCGTTCCTTGGCGCGCTCTGGTTCGGACTGCACCCGGCCATCTCCGAGGCCGTTCTCTGCGTGACATTCCGGCGAGATACCCTGGTGCTCCTCTTCGGACTGGCCGCGCTCGTCGCGCTCTTCCCGCGACGTCCGTTCATCGGAGGGCCGACTCCCTTCCCCTCCGATGAGAGTCCTGACACGGGAACGCCGACATCCTACCGGATCCGGGTGGGGCTCTCGGGCTTCTTCTATGCCCTGGCGCTCGGTTCCAAGGAAACAGCCGTGGTGTTCGTTCTGCTCTGGCCACTGATGATTTTGTGCCACGGACCCGCTCTGGGTGTTCCAACGGGAAAAAAGCGAGGGCTCGCCCTTCGCCTTTTCGCGGTCTACCTGGCCGTGACCATAGCCTTCCTCGCGCTCTCGATCGGCCTGATCCTCTCGTCATCGATCCAGCCAGAACCCACGATCGCAGCCACCCTATCCCAGCGCATCGTCCACGCGCTGCACCACCTCGGAGTCTACCTGATGCTCCTGGTCTGGCCTTGGCCGCTGGCCTTGGAAAGGCCAAGCGTAGGGCCCATTCTCCCGACAGACCCACACGTGTGGATCGGTCTCCTCGCCGTAGTCGCACTCGGCTTCCTGGGAGCTCGATCCACCCGATCCGCGCGGAATCGACCAAACGGCGCGTCTTGCCCTGCGAACGGGCCGGACTTCCCGGACGATGTCGGTTCGACGTCGGGATCCCTGTTCTGGACCGGCGTCGCACTGACCCTGGTTCCGCTTTTACCGGTCCTCGTGTTTGCCTGGCAGAGGACAGCGGAGCGGTATCTCTACGTTCCCGCCGCAGGCGTGGCGCTGTTGCTCGGACTCGGTATCGACCGGGGTTCCGGTGCCGCGACCAGATCGTGGCGTCCATGGGTGCTGTTGCTCGTGGTCCTGGCAAACACACTGGTGCTGATTCGTCACATCCACGTCTGGGTACAACCGGTGACCCTCTGGCAGCAGACGCTCGAGGCCTTTCCCGAAAACCAACGGGCCCACGTCGCGCTCGCGGCAGCCCTGGACCTTGGCCGTCCGGACGCTCGAAAGCAGGCCCGCTGGCATCTGGAGAAGGCTCTCCAGCTCGATCCGGATTACGACTCGGCAGTGCATGGACTCGCCGTGGTCGCCCATAAGGACGGCAGACTCAAGGATGCAAGCGACCTCTACCTCCGATACCTTGCCCGCCGACCCGTGCTGGAGGACCGAGCCGCGGCCGAATACGCCGCACTCCTGTTCAACGAACTGGGGCTCGTCAAGGAGGCCGTGCTGCTGCTGCAGGGGCACGCCGCCCACCACGGGCACGTGGCGCCGGGCCTGGCTCTGGCCAAGGCGTATCGACTGTGCGGCCTCACCGAAAGAGCCAGAGAGGTCCTCGAGGATTGCCGGCGCCAGTTTCCCGGAGACCCGAGGCCCTCGCAGGAGCTAGCGAAAATCCCCCCAACCGCAGACTCCAGACTCGATCAGGACCTTGCGTACGAGAGCCTCATGTCCGGGGGAGAACTCGGTTCCCAGACGCCCTTTCGTCGCGCGTGCGGTCTCGCTCTCCTGGGAAAGACGGAAGAAGCCGAGCGAGAGTATCGCACCGAGTTGTCGCGCCGGCCTGGGAACCGCTATGCCCGATCGAATCTGGCGGCTCTCTACAGCGCCAAGGGCCGGCTCCAGGAGGCTGATCGCGAGCTGACAGCGGTCCTTCGCGATGCGCCGGATTTCGTGCCGGCGATTTACCACCTCGCCCATGTCGCTCTCAGACTGGGGCAGAAGGATCGCTCGGCAAAGCTCGTCGAGCGGGGGCTCCATCTCGAGCCGGGAAATCCGGACTTCCTCCGACTGGCCGGCGAGCTTGGAGCGAAGGAGCCGGTGATCAGGCCCGGGGCGCTGGGACGAGGATTTTGAGCCGCAGGGTCAAGGCTCTATCATCCACGCCGTGGAGCCGGGGCGCGGACAGCAGGATCGAGTCGGCCCAGACAGGGAGTCCCGCGTCGCCGATCGAATCGACGTAGGAGTTGAGCGTCTTTTCAGGCCCGTTCACCTTCACCAGGACGGAATACTCGGTCAGCCAAGGCAAGGGACGTCCCCCCTCCTCGCGCTGCACCTGGACCGCCCTGTTGACCGCCAACCTCACGGAAGGCAGACTCCCGTCGCAGGCGAGCTCTTTGAGCCGCTGAAGAACCGAGGCCAGACTGGCCCCAACGTGCAGGTCGAGAAGAAGCTGTGCAATCTCCTCGCGGCCACGATCAGCACAAGACTCCACCTGGTCCAGCCCCGGGCCGATGGAATCGACCGCACTTTCCGACACAGCGGCCCCGCGCCGCACGCTCCCTCCGCTTTCGAGACTCCTGAGGGTCTCGAAATAGGAGACGGCCTCAACAGCCCACGGCGCCGACACGACGAAGAATCCGGCCAATAGGAACGCCCATCCCGCTCTCACAGTTTGCCGACCTCCTGTCGAGCATCCGGACGGCCGGCCGACGACAGCTCGACGCTGGGAATACGCACGCGGGCCAGTGGCACCGGTCGACTCTCTTCGACGTCGTCAGGAGAATCGGACCGACTCACGAAATCGGCCGACGGCTTCTCGATGTCACTCGCGAGCGAGAACGACAAACCGACAGCCTCCTCTCGCGCGGCAACGGACTCCGCCTCGGACGCGCCGGAGCGGCTCTGATCGGGTGCGACATCCACCGCTTCCGCATGCTCGACCGCCACCCGTGGGATCGTCACCCGCAGGTTCTTCACGTACAAATCGAGCGAGTCGCGATCCGGACAGGTCCCTGTGAGCCTCAAAAGGACACCGATCGAGTCCTCCCAGCCTCCTTCGTCCCTCTCGACTCGAAGCTCGTTCATGACCGATCTTGACGGAAGAACCGTCACGGCGAAACGGGCCGATTCGAGAACCGTTCCCCGATTTCTGAGGCACCGTCTCAGATACAGAGCCTGTCTTTCCAGTTCGGGGGCACGGATTTCCGGATCCAGTCTCGTCGACTCGAACCTGATCGTGACCGTGGGAGCCACACGGGGAAACAGATCCAGACTCGAAAGACCAAAAGCCCGGTGAACGACAAGAAAAGCCACGGAGACCATAAGGAAAGAAAGGAGCGAGCAGATCCGACCGTAGGTCGAGATCGGTATCTCGACGCCAGCGACGAGATCGATCGACCCCGTTACAGTGGTCTGAACAGTCACGACATCAGTCTGACGTGGGATGTCTCGGACTACGGACGACGAGCCGCAAAGCGTCATCGAGCAAGCCCCATTCCGGTCCTCGAGCTGGTGCCGTGGTCCGTCGTTGCCCGGACCGGGGACGCGAACCTCGCGTCCCGATCGACGTCCGACTCGTTTTCGTCCGGGCCGACCACGATCCGGGAGATCCTTTCTCGCGCTGTGCCGGACCGAGTCCGCTTCGGTCCAAGGCCGTCCCACGCGTTCTCGTCGTCGAAGGCGGGTCTGCCGGAAGGCGCGAGCGGACACTTCGGGCGTTCATCCGGACGCATGGACAAGGGGATCGCGGCGGGCTTCGAAACCGCCGGAGTCGCGGGGGGAGCACCGGTCTCGCGCGAAGGCTGGCCGAGAGAAGGTTCCACGACGATCTTCATATAGGGACCGACCGGATCCGAGGTCAGGAGGGTCGCCTGCCCCAGGTCGAGCGCCTTGGCGCGCAAGCCCAGGCCGGGGAGCGACCAAACCCGAACCACCTTTGGATTGTCGGATACGCACTGCTCGGCGACAGGCCCCACGAGGATCCGTTCCTCGCCCCTTCGCCAGGGGGCAAGATCCACGTCGGCGACAGCCACGCTCGAGGCCGTTGCCAAAGCCGCGACCGGACCCAGCACCATGTGGACCAGAGAGGAACCACTCATCGGTCCCTACAATCGGACAAAAGCCGACATTTTCTTAGACATGATGGTCATGGTCCCAACTCGAAGACCGAACAATCGGACGTATCGATCCGGACGATGAACCGGGGATCCTTTCTCACCTGGGCGAGCAGCCGCCACTTCTTGGGCGTGAGGAGCAACCACCGAGCTCCAAGCACGTAGCGCACGACCCCATAGGGATCCTCGGATCGCCCATCGAGGACTTCTCGGAAGCGCATGTGAAGGTGTGCGTTCCGGTACAGGAAGAAAGTCGGCTCCAATCCCACGAGCATCCGGTTGTGGTCGTTGTAGTAGAAGAACTCCGAGAAGATATCCCACTCGGCGACCACGAGCGTTCCAGGAGCGGTGTGCAGTGCGAGCCATCGCGCTGCCTCGGCCAGCTGTCCGTTCTTGTGTCCCGAAGCGATCCGGATCGACCGGGACACGCTCGTAAGCGAGACAAGCCCTGCGAGCAGAAACAGAACGATCCCCCCTCGCCCAGACAGGTCCAAAAGCGCCGGCACCGATGGGGAGGTCCCCAGGCGTTCGGTTCGACGGTCCTGGGCGAGGTCCCCCAGCAGCGAACCGGCCAGCAGCAGGGTCAGCGCGATCGAGTATTCCAGGAAGCGCATCGACGAAAGGGTCAAGAGGAGAAAAAGCCCGGCCGCCTGTGCCACGGTGATCATCCGAGCCGACCGGTCGCGCGGAAAGGCCAGGATCACAAGGCCAACGATCGCGAGCGCCACGGGAAGGATCCCGTACTGGCTCAGCAGGTGGGATCCCTGGGCATCGAGCAGCTCGACGCCGAGGTTGACGTTGCCCGCGCCTGTCCAGCGAAGTCCCATGACCCAAATATTTTGTACCCACCAGAGACTGAGCGTATTCGGAAAATTGGGGTGCGCGATCGATCCCAGAGCCAGACCGACGAACGCGTGCAGAGCGGGCGCCCAATCGAACCGGCCCTCGGCAATCCTGACAGACAGTGCGTGGATCAGAACCAGAGCGATTACCACGTGAAATGCCGTGTAAGACAGCGGAAACAAGACAGCCAGAACGAACACGAGTCGCAATCGGCCCGTGGCGAGCGCCCCCACCAGCAGCACGGTCAGAGGCACCGAGATCAGGTATCCGCGGGTCGAGCAGAACCGGAGGAGGAATCCGCTCGAGCCGAACGAGGCCAACGCCGTCCAACACAGAGGTCTGGGGCAGCCAAGCCAGGCCGCGGTGACGAAGACAACCACGGCATAGACCCCACCCAAGACAGCCGTGGCGCACTTCGCCCCGACGATCGGGCCGAACACACGGACAAATGGGACGAGGAACACGTGGAGCAGGAAGGATGAGTCGGCCCAGGAGTCGGTCCACAGGGACTCGGTTGTCCATGGGAACGCCCGCATGGGCCCTTTCCGCGAAAGAAGGTCGGCCATCTTCACGTGAAAGTAGCTGTCGTTGCAGAAAAGCCCTGGATCCGCGAACTGAACCGTAGCGAAGACGCCAAACGCCACCAGGAAGACGGACAGCGCGGCCAAAGGTCTGTAAGGTCTGTTCATGGAGAAAGCGGCCTTTCTTGCCAGAGACCGTCAGCCCCGGACAAACCGAGACAGAACCCCCAGGCCGCGATGCGGCTGTCGCATTTGACGACGACGAGGTTCCTTCCCTTGTCGAGAACGACCTTGCATTGCCCCGCGTCGATTCGCAGGTGCTGCTCGGCCTTGACCTCGACAACCTTGCGGCCCCCGATCCAGACGGTGCCGGACTGAACACACCCGAACCGCAGCTCGACTTCGGCCGTCCGTTGGCACTCGACGACCGTCGCGGCGTAGGTTGCGATCGCCGGTATTTCCGGGGGAATGTACGGCACGGTACGGCGGCTCTCTCGAGACTGCTTCCAACGTCTCATGTGTACTTGGAGCGAGCGTCCATCGAAGAATGTCCGATCCAGATCGACGAACGTGGCTGGCCTCTCTTGAGACGGGCGCACCCATCGACCATCCAAGGGGTGGCCGGTGAAAAAACATGTCGAGATCGTGGTCAGAATCGATTCTCCCTTGGACGCGAGATCAGAAGCCGGGATCGGGCTTCGAACCACGAACCCGGTCAGCCGACCCGGCGATTTCTCCGAGAGTTCCCAAAGTTGCCAGTCAGGGCCTTTCGCGAGCGAACGGAATCGATCGTCTCGAGACTCCTCGATTCGCGTGGAGGCATCACGCCCCAGGACCGCGTATCGAGCGCCCAGTTCGAGCGCTATCGGACTGTACATCTCCTCTGCGTCACCCTCGCAAACGGCCGACCAGAGGAGCCAGCGAGAGGGGTCCGGATCGAACAGGAATCCGGCATCGAGCGCATCCGGCCATGGGCTTCCGGCCAGAACGGCAGCCCAGGGCGACAAGTCGGATACGAACAACGGATCAAGGCCGACCACGAGACGATCGAGACCTCCTCGGCCCGTGAACAGCCCTCCATAGAATGCCCATCCTCCGACGAAGACTGTCGTTCCCTTGGGTGCGCGCTTTGAAAGCTCCTCGATCACCCGGCCGAGGCGGGGTCCGGACTCCGCGCGAATCCTCCGAATCGCCTGCACGGTCGAACGCGCCACGAACCAGAGCACCAGCATCGACAGGAAGAACAGGGCCACCCGAACCCGCGAGCGGGTCCGTTCAGGGCGACCCGACTCCTCTCGGTCCCGGAACGGATTCTGAGTCCCCACAAGAAGATCTCGTGTGACAAAGGCAACGAACGCCAGAGAACAGAGCGAAAGCTCGCACACGAACCTCCTGGACTCCAACGCCAAGAGCCCCATCAAACAGGCCACGGTGAACAGCGCCAATGTGTCGTCGGATCTCTCGGTTCGAGAAAAGAAGGAAAACGCGAGAGCGACGGACGTGAACAGGAAGGCGCCAGGGAGTTCCGCGGCCAACTCCCCCACGCGCAGGCTGTTCGATCCTCCCTCGAGCGTAATGGGCGCAAGACCGATTCCCTGCAGCCAGAGAGGCCACAGATACAGTTGGACCCATCTCTTGAGAAAGACCGTAAAATCCGGATGGATCACCACTCCGACACAGACGCTGGCCATCAGGATCAGAAGCCCCCTCAGCTTGACCTTTCGCTCAAAGGCTCGGAGTACGAGGACAACCAGAGCCATGACCACCAGTGGGAAAAGCCAAGAGTCGCGACTCAGAGGCCAAAGCACACCGACGAGAACGATCCAGATTGCTCGGCCGCTGATCATCGCGTGGAGCAGCCCCACCAGCATCAACAGACCCAACAGATCGGGCCTGGTCAGAGACAGACGGTAGACAAAACCTGGACCACTCCCCAACAAGACAAGAACGAACCATTCGGGCCACGGACATCGGTGTACGGCTAAAAAACAGCCAAACGCGAGGAGAACCGCGACCCCCGACAGGATCGTGAAGAGCTTGCCCATGAGAATCGGATCGCGAATGAGGAAGCCGAACGCACGGATCGCGCGGTGAAAAAGCGGGCTCGAATCGATCACCGGACCGCTCGTCCCCGTCGAACTGTTGGCCTGTCGGAGAGCCCCTTGATCACACGCCACGGCCACGTGATGGTGGTGAAAAGCGTTGGTCGGCACGGACACGGAGAACTGAGAGAGAGACAGGCAACGCACGATGACCAGGATCGAGAAGAGCAAAGAGAGCCAAGACAGAAGCCTCGGTCGATTGGAGACTCCCTGAATCAGTCCTCGCACTCTTCGAGGGCCGACCATCGAGAGCCGGCGAGCAGGGGCTTGTCCGGTGAGGGACGGAGCAAGACACTCCGGGTCGGATCGGTCCCTCACCGTCTCGTTTTCCGTCTGCCGGTCAAGAGCTTGCACTGCCAGATCGAAATTCCGGGCCCCATCGACGGGATCGGCAGACGGCCCGACTGGACGGTTGCCACGCTCCCCGTGAAGATCTCAGTGAAAACCGAACCGTCTTCCACGCCACCGTTCAAGACCGGAAGATCGCAGGCCTCCCTGGGCCCGGGTCCCCGATGTCCGATCACGACGATCTGTTCCTGGTCGGTGTCACGGAGGTAGCTCAGGGAATCGTTCTCCACTGTGAGAACCTGGAATCCACCCGAGATCAAGGCGGACGAGGTGCGCCTGAGGCGAATGAGCTTCTGGTGGAACGTCCTCAGCTCTTCGTCCCAGTGGCAGCGATCCCAGAGCATGCATCCTCTCGCAGATTCCGGATCCTGACCCTCAAGTCCGATTTCGTCGCCGTAGAAAATGCACGGAACTCCCACGTAGGTCATCATGAGGCCCAGAGCGAGCCTGACCTGCGACTTGTCTCCCCGAACGACGCTCGCGATGCGACGCGTGTCGTGCGAGCCCAGCATGTTGAGCTGCTGACGTGCGATGGCCCATGGGACCGCGGCCCTGTGGGCTTGCCAACTCTCGACCAGAGCGGAGGTCGGCCATGTCAGCGAAGACTCCACGACCTGCGGGTACTGGTGCTGCCGGATCTCGAATCCGGAGAGCCAGTACCACAGAGGCTGCGAGAACCCGGCATAGTTCATCGTGGCGTCCCAGCAATCCCCCTGGAGCTGCCCGGTGGAATCGAAGAAGTTCTCGCCCAGGATATAAGCCTCGGGGTTCTCCTCCTTGACGGCCCAGTGGATGCCTTGCCCCACCTCCATACCCATCTGGTTCGCGCCATAGCGGCCCAGCATGTTGGCGACGTCGATGCGCCAACCATCAGCACTGTACGGAGGTCGAAGCCAGTGTCGGAAGACCGCGTCGGGCCCCGAGTACATGATCCGTCGCAGCTTCTCGCTGCGGTAGTTCAGCTTTGGAAGGGACTTCACTCCCAGCCAACACTCGTAATCGTCGGGGTGACGATTGAAGATGAAATATTCCGCGGTCTGGCAGGTCTGGTCTGCCTGGGCATCCTGAAACCACGGGTGGTTCACCCCGCAGTGGTTGGGGACGATGTCCAGGATGAACCGCATCTGGCGAGCGGCCGTGGCGCTCCGCAGGCTCACCAGCGCGGGATTCCCTCCCAAGTGGGAATCGACGCCGAAATAGTCGACCACGTCGTACCGGTGATTCGAAAAGGCGGAAAAGACCGGATTGATGTAGAGCGCGTTGACCCCAAGGTCGACGAGGTAGTCGAGTCGATCCTCGATCCCCTTGAGATCGCCTCCATAGAACTCCACCATGGCCTCGGCCCCCTTGGCGGAAGAAGGCTCTCCCCATTGTCGGGCCTTGGCCTCGAAGCCCCGATAGCTGAACTCACCGTCCCGGACATTGCTCGCAGGGTCGCCATCGGCGAACCGATCGGGCAGGATCTGGTAAAAGACGCTGTCCCAGACCCACCGCGGAGCGAGGTAGTCAGCCACCAGGCGGAAATCCTCGGCATCGGTGGACAGGTGGCGTTGCACTCCAGCTGCGTTGTACCAGAGCGGGCCATCGTCCGTGAACAACAGGAACCGGTAGTTCACGGTGGGCATCGTCAGCTTGACCCTGGCTTCCCACCAGAGGCACGCCGGAGTCCTGGCCCCCGGCCTCATCTCGATGAACGCCTGCTCTCCATCCGGACACGTTCGGAGCAGAACCGTACGAACGGGCGCGGCGGGCGAGGTCCGGATCCTCAGGAGGACTTCCTCACCCAGCCTTGGCTCCTGACCGGACTCAGCGATCACGTAACGGCTCGATCCGTCGTGGTGGATCGAATCCGCGTACGCCGGAAGGTCTGACGAGTGACTCGTGCTCATGCGCGCTCCTTGATATCAGTGCCACATTCTTGCCACGAAAGCCGCGGCGATATCAAGAGTCGTGTCCGGATCCATCGACGGGATCAAAAGTCGCACCTCCCTCGGACGGAGGCGGGCTGAGCGCCATCGGCTCCCACAGCGGTGCCGGCATCTCCCCCCGTCCCTGCCCCCACACCTTCGGTCCGCGTGCGGTCGCTCGCCTCACCACTGGCCGATAGAAGCCCGGCCATGGACTCCTGGAGCTTGCCCACGACGGCATAGACGCGACGGCTCAAGTATGGGGGACACGGCAGCTCTCCGGCTTGGAGGATGTACCGCGTGGCGTCTTCAATCATCCCGCACGCGTGGGTGCATAAAGCCAGGAGATAGTAGAGCTCCGCGCGAGTCACCAGCCCCATCTCCGACTCGTAGTCCACAACCCGGGAGAGGACGTCCAGGCAAGCCTTC
>Ga0074195_1003025_pt1 | contig 16868 bp, 16 predicted proteins | sample EPASupsiteHSE623_FD_64525 | JGI IMG/M metagenome (GOLD analysis project Ga0074195, IMG submission 64525) | Bioremediated contaminated groundwater from EPA Superfund site, New Mexico - Sample HSE6-23 | ecosystem: Environmental > Aquatic > Deep subsurface > Groundwater > Contaminated ...
TAGAGTTTTTTTTGTGAGGGTTGGTTTAGTTGCGTGGTTCCTGAATGCGTTTTCGTTCAAAAACTGCCAGTTTTTCTTTTTCTAATGCCTCCTTGCGACTGGCTTCTGCCTTAAATCTTAGATTGAGAGAAACAAGCAGGAAAAGGATTGAAATCAGAGAGGCAATTCCAAGGATAATGGCTGAATACCTGGCCCGTTTCAGGTTCTTTTTTTGCTGGCTCTCTTTTTTTGACACTTCCAGCTCACTCTGCTTTTTACTGTATTGTAAAAATGTGATCGCACGGTCAAATGCCGGATCATAGCGCATGGCCCAGGTGCCGTTAGGTTTTGTTTGTTCTTTCCATTGAAGAGCGAGTTGCAGTTCCGGGTTGATCCATAAGCCTGTCTTGCCTTCCTGGTAAAGTTCGGCCGATTTTGAAAGTCGCAGGTAAAGCTGAGCCGACTGGCTCTCCTCTTCGACCCATTTCCTCAGCCGGGTCCACACCCGCATAATGCTCTCATGCGAAATATCAATTGTTGAATCGGCATTGATCTCAACATGCGCCGAAGGCATCAGAAATGCACAACCGGGTTTCCTGAAACTGTCGATAACCTTTATAACTTCCTCTTCACGGGCCTCGGCCAGCGTAATGATCTCACTCAGCTGGGTCGGGCGGCGCGTTCCGCGACTCTCCTTGGTAATATCGGTCAGGGCCTTAAATAATTTTTCAGCAATATATTTATTCTTATGATCCCGCAGTTCGGTATAAATTTCCTCCAGGTGAACACTAAGCGCCTCCTTCATGGTGCCAATGGCATTGTAATGATCAATGCCGATCGGTTGATCGCCGATGCGATTCAGTGTCCAGTATTCCCAGGTCCGCATCATGGCATGCTGCATAATGGGCAATTGGTCGGGGTCATCCCCAACATCGTTTAAAAGCTGAGCAACCAGTTCATCAGTGATTTTACTGCCTTTAATGCTGACTGGTCCGGTAATTGCCAGTCGGCGCTCTTCATTGTTCATCCTGGGTACAAGATAATAGCCCTTGTTAATCGCTTCGCTCAACCCCCTGAATTCGGTACATTCATCCAGGAAATCAGTTCGCATCGAAAGAACAATATAAACAGGGACCTGGGTGTTTTCAATAGCAGTGAGAATCAGGTCGACAAATGCTTTGGTCTCCAGGATTGTCTTGAAGGTTGTCCTGCTTTTTTGAAACCGAAACAACTCTTCAAACTGGTCAATTATGATCAGTCGCGACGATTCGGCCGGATTGTCGAGCCGGCTTAAAACCTTCACTAGTCCATCTTTTCCTGAACGGAGCTCTTCAGCAATGCGCTCTGCTGTTATTTTACCAGTTGCAAGGGATTGTGCCAGGTTCCCGATCGGATCATCTGCCGGACGGAAAATGCACAGATTCCAGGATGTGGTGAAATAGGGAGTTTTGTTCTTAAGCAAAGCAGGAACAACACCGGCTTTGATCAGGGAGGATTTTCCACATCCTGAAGAGCCGACGATGGCAAGAAACCTGGTTTGATGTAATTTTTCAATCAGTTCCCTAACCTGTAGTTCCCTGCCGAAGAACAATTCATCCTCTTGAATTTCATAACTCCTGATTCCTGGAAATGGGTTGTCGTGAAGGAGGGGTGACGCCATGAGTAGTCTAAAAAAATTGATTCAGTAACAAATTTATACTTTTCAATGATAAATAAGGAAAAATCTTTTATTAAAAAAAGTCAGGATAATCGGAAAATCTCCTAATTTTATCCTGAATATAATTTCCGGCTATGGATGAAGTTAAAAATGATTCAAATGGTTCACCAGCGATGGAGCATTTGGAGGATCAGTTGAAGGTGGCCAGGAAGCAGCTTGAAGAATGTGAAAAAATGGCTACGCTGGGCCAGCTTACAGCCGGAATCGCTCATGAAATCAAGAATCCACTCAACTTTATTAAAAATTTTTCGGAGTTGACGCTTGATCTGATCAAGGAGTTAACCGAGGAAATTACTAAGATTTCGGGTTCAATGGATCCAAAGGAGATCGAAAACCTGAACGATCTTCTTGCCGATATGAGTGGTAACATACTGAAAATCAGTGAACATGGCAAGCGTGCCGACAGTATCATCCGCGGAATGTTACTTTATGCCCACGGTAAATCCGGAGAAAGGATTCCAACCGATATCAATTCCATGCTGGCCGAATATGTTGCCCTGGGTTACCATGGGCTGAGGGCTTCCGACAATACATTCAATATTAAGATGGAGCACGAATATGATCCGGCGATTGGCCTGATCAGTGTCGTTCCGCAGGATATCGGCCGGGTTTTTCTCAATCTCATCAACAACGCATGCTATTCCACTCACCAGAAAAAAAAGGCGAATCCAACCACTTTTGATGGTGTGCTGAAGACCACTACCAGGGATTTGGGCGATAACATTGAAATTCGTATCCACGACAACGGCAATGGAATCCCACCGGCCTTGACCGAAAAGATCTTCAATCGGTTTTTTACAACGAAACCCGCCGGATCCGGCACCGGCCTGGGTCTGTCAATAAGTTATGAAATAATCGTGAATCAACATGGGGGACAGATCAGGGTTGAATCCGAGGAGGGAGAATATGCCGAGTTCATCATTACTTTACCAAAGAATAAATAAAAAAGTATGAGTAACAACTATAAATCTAACATTAAAATCCTGGTTGTCGATGATGAAATCGACCTGGAACCGCTGGTTCGGCAAAAATTTCGCCGTCAGATCCGTGATGGAATTTATGAATTTGTTTTTGCTTTTAACGGCCTTGAGGCATTAGCTAAGCTGATCGAGTATCCTGAAATAGGCATCATCCTGTCGGATATCAACATGCCTGAAATGGATGGACTGACCCTTTTAACAAAATTAAAGGAGCTGAAAAATCCCGGGTTAAAAACTGTCATTGTTTCAGCCTATGGTGATATGGACAATATCAGGACGGCGATGAACCGGGGTGCTTTTGATTTTGTCACCAAACCGGTGAATTTCGAAGATCTTGAAATTACGATCAATAAAACGTTGGATGAAATCCTTCAGATCAGGCAGTCGCAGGAGGAACATGATCAGCTGATTTCGATCCGCCAGGACTTGAATACAGCACGGGAGATACAACAGGCCATTCTTCCTAAAGTTTTTCCACCATTCCCCAACCGTACCGATTTTCATATCTATGCTTCCATGGTTGCAGCCAAGGAGGTAGGCGGGGATTTTTATGATTTTTTTATGATCGACCAGGATAGGCTTGGTTTTGTGATCGGTGACGTTTCAGGCAAGGGAGTCCCGGCTGCCATATTCATGGCTGTCAGCAGAACACTTATCCGGGCAACAGGACTGAAGGGACTTCCAACAGATGAATGCATGAACTATGTCAATAACCTGCTCTGCAATGAAAGCGTTTCCTGCATGTTCGTTACTGTATTCTATGGCATTTTCAATACCGCCACAGGTGAAATTGAATATGTGAACGGAGGCCATAATCCGCCGTATGTGCTTTCTTCCGATGGTATTCATAAAGTGCCCATGACCGGTGGCCCGATTATGGGTTGCATGGAAGATTTTAATTATAAGTCGAAATTGTTACAGCTTAAGCCCGGCGATTCCCTGTTCCTTTTTACAGATGGTGTAACGGAAGCTTTCAATATCAATGATGAAGCCTATGGTGATGACCGGCTGGAGCAGTTTCTCCAGGCACGGCTCAACACGCCCATCGATGAAGTAGTAAAGGAGTCTATGCTGGAGATAAATACCTTTTCAGCCGGGATGGCACAATCGGATGATATAACCTACCTGGCTATAACCTTCATCGGTCGCAGCTGATTTATAATTGCTTGATTTCATTATGGACATTGTCAGTAAGAAATGGAATGTCTTTGATGTCCTGGAAATTCAGGGACGTATCGACGGGCTTACAGCCGCCGACCTTAAGCGCGCCGTAGACCAGGAGGCGGTTGATGGCAGGCGAAACCTGGTCCTCGATTTTAAGCATGTTACTTACATGAGCAGTGCCGGCCTGCGGATAATTCTGCAAAGCCACAAGACCTTGAAGCAGATCGGGGGAGAGCTGACGCTCGTTTCGGTTCCACCCTCCATTATGGAGGTTTTCAATATCAGCGGGATGGCCGGTTTCCTTCGGATTCTCCCTGATTTGAAAAACTTGCTAACAGCTTCGAAAACCAGGGAAGACGCCGTTGAAGTGATTGAGGTTAATCTCGATGGGATCAAATTTGAATGGCGGAAGGCATCAACACACAAGGGAAAGCTTTTCACCTTTGGATCAGCGGAAAAGCTGATGAGATCCGCTTACGCACCAGCCGATCAGGTTGTGTTTAAACCGGCTGAATTTGCTTATGGTGCAGGCCTTGGAGCGCTGGGGGAGGACTACCATGATTTTAAATCCTTGTTTGGGGAGTCAGTGGTGATCGGACATCATTTTTTCTCCTATCCGGCAGTCCCCAGGCCGGTGGTGGATTATGCCTATTTTGCCCAGCAGTCGCAGCATTCCCTGAATTTCCTGTACGGATTTGGCTTCAATGGCGAGTTTACCCGGATCCTTCGATTTGATGTGAGTAATAATCCGCTCACTGTCAGGGAACTGATTAATGCAGCGGGAAAGGTTGTTGAAAACGGTTTGTTTGGTGTGGTGATCCTCGGGATAAGCGGAGGGATCCATGGAATGCACCTTAAAAAATCGCCCATTCTGGAGAATCAGCCGAAGGATGGCGAAATACTGGATGCCGAGAATTTCGCACAGTGGATGAATTTCTCGCTTGAATCGGAGGAGATCAATAAAACCATCGTGGCATGCGGGATCGTTGTGAAAACTCAAGGAACCGCCGGGTTTGATTTTGGAACCACTCTGCCGGAACATGGCGGGATGCATTTGCATGCAGCCATCTTCGAAAATGGCTTGTGGAGCAACAACATCGTGGAATTTGAAGATGAATTACAGCGCGTGCTGAAAGAATTTGAACCACAGAAGGTACTCCATTTACTGCCGGATTCAAAATTGAAAAATGGTTACATTGCGATCATTAATCTGGAGGAAAACTGATGGAACTCTGGATCGGAGCTGTAAACCTGGGTCTACTATATGCCTTCATGGCCATTGGGACCTTTATTTCCTATAAGCTCTACTCCTTCCCCGATATTACCATTGACGGAACCTTCACCACGGGGGCGGCGGTGGCTTCCATACTGGTCGTCGACGGCTGGAACCCGATCATGGTACTTCCGGTTGCCTTCCTGGTTGGGTCATTGGCAGGATTTCTGACGGGATTCATCCATACGCGGTTCAAGATTGAGGGGTTGCTGGCCGGGATCCTGGTAATGACCGGTCTTTATTCGGTGAACCTTCATATCATGGGGAAATCCAATATCCCCCTGCTCAACAGCCATACCTTCGTTTCCATTCTCTCCTCGATGAATCCCGGGTTAAATCCCGAACTCTGGAACTGTATCTTCCTGATTATGGTCATGATGATATTCTGGATGCTGACATCCCTTTTTTTAAAGACCGATTTTGGCCTCACGATGCGGGCCACAGGTAACAATCCTGTCATGGTTGCGGCGCAAGGCGTTTCGGTGGACCGGATGAAGATTTTCGGAATAGCACTGGCCAATGGATTCACAGGCATTTCAGGTGCGCTGGTGGCACAGTACCAGGGTTTTGCTGATATCGGCATGGGCATCGGCTCCATTATTTTCAGTCTTGCCTCGGTGATCATCGGGGAGGCCATCCTTCGGCACAGGTCCATGTTTGTTGTGGTACTTGGAGTTATCCTTGGATCTGTCATATTCAGGCTTGCGGTAGCGCTGGCATTGCATCTCGGAATGGACCCCAACGACCTGAAGCTTGTAACAGCCTTCTTTGTGCTGCTGACACTCATTGCATCCGGGGCCTTAGGATCCGGATCATCGGGCTTGCTGAAATACCTGCATGACCATATCTCCAGGAACCGAAAGATGTTCAGGATTCTTTTCTTTGCGCTGCTGGTTATGACCGCCGGCTACTTTATTCTAAAACCAAGTGGTTCGGAAACGGCGACCCGTAAGATGGTCAAAATCGGTCTGATCATGGCGAACAACAGTGATATTGTGACCAAAACCCGCGATGGCATCCTGAGTGAACTGTCGAAGCTGGGTTATGTGGATGGAAAAAACTGCGTGATCCTTGAACAAAATGCGGAAGGGGATATCCCGACCAATATGACCATCATCGATCATTTTATAAATAAGGAGGTTGATATTTATGTTCCGGTATCCACGGCCTCAACACAGGCTGCACTCAATAAGATAAAAGATAAGCCGGTGATCTTTGCTACCGTGGCCAATCCCTTCGTTATCGGCGCAGGAAAATCACCCACCGACCATCCGCCCAATGTTACCGGGGTTTATGGCCCTTCACCTATTGGGGAATTATTGGGGGTCTTCAGGCAAATGTATCCCGGGAAGGTCCATATCGGGACCATTTATAATCCGGCCTATCCCAATTCCATGTCGAACCTGAAAGATCTCAAAAAGGCATTGAACGGAGATCCGGACATAACACTCGCCGAGGTGACCATTTCTGGTTCCAACGACGTTTACCAGGCGGCATTGGCGTTATCATCCAAAAGGATCGATGCATTTGTGCTTATCAATGACATTACGGTGTTCAATTCATTCGAATCGGTTGTCAGGATATCCAAAAACAATCGCATCCCGATTTTTACCTGTGATGCTGAACAGTTGAAAAACGGCGCACTGATCGTCTACGGATATGAATACTTTGTGAGCGGCATGCAGGCTGCACATCTGATCGACCGTGTCATCCGCGGAGAGAATACCGCAAATATCCCGTTTGAGAAATATAAAATTGTTACCTTCGGGGTTAACTACGATGTGGCTAAGGATCTCGGAATAAAGATACCTTCATCAATTCAGACCGCCTCCGATGCATCAGTGAAGGATGGGGTGTTAACGAAGCTGAATTAAATTCATTTACATGACTATGATCAGGATAGGTAATCTCGAAAAGATTTTCAACCAGGGATCACTCGATCAGCTTACTGCCCTGAAGGATATTACCATTGATATTGCTGAACATGAGTTTGTTACGATCATAGGAACCAATGGATCGGGAAAATCAACTTTGCTGAATACCATCGCAGGGAATATCAGGCCCGACAAGGGTACGATTGAGATCGACGGGAAAGAGGTAACCAGAAAAATGGATTTTGAGCGGGCGAAATATATTGCCAGGGTCTTTCAGAATCCCTATTCAGGGACGGCCCCTGGCATGACGATCGCGGAAAACCTATTGATGGCCTGGTTTCGGGGTCGTAATCGCTATCCGGTGATCAGCCTGAACGGAACACTAAAAGATCAGTTCCGCAGTCAACTCGCCTCACTCGATATGCAGCTCGAAGGCCGGCTTGAAAACCTTATGGGAACCCTCTCGGGGGGTCAACGCCAGGCTATTACCTTACTGATGGCTGTTTTGCAAACACCGAAAGTGCTGCTACTTGATGAGCATACGGCCGCACTCGACCCGAAAACAGCGGCCCAGGTAATCCGGTTAACACAAAAGTTCGTAACCGGAAACCACCTCACAACGATCATGGTGACCCATTCGATGCAGCATGCCCTGGAGTTGGGCAACCGTATCCTCATGATGCATAATGGGCGTATTATTGAAGATATTCGTGAAAATGAAAAGAAAAATCTGACTATTGAGGATTTATTGAATAAATTTGAAGATATCAGGAAATTGGAAAAACTGACACCTGAAATGATGAATGAATTAAAAAAGCAATACCGGTAAGGTGATGCAATGCAGCCCACTAGGGCATTCAATAAAACAAAAAGCGATGAAAACCAGAGTATTTGTTTGTTTGATCTTTGTATTAATCCTGTTTGCTGCGGGTTGCCGGAAGACTCAAACCATTTACCAGCCTGTTTTAGAGGACGAGATCAGGATAGGGGCATTGCTCGCCCTGACCGGTACCGGTTATTCTTCGGGGCAGAGTTTGAAGGTGTCTCTGGAATTTGCACGCCAGGATATTATTGACTACTATGCCGGTTTGGGTACGAAGATAAACATCAACCTCGTAATGGTTGATACGAAAACAGACACGGCCGAGGCCTTGATTCAATTGAAAAGTCTATATGAACAGGGCATCCGCCTGGTGATTGGTCCATACAGCAGCGGGGAGGTTCAGGCTATAAAAAGCTATGCCGATGCCCACGGCATGCTGATTGTAAGTCCCTCGAGTGTCGCAGTATCCCTTGCAATCCCCGATGATAACATATTTCGGTTTGTGTCAAGTGATTTGATCCAGGGAGAGGCAATGAACAAGTTGCTTGTTGAGGACAAGATAAGGGTGATCGTGCCACTGATTCGGGATGATCTCTGGGGAACAGATTTGCTGGCAGTTACCCGGAAAAATTTTATCAAAAGCGGAGGGCAGGTTACAGAGCCCGTTAAGTTTGATCCGGCATTGACCGATTTTTCCCCGGTATTGGCCCAGGCAGATGAGCGGGTAGCTACGGAGCTGCTTAATCACAATCCCAATGAAGTTGCGGTTTATATGCTGTCATTTGCTGAGGGGGACAAGATACTTAGGGATGCCAAGCAGCATACAAGCCTCAATAATGTATACTGGTATGGAGGATCGGCCTTTGCGCAAAATGCATCCGTCTTACAGGATACGAGCGCAGCTATGTTTGCCTATACCCATGGACTTCCTTGTCCGGTTTTTGGACTCGACGAAGGAGCAAAGGATAAATGGATACCACTTGTTGAACGCATCAGGTCGGAAATCGGACGAAATCCCGATGTTTATGCCATTACCGGGTACGATGCCCTTTGGGTTGGCGTTCGCAGCTATCTTGCGGCTGGTACCGCACCGGATATTTCAATGTTGAAAAAAATATTCACCAGCGAATCCTGTAATTTCTATGGTGCCTCAGGAAATACCCTGCTCAATATACATGGCGACCGGGCTCATGGAAACTATGATTTCTGGTCTGTCAAGAATGATACAACAGGATTTTCGTGGAAACGTGTTGCCAGATACAACTCCGTAACGGGAATACTGACAAGGATCGTGGAATAATTACAGTCGTTTCACATAAAATACCTTCCCGTCACCCTCGGTATAGAAATCATTGATCTGGGCCTCTTTTGCATATCCGATCCGGTCATAAAAATGGCGGGTGGGGGTATATTTTTCTATCGACGAGGTTTCTGCAATCACAATCCGGCCACCCATCTGCCTGATCACCCGGTGGGTTTCATTGATCAGCAGGTTGCCAATACCCTTTCCGCGGAAATCGTTGTGCGTGGCAATCCAGTAAAGATCAAAGCTGCCGTCGGTCGCCGCAATGGGTCCGAAACAGCTGTAAGAAACCGTCTTGCCGTCTGATTCTGCAAAAATGAAATGATAATCGCTCTGCTCGCCCAGGTCGATTTTTTCCTGTACCAGTTCAACGGCGACAGGCACTTCGAAATCATAAAAGAACCCGGTAGATACAATGATATCCCTGACTGTTTCAACATCTTCGGGGCGAACCTCCGTACGAAAAGTGATCATAGCATTACTTTTAATTGTTATTTAATCCCACCCTCCTCCTGTCAGGGTGGGGGACCCTGTCAGGGTGTCATTTGGTTTATCTGATTGCATCTTCCAGCACGCGGGCAATCACCTGTTCGAAGGTCAGACCCCTCTTTTTTGATGCAGCCATGAATCCACCCGATTCCGACAGGCAGGGATTAAGGTTTATGTCGATTACCATGGGCTCCGATTGCCTGGTAACCCTGAAATCGATGCGGACATACCCCTTCAATCCCAGTTCATTCCAGCATTTTTTGCAAATGGCGGTCAACTCCCTTTTCAGGGATCCATCTTCCCGTGATAACCGGAACGTTCTGCGGGTATGGGAATATTCAAAGGATTTGTCGTCCCATTTTGACTTATATCCCATCATTTTTGGCTTTTCCTCCGGGTAACCGATGAAGCTCATTTCTGCCAGAGGAAGGACCTCAGGACCGTCGGCCCCGTAAAGGATCGAGATGTTGAATTCCCGGCCCTCAATGAATTCTTCGATAAAGTAATGATGCTTGCTTTTCCCTTTGATCCTGCTGATGAATGCCTGGTCGGAGCCCATGAAAACACAATCCTCATCCAACTCAAGCGATCCCTCTTCCCAGATGGGCTTAATGATATATTTTTTGCCGGGGTGCAGTTTATGGCATTCCTTTATGGAGAAGCCTGCAGGTGTTTTGACCCCGATCGCATTCAGCTCCTTCTTCGCGAGGTATTTATTGGAACACTGGAACATGGGGATCAATGGTGATCCGGTGTATGGAATGCGGACAAAATTCAGGACCGAATTGGCCAGAAAGGTAAATTCCCCTTTATTTCCGATTGTTTCGGCCAGGTTGAAAATGATATATGGATTGGCTTTTTGAATCTCCCGGATGGCGGTTTTCAAATTCAGGTCAATCTGCAGGTAGCCCACATCATAGCCAAGATTTTTCAATGCATCCGTAACGAGGTTAACCTGCTCAATCACATCTGCCTCATCATCCTTGGGCTTTTTCGAAAGTTTATTATACAGGATCAGGACGCTCTTCTTCATTACCGGGCGATTTTTTTGTCAGAGTCCATATCTTTTTCTGGCTGAAACCATGATCTCGTGAATTATTCTGTCGAAATCATACCCGTGCATATAGGCAAGGATAGGCATATCGGAATGGACTTTATCCAATCCTGCCAGGGGATTTACCTCGATGAAGTTCGGAACACCATGCCGGTCAACGCGAATGTCGACCCTGCCACCATCACGGCAACCAAGCACACGCCATGCTTGTAAGGCAAGATCAATGCATTGTTCAGCGAATTCTTCTTCCGGGATGATATATTCAACAGCCTGCAGGTAATCTGATTTGGTTTGATAGGAGTATATGCTGTTCGCTTCATCCTTTTTATAAACGATCTCCATAAGGCCAATGGCATAACTGTCGGCGCCGCTGCCGAGAATCCCAACCGTAAACTCCCGGCCCGGCAGGTACTCTTCAACCAGCAGGCCGCTTGGATACCTTTCAAGCAAATCGTGGCATACAGCCAATAATTCATCATTTGTATTGACCCTGGATCGAGCATTGATCCCTTTTCCCGTTCCCTCCTCATTGGGTTTGACAAAAAGGGGATAGGGCAGGTTAACGGTCGCGATATCATCATGTTTCTCTATGATGGCAAATCCCGGAGTTGGAATACCGCAATCCCTGACAACACGTTTAGTCATACCCTTGTGCAGCGTCAGGGCCAGCACCAGCGGATTTGAAAAAGTATACGGAATCCTGAACGCATCGAGCAGTGCAGGCACCAGTGCTTCCCTGCCAACACCATGCAGTCCTTCGCAGATATTGAATACCATGTCCCAGCGATCGCCATGTTCCAGTCGATGGATCAGGTGTTTTAAATGACCAATCCGGTTAGTCTGATATCCAAGCTGCTGTAGCGAGAGCTCAATTGCTTCAATAGTACTGTCACGGTCAAACTCCGCTGTTTCCTCTTCACTGTATCCCTCTTTCAGGTAATCTGATCGTAAATCGTAGGTTAATCCTATAATCATGGCTATTGCGTAAAATCGGGATATTTGAAGACCTTATCTTCGTAGTTTTTTAAAAGGGCAAAGCCATCTTCCTTGCCAAGATAGTATTCGGGAAGCAAGGGGATTTTTCCACCGCCGCCAGGTGCATCCACCACATAGGTTGGGACCGCATAACCACTGGTATGTCCGCGCAGGCCCTTGATAATTTCAAGCCCCTTTTCGATGGTGGTGCGGAAATGTCCGGAACCAACCACCGGATCGCATTGGTACATATAATAGGGGCGGACCCGGACTTTCAGCAATCCATGCATGAGGTTCTTCATCACCTGCACATCATCATTGATCCCTTTGAGAAGCACCGTCTGGCTGCCAAGCGGAATGCCCGCATTAGCCAGCCTCTCGCAGGCCTCCTTCACTTCAGGGGTGATCTCATCGGCATGGGTGAAGTGAATGCTCATGAACAAAGGATGGTATTTCTTCAGCATATTGACCAGCGGACGGGTAATACGTTGTGGTAAAACTGCAGGGACCTTGGTTCCGATGCGGATAATTTCCACGTGGGGTATGCTGCGCAAACGTGAAAGCAGGTATTCAACGTGTAAATCGGGCATGGTAAGCGGATCGCCCCCCGATACGAGCACGTCGCGAACCTCCTTGTGCTGTTCTATATAATTTAATCCTGCCTCCCACGATTTAACGCCAATATGGCATTTGTTTTTGGCAACCATTCGGGTTCGGGTACAGTACCGGCAATAGGTAGAGCAAAATCCGGTTACCAGGAATAAAACCCGGTCGGGATAGCGGTGGACAATATTTGGCACCGGGCTGTCATGCTCTTCCGACAATGGATCCGATGCTTCACCAGCATGATGAAGGAATTCATCGAAAACCGGAACAACACTTTTACGCAGAGCCTGTTCAGGGTTATCGCGGTCGAGCAGGCTGATATAATAAGGAGAAATGCGCAAGGGCAGCGACTGGCTGTTGGCAGCATCAGGTTTCACTTCATTGTCTGAAAGCACCAGGTACCTGGCCAGTTGGTCAATGGAACGGGCGCTGTTCTTGATCTGCCAGTGCCAGTTGTTCCAGTCCTTGACTGTCGCCTCAGGAAAGTATGTTTGCAAAAAATCAAGCGATCGGTCACTGATTACGGGCTTGTCCCGGTCAACGCGCGACTTGAAGTATTCGTCTAAAAGGGTTGCTTCGTCTATGAAGGTTGGCTGACTTGGAGGTTCTTCTTCTTCTGATATTTCTATATGGGGGATAACCAGTTTTTCGTTTGGATTCTTTTCCATTTTATTTGGTACAAGGTTGGAGGTTAATTTTCATGTTGCCCTCAGATGTCAAAAATATTCCTTACTGTTTATAAATCAAATGAATGTGCAGATTAAATTATGACAATTTTCACAGTTAAAATTCAGATGCAAATAGGTGACATTTTTATGTATTTTTGACACTTAAAAATGATTATTTTTCAACAAAATTGTGTTAATAAACTTCCTCTGAATGAAGCTGTTTTGCCGCCAGTATGGGGCCGGTAGGCCGGTCATCATATTGCATGGGTTATTTGGCCTTTCCGACAACTGGGTCACCTTTGGGCGCCAGTTAAGTGATCATTACAGGGTACTGATCCCCGATCTGCGCAATCATGGTCAGTCGCCTCATAGCAGTGTATTTGATTTTCCATCACTGGAAGATGATATTACTGAAATGGTTGAGGAATATGGACTTACTGATATATACCTGCTTGGGCATTCACTGGGTGGAAAAACAGCCATGTTCTTTACCTTACACAACCCCGGCTTGGTCAGCAAGCTTGTTGTGGTGGATATTTCATTGCGCAAATCACCTCCTAACCGGCAGCACCAGCAGTTACTCAATGCCATGATGGATGTCGATTTCAGTATGGCAGCCTCCAGAAACGATGTGGATAAGCAATTGCATTCGCAGGTCAGCAGTATGAAATTAAGACAATTCCTGCTTAAAAATGTTTACTGGCGCGACCGCGACCATCTCGATTGGCGGTTAAACCTGAAAACCATCAATGATAACCTGTTATCGGTGTTTGAAGGGGTTGATGTTGCAGGGATCTATAATGGACCTGCCCTGTTTATCCGTGGAGGATTTTCTGATTATGTTCTTGACAGTGATATCCCTGAACTGAAAATGAAATTCCCCGGGGCCGTGGTGAAAACCATTGCGAATGCTTCACATTGGGTTCACGCTGATGCTCCCGGGGAATTTTTCGAATTGGTGAAGACGTTTTTTGATCGGTAAGGTGGGTTACCGGACACTTCGGCTGCGCTCAGTGTCCGGTTTGCCTTGGTTGTCCGGACACTTCGGCTTCGCTCAGTGTCCGGTTTGCCTTGGTTGTCCGGACACTGAGCGCAGCCGAAGTGTCCGCCCCCAAACAACTCCAGGTTAATATCTAACAATTTCAATCTTTGAAATAGCTGTCTTGATTGTCAGCATGATTTTATTCTTGCCGGTATTGAAGTTGTCTGTCTGGTAGATTCCATCGCCTTTTTTGGTGAAGCCATCGAATTCTTTGCTGATCATGAATGATTCCGATTTGATCTGGCAACCCGATTCTTTGGGGATTTCGACTTTGATCGAAGAGGCTCCTGCATTAAATGTCATCACAGTGAGCGGATTTTTGTCCCCGATCTTAATATCAATCGAAGATGCCCCGGCATCAATGCTGGTGGTGTCGATTTTATAATCCCTTAGATCCATCAGGATCTCGGCGGCCCCGATGTCAAAATCGAGATTCCATGAGGGTTTTTCATTGAGTCTGATCTCGACTTTGTTCTCATTCACCGAATGGCGGATCCCCGATTTTTCCAGTGAGAGGTTGATCATCTTTGTATTGCCTTCGCTTGTAGTGGTCAGAGAGTAATTTCCTATATCACCCGATTTGCTGAATGAAAGAAAATCGGAGGTGATCCCCTGCAGGTTAAAATTTCCGGCAGCGGCATCGAGTCTCAATTCGCCTTTGCCGGTCAGGGAGTCGTATGGAACACTAAGGTTTTGAGGCTGATAGTTATAGGTGGTGTTGTCTTCCTCATCTTCCCAGTCCCTGTCGGACCAACCCCGGAAGTTGTGAAAATGAAACCACGAGGATTTCTCGGCGATCTTGTTGAAAAAGATCACAGTCAGCGCCAGGACCACGACCAATGCAGCGATTTTAATGCCATCCCTGATCGGGAGGATTGAAATGCCCCAAAGGATCAGGATCAGCGGCCACAGGCTCCATAGGGTGCGAAAACCAAATTCAAGCACCCCAAAATTGTTCAGCATAAATAATATCCCGATGGCGATCAGGATAAAGGCCCAAAATACATGACGATATTTCATTGGTGCAGGTTTTAGTATTGGTTTTTATCACGATTTTTTTTCGTCACAGTATTGACAAGCAGTCCGATCCCGATCACAATGAGGATCACTGGCCAGAGATCACCGAAATTAACCTGCGGGATCAACTCATCAGCCAGGAATAGGGCTCCAAGTGTAATCAGGACGAGTCCACCGATCAGACTTCCATTTTTCCGTTCTTTGGTTTGTGGGACCGGTGTTGAAGTTGCGGTTGTGCCGGAATTCATTGGATCAGCAGTAAAATCCGGATTATTATCAGTTGTTTGCTGGGCATACTGATCCGGTTGATTTATGGGCTGACTAATCCGGATGGGATTGTCGGGGGTTACAATCCAAAGAATGATGTAGATCAGGAATCCACCGCCACCTGCCAGCGTGAGCAGCACGAAAGCAAGGCGGATGAGCAGCGGGTCCATTACAAAATATTCTGCCAGACCTCCGGCGACGCCGGCAAGTTTCCGGTCAGTGATGCTGCGATATAAACGTTTTGGTTCCATTGTGTTAGTAATTAGGTTGATTTCGCGGTTTAGACGGTCAGAAATCGAAAAGGTTACATAGCCACCATGCACTTGTTTATCCCGCCAGTTCCTGTTTTTTCCGGTAAATTTTCGAGGATATCGCGAGGCTTAATTCAAAAAGTGCATAGAGGGGGACTGCGACGACCATCTGGCTGAAAACATCGGGGCTTGGGGTAATCAACCCGGCAATGATCAGGATTCCGATCATGGTATGCTTTCGGTATTTCCTGAGTGATTTTGGGGTAATGATCCCGATCTTGGTCAGGAAAAGCACCAGAACAGGAAGTTCGAACAGCAGCCCCATCAGGAGGGTCATCAGGGTGATCGAGCTCACATAGGAGGTCAGCGCAATTTGGTTGGAGACGGATTCACTGACTGCATATCCGCCAAGAAAGTTGATCATCAGGGGTGCCACAATGAAATAACTGAACAGGACCCCAAGCAGGAATAAAAATGAGATCACGGTTACAGCTCCCCTTGAATTCCGTATCTCCGTTTCGTTTAATCCGGGTTTAATGAATCGCCACAATTCCCAAAGCACATAGGGAATTGCCAGAATCAGGCCTGCCACAAGGGAGATGTTCATGTGGGAGGTGAACTGACCCGCAAGGTTGATGTTAATCAGCTGGAATTGCGATGGATCGATGCAGATTGATGGCAATGAAAGCCATTCCCCGAGTTTGCAGAATACCTGGTAGGTGATGAAATTTTTCGATTTCGGAGCCAGGATGATATCGTCAAACAGCACATCTTTAAATGCAAATGCGACAATGGAAGTGACTATTACTGCAATAAGAATGCGCCACAGGGTTCCGCGCAATTCATCAAGATGCTCCCAAAATGTCATCTCCGCCTGCTCGTCCGGATTGGTTGAGTTTGATTGCTTCATTCACGAATATTATAAAGCAAATGTAGGGATAAAAAAAATTCCTCATAATGTTCTATATACGGATTTAACTTTGTATATTTGAATAAATAAATCTAATATGGCCGAACGCGAAATAATCCTTGAACAGATGCTCAAGGTTTTAAAGGATATTGAAACAAATACCTGCGACAAACAATTCTTCCCGGATACCAATCTGCTTGAGAAGAAAATGGATCATATCATCGAGCTCCATGAAAAGGAGATTCAACTTTTAAAGGTGCTGACCAACGACAGGTGCACCTGTAAAAAGAGCAAGAATAAAAAGGATAAAAACGAAAAGAAGGATAAGAAGGTCAAAAAGGAAAAGAAGTCCTGATCACTCGCCTCCGGACTCATTTTGAATTTTTCCTTTCCCATGACGGTTTTTATGCTGCATCCCCTTTGCTTTCATAGGGCAGCCGTATAAATCGCGGTACAGCGCTGACAAACGATGCGCT
>Ga0074195_1003026_pt1 | contig 16867 bp, 14 predicted proteins | sample EPASupsiteHSE623_FD_64525 | JGI IMG/M metagenome (GOLD analysis project Ga0074195, IMG submission 64525) | Bioremediated contaminated groundwater from EPA Superfund site, New Mexico - Sample HSE6-23 | ecosystem: Environmental > Aquatic > Deep subsurface > Groundwater > Contaminated ...
ACGGAGCACTGATATGGCAACCCGGGTTTTTATTGTGGAGGACGATGAGATCATAGCCCACCTGATCGAGCAGATCCTCACGATGAAAGGCTATGCTATTGCCGGTTTTGCGGCATCCGGGGATGAAGTGTTCTCAAAAATCCCCGGGACACCCTGCGATGTGATCCTGATGGACGTTGGCCTTAAGGGAGATGCCGACGGGATAACCATTGCCAGGATCCTCAGCACACGGGTCCGGATACCTATCATATTTGTGACCGGCCAATTCGATGAACAGCTCCTGGAACGGGCCAAGACTCCGAATACTTATGGCTACATCATCAAGCCCTTTAATTCAAACGACCTTGTCTCCAATATCGAGATCGCGCTCTTCAATCACCGGCTCCGGGCAGGAAACATCCCCGATCCGGAACCTGCTCCAGTACGAGAGAGCAAGCCGGAGGCAGTCACGAAACCGGCCGAACAACCGAAAGCCGGGATACCGGTCCGGGTCCACGTGATGCAGGAAGGGCTTAAATACCTCTACGATCACGGGCTTCACTACCAGTCCAAAGGAAATTACCAGCGTGCCCTGCAGTACTTCATCGAGATCCTGGAACATGATCCAGAGGATACTTCGATATGGGTGGAGAAAGGCGATGTTCTCCAGTGCCTGGGAAGGACGGATGAGGCGCTCGCGGCCATCGATACCGCAATCCGCCTTGACCCGGCAAACGGGTATGCCCTCTGCAAGAAAAGCCGGGTCCTCTGTAGTGTTGGCAGGCATGCAGATGCCCTGGCCGTGATCGAGATTGCACTCGAAACAACCCGCGACAACCGTCCCCTCCTGGTGGAAAAAGGAGTGGTCCTGCATGAACTGGGAAGGAATGAAGAGGCAATCAGGATCCTGGACCATGCAATCACGCTGGATAAGAAATGCGGTTATGCCCTCGGGGCCAAAGGCCGCATCATGGGAAAGCTTGGAAAGTACAAAGAAGCGCTGGCCGCATACGGGACAGCGCTGACGAACGAACCGAAGAACATCTCGCTCTGGATGGATCTCATCCGGCTCTTTGAGCAGAAAAACAATTACCATACCGCTTTGAATCTCCTCCAGATGGCAATCGAGAAAAATCCGGAGAATGAACTCCTTGTCATGAAACGGGACACCCTGTTGAACAAGGCGATTCCGGGGGGATAACGTCACGCGATGAACATGGCACGGACGGGGATGTATTGAGTCCTGTTGAGTTAATGCCGGATAACCTGAAGCATCCCCCGGGGAATTATCCGGTAATGGAAGGAACATGGAACCATGAAGACCCGGTATGGCTGGATTGAAATTGATCATATCCGGTACGATCATGATGTGATCATCCATACCGACCGGAGGGTTACAAAACGTTCCAAGAAAAAATCAAAGAAACTTAAGAAGAATTTTGGCCATACACCGCTTGCTGGCCACGAGCTCGCATTTCTCGATGCGGAAAAACCCGAGGTTGTCTTTATCGGGACCGGGCAGTATGGCGACCTTCCGGTAACCCCCGATGCCCAGGAAATCCTCCTGAAGTATGTGACAATAATCCGTCCGACACCGGAGGCTCTTGACCTATTTGCATCAGAGCCTCGCCAGTCCGTTGCAATTTTTCATGTAAGCTGCTGATTTCCGGCTGCCAGTTTCAGCAATGAAATATGCGGACTGTAAAGTTTACGAACATTTACACAGACAGCGATCTGCCCGATCAGGCCAGTCGTAATGTGAACCGGATTGTAGTGCCCGACTGCTGTTCGCCCGCAATCCTGTCCTCCGCCCACACGGTCCCGCCATAACTCTCTATGAGCATCTTGACGATATGGAGACCGAGCCCGTAACTGCTCCGGGTCTTGGTGTCCTGTGCAAACCGGTCAAAGACCAGCGGTTTCATGGCATCGGGAATTCCCGGCCCGGTATCGCTGACGGAAATTTCCAGCATTCCCTGGTGAGTGTCCCGGGAACTGACAGTTATCTCAGCATCCTGCCCTCCAAACTTAATACTGTTGGAGAAGAGGTTGTCAAAAACCACTCCGAGCATATCGTTTGCATACACCTTCCGGTTGCAGTGTTCCATAACAATGCGGGTATCGGTGCGGGAGCCCATCTCCTTTTTTATGATGGACGCAAGCTCCACCTCCCGCACTTCCGGCGGGTTTTTGTAGATGCGGCTGATCGTCTCGATATTACGGATTACATCGTTACTCTTTCGGGCGAGCGCAATGATCTTATCGATAAATTTATTCTCAGCATCCGTAGCCGTGGTCTGGAACAGTTCAGCATAACCGCGAAGGCCCATGATCGCATTGAGAATCTCGTAGGTGATGGCGTCGAGATAAATATCAAGGTACAGGTTGGCCTTCCGGTTCAGTTCCTCAAGATCCCGGTTACGTTCTGCAAGTTCCTGCCGGGCATCCTTGAGATCGTCCCGCTGCAGTTCGATCTCTTCGAGAAGCTCGTGCAGCTCGTTTCGCTGCTGCTGGATCTGTCCGAGCATCTGGTTGAAAGATTGCGTCAGGGAGAGGATCTCCTCATCGCCGCTCTCGGGAATTCTCAGGGTAAGATCGCCCGAACTGCCAATGGATTTCATGCCATTATCCAGTTCGCTTAAGGGTGCGAGCACGAATCGTTGGAGAAGGAGCTGGACCACGAGCAAAAATACGATACTGAGGATGATGATGGCGACTGCAACTATCAGGATCGATCGCTGGACCTGCTGGTAGACCGGGCGGGTTGTCTCGATGGTCAGCAGGATAAACGAAGGCTGGTTCTCGATACCCGTGATAATAGCTGTGCCTTCCAGTTTGTTATCCCCGAACGGCCGGACAATAGTTGCCCCTCCTTTGGCCCTCAGCTCGTCACCGGAAGACAATTTCCCGTTGTTGCTGGTACCGGGGAACGGCTCAAGGGTACCGTCGACCTGAAGCATCTGGTTGAGGGTATCAATCCGCTCTTCTTCGAGCAGACGCGCCATGACCAGCGTGCCTGCGGTGTTGTCGGACTTGTTTCCATACGATACAGGATAACCGGCAAGGATGACCGGGTTATTGCCTATCGACGAGATGCCCCGCCGCCCGGCAATACCACCCGGCATCCCCTCAACGATGATGCTGTCACGAATGATCCGGTCCAGCTCGGAAGGTACTACGTTGACCGTACTGCCATCCTTGGTTATGGTCTCGGCAAAAACGCTGTGTCCTCCGGCATCATAAACCGCGATATAATCAATACCCAAATTTTTCATCGAAACCGGCTGGAAGAGTCGCGAAGGATCCTGCACCCCATCCGGGCCCGAAAAGATCGCTGCGGTTTCGTCGCGGTATGCCCAGTCACGGCAGGTGGCTGCCACATCCTCTATCTCGTTATTGAGCTGGGAGATAAATCGCTGGACGTGGGCAATGGTCTCCTGTTCTTCAATAACCCCGAATGACTGGAGGATCACGGATTGGGTGATGAAACTCAGGACGATGAGAAAAACCACGAGCGTGGCTGCAAGAATGAATTGTGAGCGGGTCCGTGTCTTCATTGGAATAACTCTGGATAGTATTTCTCTGAAAACGCATATCACATCTTTCGCCATAAAATCTATAGGACTATTGTGGAATAATGCGGTTAATGATGAAGTGCATCAGGCGAGTATTTGTCGAGAGAAAAAAGATCTGCTGATAGTTCAGCTGTTCCGGGGATCAGGCCGGTACGCCCCGTTGGGGATGATGAGTTCAAAACGGCTGCCCTGTCCGGGTTCCCCGGTCTCTTGTATAGAGATACCCGTGATGGCAAGGATCTCCCGGATCAAAAAAAGACCCAGACCGGTGTTCTTCCCGAATCCCCGGGTGAAGATGTGTTCCCGCTCATCATCGGGAATGCCCGGGCCATTATCCTCGCAGATTATGATAAGGACATCCTGTTCCTGGCGGCACCGGAACTGTACCGAGGGGGATGGCCCGGCATACCGCACCGCATTGTCCATGAGATTATAGAACGCTTTTTCCAGCAGGGGATCGGCAAAGATCTCCGTTGCAGAACATGCTTCATCCACGGTAACCTCCGGGATCTTCAGTGACATGCGGGCATGCTGGATCGTGGCATGGATGTTCTGCCACTGGGGAGATTCGAAGCCGATCTTCTGGTAATCGCGGGCAAAGAGGATCTGGGAATGGATGGTGTCGGAGACCTGTTCGCTCCGAAAGATATATTTTTTCACGGGCAGGTCATTTGTCTGCTCCTCTGCAAGCGAAAGATAGGAGTTGAGAGCGGAGAGCTGGTTGAGGATATCGTGATGGGTGATATCGTTCATGAGACTGAGTTTTTTGTTGGTGGTTTCAAGGTTCTTCTCTGCAAGTTTCCGTTCAGTAATGTCGGCTGATATCACCGTGACCGCGATGACAGAATTATCGGCAGGATCGATGACCGGGTTGAGTTTGCGAAGGTAGAATTTCCCGTTCTGCTGGTACTCACCCTGCACAGAGTGCCTTGACTGGATTACCTGACGTACCTGTGATTCGAACAGTGCAGTCTCTTCCGGTGAATGGAAGTCACCATACTGTTTTCCCGCGTAAACTTCGGGGGGGAGACCCCTCCGGGCGAGGTGCCGGGCATTTATCAGGAGGTAACGAAGGTCACGATCGACCGTATAGATGGAATCCTCTGCTGATTCGACAAAGGAACGGTATTGTGCTTCGGACCGCCGGAGTTTCTCTTCTGCTTCCCGTTCGTGAACAAGTGCTTCTTTTGTTCTCTGCTGTTCCCGGTAGAGCGAGCGGAGGGGGAAGTAAAGAATGACAACCGAAATAATGCTCGTGATCAGTATGGTGATTGCGTGGGATTCCCAGAGAGAGATGTCCGGGTTGAGCAGCTGTTTTGCAAGCTCGTACAAGGACATGACGACCAGCATGGCGATAAAAACGATGCCGAGGGTAACCGTGAGCGATGGATGGTTGTCGTTATTCCCCATTTTTATTTTCTTCTCCTCCGGTTTCACCAATAATCGCTGCCGGAGATTATTGAATTTATCTCTGATGTCTATAGAGTTTCTACATTATAAGGAGAACATGCCGTGCCGGAAAAAAGGAGACTGACGTTTCACTGTTTAAAAAAAAGGAAAGCAGAAATGAAGATACATTACTTGCCGGACTTTGTTTTCTGGGGCCCGAGTTCGTTTTCCACCAGCAGGTTAATGACCGTCTCTGATATATCGCCCGCATATTCCCCGGCCCTGCGGATACTCTCAGATATGTATGCTATGTTGAGGGCGACCAGCGAATCCTGCTTGAGTACCATGTTATTGATATCCCCGCAGATATTCTCCAGCGCCGTGATGGACTCGATATTCCGGTGGGCTTCTTTCATATCTGCATTGAAAAACGAGACTATACTCCGGTCAAATATCTCCAGCGACATGGCGCTTGACTTCTTGATGGCATTCATGAACTTCTTGTCAAAGTCAACGTCGATGATCGGGACCGAGTGTTCGGCAATCCTGACCGCGTGGTCGCCAACCCGCTCAATGATCCGGCTGAGCATGTAATAGTGCATGGCCAGACCCGGTGAGATCTCCATCTTCCGCGATAATGACGCGTTCTGCAGCAGCATGTTGGTCTGGCGGGCAATCAGCCAGTTGAGCCGGTCCGCGTCCATGTCCCGGTTGACAACATCCATGGCAAGGGTCTTGTTGTGGGTTTCGAGCGCGGTGATTGCATCCTCGTGCATGTTCTTGACGATGACAAACATCCGCTTGATGGTATTGTCAAAGGGCATCTCCGATGGGTTGAGGAGATCCTTGATCGCGATGACCGTCTCGGTCTCCTCAACGACTTCCTGGCCGATCGTCATCTGGGTAAAGTCCCGCACCACGGTCCGGACAAACGGCGGAAAGCGCTGTTTTGTCGTGAGCCGGATCATGGTGAACCCGGTAATGTATGTCCCGATCAGCAGCCGGAAGAGAAACGCCGGATCCGCAACAGCGCTACAGTCAATTTCCTTGACCCGCTGGAGGGGTTCTTCGGTAATTCTCTTCGTTACCAGGAGTGTCCCGTCCGGTTGCACCGTAAGTCCCACCGGATCGTTCTTCTTTATTTTCTGTGATTCCGCCCAATCCTTGGGAAGTGTCACCACAAAGGATGCACCCCCGGTCATCTGCACGCGCCGTATTTCCATTTCTCTCACCTGATTACTATATGAATATGATTTCCCTATGTTACTCTATTTGTCTATTTCTTGTATATATGCTAGTATAGTTTATGGCGAAAAGACGTTTAATAGTCCGGGTAGATTTGATGATCGAACACTATGAATGGAAAAAGGAGTTCGCACTTACTCATAACCGTGAGCCTTGCCGCATTGCTCGTCTTTGCAATGCTGTTTGCAGGCTGTACCGACAACCCGACCAAAACACCGGTTGCCACCCAGGCACCCACTGCATCCCCCAGCGTTGTCGCAACTGCGGCAGCCCAGGCACCGGTCTCGACCCCGGCAGCAGTAACAACAGCAGCCCCGGTCTCAACAGGAGTGAAGGAGACCATTAAGATCAGCGGTTCAACCACCGTCCTGCCTATTATCCAAAAGGCAGCCGACCAGTACATGGCCACCCACCCTGACGCAGACATCCAGGTATCCGGTGGCGGATCCGGTGTCGGTATCCAGGCAATCGGCGCAAAGACCGTTGACATTGGCATGTCCTCCCGTGAAGTTACCAAAGCTGAGATGACCAAGTATCCCAACTTTGTCGTCACCTCCGTTGCACAGGATGGAATTGCCGTGATTGTCAACCCGGCAAACACGATCCAGTACATCACCCTTGACCAGATCAAGAATATCTACCTTGGCAAGATCACCAAGTGGACAGAAATTTCCGGTGCAAGCGTTCCCAACACTAACAACCAGATTGTTATCATCGGCCGCGACAGTGCATCAGGCACCCGTGCCTACTTCGATGAGTCTGTTCTCTTAAAGGCAACGCCGACCAACAAGATGCTCGAGAAGAACTCCAACGGTGCAGTCCTCCAGACCGTAGCCCAGACCCCTGGTTCGATCGGGTACGTCTCGATCGGATTTGTCAGCAATGATGTCAAGGCAGTACCCGTCTGGTATAATGCCCAGAAAATTATCGCCCCCACGCTCGACAATGTAAAGACCAAGACCTACCCGGTCTCCCGTGATCTCTACGTCATCACGAACGGCCAGCCCACCGGCCTTGCCGGCGATTTCGTCAAGTACATCCTCAGTGCCGATGGCCAGAAGATTGTTGCTGACGAAGGCTACGTGACCATCAACTAAAACCCGACTTCACAGGACAGACAACCATTTTTTTTGGAGGCAGCCACATGGGAAAAATTATCCAGAACAACCCGGGTGCCAGGAGTGCCTCCGCTGGCACTGCCCGGTTATCCCTCATCAGGGAGCAGTCGATCAAGACTGTCTTCTTCTTCACAGCCTTCTTTGCCGTTATCGTTGTAGCATTTATTCTCCTGTTCTTGTTACGGGACGGTTTTCCTGTCTTTACCCAGATCGGAATACTTAATTTCCTCCTTGGCCCCGACTGGGCGCCGACCGCAGTCGTACCCCTGTATGGTATATTCCCGCTCATTGTCGGAACCCTGCTCGTCACCATCGGGGCCATGGTCTTTGCCGTCCCGCTTTCTATCGGCTGTGCAATCTACATCTCGGAACTTGCGTCACCCCGCATGAAAAATATCCTCAAACCGGCCATCGAGCTGCTCGCCGGGATTCCCTCGGTGGTATACGGGTTCTTTGGCCTGATCATTCTCACGAACTTTATCCGGGTCGCCTTCGATCTCCCAACCGGGGAAACCTGGCTCGCTGCATCCGTCCTTCTGGGTATCATGGCACTTCCCACGATCATCAGCGTTTCTGAGGATGCGATCAGCTCGGTTCCCCGCGAATATAAGGAAGGCTCCCTTGCTATCGGGGCAACACACTGGCAGACTATCAGCCGGGTACTTGTTCCCGCCGCCCTCTCCGGCATCGCCGCCGCCATTATTCTTGGCATCGGGCGGGCAGTCGGTGAGACGATGGCAGTCATGATGGTGGCCGGTAATGCAGCCATCATCCCGGATCCGATCTGGAATGTTCTCTCGCCCCTGCGGACCCTGACCGGGACGCTGGGGATTGAAATGGGGGAGGTCTCAGTCGGGAGCGAACACTACAATGCCCTGTTCGGCGTCGCCATTGTCCTGCTTGTCATCACCCTGATCATCAACATCTCCGCAGTCGCAATCCTCCGGTATCTCAAGGAAGGCAGGACAGGGAGTCATGCCCGAAAACCGCTCATCTCTCCTGCGACAAAGGAATCCTTATCCCGGTTCGCTGAAGTGATCGGCATTGCCCTGGCCCTCATATTTCTCCTTGCCGCTGCACCCTGGTGGCTTGCCGCAATTATCTTGCTCGTGGGAGGCGCATGGTATTTCGGCAGGGCACACCTCTCGGAAAAGCGGGTACAGACGATTGCCTTTGGGTTAATCCTGGGAGCGACCCTGATCGTCCTTGCGATCCTCGTCATCATCCTGCAGGATATTGTCATCAACGGGCTTCCTGCACTTTCATGGGACTTCCTGACACGGCCCCCGCTGGATTCCGGAAGGGCCGGCGGCATTTACCCGGCAATTGTCGGTACTCTGTATCTCGTCCTTGGAGCGATCTCCATTGCACTTCCGCTCGGAGTCGGGGCCGCGATCTACCTGGTTGAATACACGCGGGAGGGCCGGATTACCCGGCTGATCCGGACCGGAGTCGACCTGCTGAACGGCACGCCGTCCATCGTATTCGGCCTGTTCGGTTTTGCCTTCATTGTCCTGTACCTCAACGTAGGCGTATCGCTGCTCGCAGGACAAGTCACCCTCGCGCTCATGGTGCTGCCAACGGTCATCCGGACCACGGAAGAATCCTTAAAAAATATTCCGCAGTCACTCCGCGAAGGCAGCCTTGCGCTCGGGGCTACAAAATGGCAGACCATCAGCAGGGTCGTCCTTCCTCCCGCAGTACCGGGCATGGTGACCGGAGCAATCCTGTCCATCGGAAGGGCAGCAGGAGAGACCGCACCGATCATGTTCACCGCAGTCGTCTTCTCGTCCCGCTTCCTGCCCGACTCCGTTTTCCAGCCGGTGATGGCCCTGCCGTACCACCTGTTCATCCTGGCAACGAATGTGCCGGGATCATCTGCCAACAAGTACGGCACTGCCCTTGTGCTGTTACTGCTGGTCGTCGGCTTCTATTCGGTCGCGATCTTTGTAAGAACTCATTTCCAGAAAAAAATACGGGGATAATATGTCTGAAACTACGATCATTTCCACCAGTAACTTAAATCTCTGGTATCATGAGAAGCATGCGCTTCAGTCGGTATCGATGAAGATCCCAAAGAACAAGGTGACTGCCCTGATCGGCCCTTCCGGCTGTGGCAAATCCACCCTGCTGCGGTGTTTCAACCGCTTGAACGATCTTATCGACCAGGTAAAGATCACCGGCGAGATCACGCTTGACAACGAGAATATCCATGCACCGGATACCGATGTAGTCAGCCTCAGGAAAAAAGTCGGGATGGTCTTCCAGAAACCCAACCCGTTCCCGAAATCCATCTGGGAGAATGTGGCGTACGGCCCGAAAGTGCACGGGGTAAAAGAGAAGTGCGAGCTCGACCGGATCGTGGAGCAGAGCCTGCGCCATGCAGCCATCTGGGATGAAGTGAGAGACCGGCTCAATGACTCCGCACTCGGCCTTTCCGGCGGCCAGCAGCAGCGCCTCTGTATTGCCCGGACACTCGCCGTAGAGCCTGAAGTGATCTTAATGGACGAGCCGTGTTCGGCACTCGACCCGATCGCAACAGCGAAGATCGAGAACCTCATCGAGCTGCTCAAGGAGGAGTACACCGTCATCATCGTCACCCACAACATGCAGCAGGCCGCACGGGTGAGCGACTATACCGGGTTCATGTATCTCGGAAAATTGATCGAGTGCGGGAAGACCGAACAGATCTTCGAGCATCCCAAAGAGGACCTGACCGAGAATTATATCACCGGCCGGTTCGGGTAGGAGCAAAGAAATGGCAGAAAAATTTCACACGGATTTAAAAGCCTTAAAAAAGGATACGGTCGCGATGGCACAGCTCGGGCGTACGATGCTCCGGGATTCGGTCGATGCCCTGGTCCGGCAGGACAAGGAACTGGCTGTATCGGTTGTCGCAAGGAAAGATAAGATTCACGCAATGGAAGTGAAACTTGAGGAGCACTGTTACCAGATGATTGCTCTCAACCAGCCCATGGCCAAGGACATGCGGGTTATTGCCTGCACGCTCAAGGTGATCACCGCATCCGTACGGATCGGGCGGTACGGCAAGTCCATTGCAAATACGGTGAGCGACCTGTCCACCAAACCCCATATTGCCAATATCATGAGCATCCCCCACATGGCAGAGCTGGTCATCGACATGGTCGATGATTCGGTCAAGGCCTATGAAACCGAGTCCCTTGCCCTGATCGCCGACTTCTCGGCCCGGGACGATACCATCGATGCCCTCCGTCATTCAATCTTCCGCGAAGCCATCACGTACATGATGGAAGACCCGAAGAAGATCACCCGCTGCACCCACTATATCATGGTCGCCCGGTACCTTGAACGCTGTGCGGACCATTCCTGTAAGATCGCCGAGAATGTCCATTATATGAACACCGGTGAACGGATAGAAATCCACTGATCCATGACAAATGAAGGGGAGAGCCAACAGGGGAAGGAAACCGTCCTGTTCATCTGTACCTTCAATTCGGCCCGCTCGCAGATTGCCGAAGGATTGCTGCGGGCCCGGTGTGGCGACCGTTTTACAATTTATTCCGCTGGGATAGCACCCGCAGGCCTGAACCCCTTTGCGGTTGCCGCAATGAAAGAGATCGGGATCGATATCTCGCACCAGCGGTCGAAGTCGCTCAAGGAATTTTCCTTATTGAAATTTGACCACGTGATTACTTTGTGCGATCAGGTCCGCCCGGCAGCATCCGGTATCATTCCTGAGGGTGGCCGCTTTCTCCACCGGGGATTTACCAGTCCCTCGGAAATCAGGCGGAATAAAGCAGAAATCCTTGCCGACTATCGCAGGCTCCGGGACGAGATGGGTGAATGGCTGTCCGAAGTTTTTCCGGATTGTGCCGACAATCGGACCTGAATACTCCCTGAACCTCTTATCATGAAGATCAACCACCGCATCATTGTTATTTTATCTGCCGCGGTATGTGCTCTTCTCATTGCCCTTGCGATCATCTCCCATTTTTTTATCCTGAATACCTTTGCCGACATCGAGCAGAAGGAAGCGACTGCGGATATGCAGCACGTCCTGACGCGACTGAATGATGAGGTCGAGGATGTTGCGGCTACCTGCCGGCACTGGGCACAATGGGATGATACTTTCCGGTTTGTCAGCGATCTCAACCCTGCGTATGTCCAGGCAAATCTCGCCGGGCCGTCACTGTTCCGCAACATGAAGATCGACTATGTCCTGTTGTACAATGCATCGGGAAAACTCGTGTATTCGCGGGGATATAATCCTGAAGATGGCTCAAGACAGGATGTCCCGCAGGAACTCGACACCATCATCCATTCCAGCATTATTCCCGAGGGTGTTCCCGGGGGTATCCCGGGACGACGCGGGTACTCGCTGCTGAACGGGAAACCGGTAATCCTTGCAGGGTATCCGGTGACGACTTCCGATCAGCGTGAGCCTCCGGTTGGCACCCTCGTCATGGTCAGGCAACTCGATTCAGGCCGGATAAGCGATCTGGCCTTGCAGAAGGAGTTGGATATCACCCTCCATCAACTTCTCACGACACCCAGCACCGGCCCTGTCCCGGCGGTGGGATCAAAAAACAGGGAGACGGGCGCGATCCTTGTGATCCCGGTGAACGACTCGGTTATGGAAGGGACTGCCTACATCACGGGCATAGAAAATACGCCAACAAGGATCCAGGTGACCGTGAATACTTCGCGATCGCTGCACCAGCAGGTCCAGGCGGCGATGGCCTACCTCGCGGGGGCAATCATCATTCTTGCCCTGATCCTTATCTTCACGATACGGTGGCCGTTAAAAAAATATATTGTCAATCCCCTTCTCTCACTGGATAAAAGTATGAAGGTTATCGGGAAATCCGGGGATATTTCCCGACGGGTAACCGTGATAGGCGATGACGAGGTAGTCTCGCTGGCCGACTCGCTGAACCGGATGCTCGAAGAGATCCGCACCTCTCACGCACAGACACGGGAGAGTGAATCCCGGTTTCGTACGCTGGCAGAGACCAGCATGGCCGGGATCTTTGTCTTCCGGCAGAAGACCCTGTACGCAAACCCGGCTGCCGAAGTTCAGACCGGCTATACTCGTGAAGAACTATCAGCAATGGATTTCTGGGAGTTCGTGCATCCGGATTTCCAGGAGATCGTCAGGGAACGCGGGCAGAAACGGCAGCAGGGCGAGGAAGTACCCGCCCGTATCGAGTTCAGGATCATCCGAAAGGATGGCACAGAGCGGTGGATCGATGCCTCTACGACCTGTTTCCGGTATGAAGGCGAGTGGGCATCATTCAGTGTCCGGATAGATATAACCGAGCGGGTCCGCGTCGAAGAAGCGCTACGGGAAAATGAAGAGAAATTCCGGGCCCTCACCGAAAATACGCCGGATATTATATTCTCAACTGATCTCCGGGGTATTTTAACCTATATTTCCCCCCAGGTTGAGAACTATGGGTTTCTTGTCGATGAGATGGTGGGAAGATCGGTTTTTGAATTTGCATTCCCTGATGACCGGCAACTGCTCCGGGAAAATTTTAAGAAGACTCTTGAAGACGGCCAGCGACACTCAACCCCCTTCAGGGTGCTTGACATCTGGCAGAATATCCACTGGCTGGAAGCGAATTTTACCGTAATACTGGATCGGTCAGGTACCTGGGTCGGATTGCAGGGAATGCTCCATGATATCACTGAACGCCGGAAGATCCTTGACTCCATAACGCTTGCCAACAAGAAGCTTAACCTTATGTACGATGTCACCCGCCATGACATCCTGAATAAGATTACAATCCTGTTCGGTCTTGTGGATATGACGATAGCGAGCCAGTCGCCCGATGAACGGGAACAATTTCTCAACGAGATCCGGGATACCGGCGATACGATCTACCGGCAGATCGTCCTCACGCGGGATTACCAGGAAGTAGGGATAAAATCCCCCCGGTGGAATCCCATGCACGAAGTGATTGGTCGTGCAACCTCGGGTTTTTCCGGCACCGGGTTACAAATCCTGTCCGATCTTGAACATCTTGAGATCTACGCCGATCCTCTGATTGAAAAAGTGATCTACAACCTTGTCGACAATGCCATCCGGTACGGGAAAAAGATTACCACCATATCATTTTCAACCCGGATGACCGAAAAAGGACTTGAGTTTATCTGCGAGGATGATGGTGTTGGTATCGAACCTGATGCAAAAGAAAAAATTTTTGACCGGGGATTTGGGAATAACACGGGTCTGGGCCTGTTCCTGGCCCGGGAAATTCTGATAATCACCGGCATCACGATCCGGGAAACCGGGGAACCGGGACAGGGTGCCCGATTTATCATTTCTCTCCCCATGGGGACGTTCCGGTTTGTTGAGCGATAAGAATGCACCTTTGAGAAATAATTACCCAAAAAGGAGTTCCCATGTCTAAAATTACAATCCTGATTGTTGAAGATGATGACATACTGGCCAGAATTATTACCTGGCGGCTGGCCAATCTCGGCTACGAAGTCTGTGGCCGGACAGAGTCCGGTGCAGAGACCATGGAATTTCTTTCAATGGGTAAACCCGATCTTGTTCTCATGGACATCAATATCAAAGGCGATATCGATGGGATTGAAACAACCGGCAGGATCAAGAAAGAGTTCAAATTACCTGTCGTATACCTCACCTCCCATGCAGACGGGTACACCCTCGAACGGGCAAAAGCGACAAAGCCTGATGGTTTTGTCCTAAAGCCATTTGGTGATAATGATCTCCGTGTGGCAATCGAGCTAGCGATGAAAAACTGATATGCCGTGTTCCGGGTTTTAGAGGATTTAAACACTGGGGTAATCCGCCCCATATATAGTTATCATAAAAATTCCCTATAGAAATTATTTTAAGTATATACTTACAGAATAGAATATGTAATAAGTCGGGTAGGAACCGGGTTCCCGATCCTGGTGACAGCCTGACCAAGGAGCACCAGAATGAAAAAAACCCAGCAGATTGAAGACGCATCCCTGATGTTGCCGGTAACACCGGTGAAACAAGGAAAGCCTGATGACAACTCATCTGAAGAATGCAGGAACCTTCTCCGGGCCTTGGCAGGCAGGACCGAAATCCTGTGCCGGAAGTGCCAGTCCGATAAGGACAATGCTACGCATATCCGGACCATGGGATCAACCCTTGAAACCCTTACGGCACTGGTCAGACGGGATATGAAGTCCCGTCTGCGTCACACGCCGGATATACTTGAAGATGCCCACGGGTTCACCTACCGGTCCGTGCGATCCTGCGATCTCGAACGAATCAGTTACAAGTGATGGAGGTACATCATGCATTTTCCTGGACGAAAAAGCCAAAATTCACGCAATGGAAAGCAGGTTTCATCTGCAGGTGACCACCCACAACCCATGCACCCGGATGATTTCGCGGCCCACTATGCCTGGGTGACCGCAAAGCGGCTCCACGAAATGATCATGAGAGAGAGATTTGCGGAAAGACCGGTATTTTGTTGGAACATTGGGGAACGTCCAAGGCTTTCGCCGGGACCGAACCCGGGGATAAATTGAGACATTCTATCAATAAACATTCTCGACATGCTCCAATCCGGGTCCAATGGAGGCTTGGATGAGCAGGTTTTATCTGCTTTGACCGGCCGTATTGGGAGTTTTTCCGGATGGTTTTTAATTATACCTGCTAAAACCTGGCAAAAACCGAAACGAAAGGTTTTGGCGAGGGAAAAACCGGCCTTAACAGACCCTATTGGATCGAATCCATTTTTCCCGATGACCTGTAACCCGCGGGGGAGAAAAACAGGCCAATAAGGGATTGTTCCGGGGAACACTTTCCGGAAAAAAACCGTCCCGGATTTCCGGTTCCCCAATGAGAGAAAATAAATACTCTTTTGATTGATTACCAGATATCCAAACAATATGGGATGATGGATTATGCCCGAAGAACCAAAACCCCAGCTGATCCGGGAGAAGCTCGATGTCTGCGAGCTCGACAGGGCGAGAATGTCGCTTTTGAACCCGGCATTGATCGAGCAGAAGAAGAATGAGCGGACTACCGATGAGAACGCCAAGCCGGTCATTGAACTGATGATGAAGGAAGGCATCGAGACGGTCTGGGACCGGTTCGAGATGCAGCAGCCTCCCTGCAAATACTGTGAAGCCGGTACGTCCTGCTCGCGGTGTACCATGGGTCCCTGCCGAATCATTCCGCCCCACCGCATCCGGGGGGTCTGTGGTGCCGATGCAGACCTGATCGTTTCGCGCAACCTGTTAGACATGATTGCAACCGGCGCCGCGGCCCATTCCGATCATGGCCGCGATATCGTTGAGACCCTGTATCTCCTTGGCACCGGAAAGACCAAAGATTATGCAATCACTGATACGGAAAAACTCCAGAGGATCTGCAAGGAATACGGAATCAAAACGGACGGCAAGAAACCGGAGCAGCTTGCCGAAGAACTGGGCAGTGCGATGCTCGAAGAGTACGGCATGAAGAAGAACACGCTCCAGTTCCTGAACCGTGCCCCGAAAGCGACCCGGGAGTGCTGGGACAAACTGGGCATCACCCCCCGGGGCATTGACCGGGAAGTGGTGGACTCGATGCACCGTATCCAGATGGGGGTTGGTGCCGATTATGTCAACATCCTACTTCAGGGTCTGCGCACTTCGCTCTCGGATGGCTGGGGCGGGTCAATGATCGGCACCGATGTCTCGGACATACTGTTTGGCACCCCCACGATTACCAGCTCAAAGATGAACCTGGCTGTGCTCAAGGCAGATCACGTGAATATCTCGGTGCACGGCCACAACCCGATGCTCTCCGAAGTGATTGTAAAAGCAGTTGCAGATCCCGAGTTAAAGGCACTCGCGCTGAAATACGGTGCAAAGGGAATCAACCTTGTCGGTATGTGCTGTACCGGCAATGAACTGCTCATGCGAAAGGGCATCCCTATGTCCGGTAACCATCTCAACCAGGAAATGATCATCGCAACCGGTGCCCTTGAAGCAATGGTGGTGGATTACCAGTGCATCTTCCCCTCGCTCCCCCGGACCGCGAGCTGCTATCACACCCAGATCATTTCTACGAGTTCGAAAGCCAAGATCCCGGGCTCGTACTACTTTGACTTCCATGCAGAGGAAGCGTATCTCACGGCCAAAGCAATTGTGCGGATGGCCGTCGAGAACTACAAGAACCGGAACCCCCAGCGGGTTTTGATCCCGGGAGAACCTATGCCGGTCATGGCGGGGTTCTCCAACGAGGCTATCAAGAATGCGCTCGGCGGCTCGTTCAAACCGCTCATCGACCTTATCGCGGCAGGAAAAATCCGGGGCGCTGTCGGCATTGTCGGCTGCAACAACCCGCACGTGAAGCATGACTCCGGCCATGTAACGCTGGCAAAGGAACTCATCAAGCGAAATATTCTCTGTGTCGAGACGGGCTGCGCTGCGATCGCGTCCGGAAAAGCCGGTCTCCTCCGGCCCGAGGCCGCATCGCTGGCTGGTGCTGACCTGAGGGCAGTCTGCGAGTCGTTGAAGATCCCACCGGTGCTCCACATGGGCTCCTGTGTTGACAACTCCCGCATCCTCGTGCTT
>Ga0074195_1003027_pt1 | contig 16866 bp, 20 predicted proteins | sample EPASupsiteHSE623_FD_64525 | JGI IMG/M metagenome (GOLD analysis project Ga0074195, IMG submission 64525) | Bioremediated contaminated groundwater from EPA Superfund site, New Mexico - Sample HSE6-23 | ecosystem: Environmental > Aquatic > Deep subsurface > Groundwater > Contaminated ...
TACCACTTCTTCCATTTTCTTTAACTTCATACATAGCAGCATCTGAGTGTTTGATTAAATCTTCACTATCTTTTCCATGATCTGGGAAAATTGATATTCCTATTGATAAACTCATAAAAAATATTTTATCTCCAATGATTATAGGTTCTTTGATATTTTCATTTAATTTATCTGCTAAATTTATCATATCTTCATCATTTTTTACATCTTTAATAATTAAAACAAACTCATCACCACCAAGTCTTGCTATAAAATCCTCTTTTCTAATACTTTCTTCTAATCTATTAGCAACTGTTTTTAACATTTCATCACCAACGGTATGTCCATAAGTATCATTTACATCTTTGAATTTATCCAAATCTATAAAAAATAAAGCGAGTTTTGAATCTCTTCTTTTACAAGATTCTATTGTACTTTTTAGGTGGGATTCAAATTGAACTCTATTTGCAAGTTTGGTCAAAACATCATGATTTGCATAAAAATATAGTTTTCTATCTGCTTCTTTTAAAGAACTAATATCTGTAAAAATAGCCATATAAAACTCTTCATTATATTTTGGATTAAAAGCCTTTGAAATACTTAACCATTCTGGATATATCTCAGCATTTTTTCTTCTATTCCAAATTTCACCTTGCCATGAAGAGTTATTTTTTAGACTATCCCACATATTTTCATAAAAATTTTTATCATGAATTCCTGAGCTTAAAATAGATGGACCTCGTCCGATAACCTCTTCTTTTTTATAACCTGTAATTTTTGAAAAGGCTTTATTTATTGATACGATTTTACCTTTTGAATCGGTTATTATAATTCCCTCATTACTATTTTCAAAAAATATTGCAGATTGTTCTAACTGTAACTCTTTTTGTTTTTTAACTGTTATATTTATGCAACTATGAATTATAAATTCATTTGAAATAATATAAAAAGTTGATTCAAACCAACAGCTATTTTTCTCTTTTTGTATTATAAAAGTGTTTGTGATTTTAAGTTTTTCTTTTATATTTGAAAATCCCAAATCGTATTTGATTATTTCATCAAAAGTTAGTTTATCAATATGATTTAAACTTAGCTCATTTGCTTCTAAATAGTTACTATTTGCATAAAATAAAGTTCCATTAATATCATATATGGCTATTTCTGTGGGATGTAAATCAACAACCTTTGCTAGAATATTATTTTTCTTTTCAAGAATATTTCTTCTTTCAAATTTTTCACTATCATTTTTTATAAAATTCTTCAGTTTAATAATATCCATAGGTTTTGAAAAAATTAAATCAAAAGGTAAATTATCTTCCAAAACTTGAGAAAAATAATTTAATTCAAAGGGTGTTATTAAAATAATTTTATTATTTTTTAAATCTTTTTTTGAGAATTGATTAAGGACTGATATATATTTTTTTCCACTTAAATCTATTAGGATTATATTAAATTGATTAAAATCTATCGCTTCTACAAAATCATAATCTTCAATAAATAAGCTTTTAACTGTACTAAAATATTCATTTAGAAGCAATTCATAAAGTTTAAAAACACTTTTTTGCTCCGATACAATCAAAAACTTTGGTTTTGTCATAATTAACACTTTATTTCAATTTCTATTATTTGATTATCAAATAATTCACTCAATCTCTCGCTATCATAATGTTTTATAAAAATATCTATATTAGATTTATTATACTTTTTTTGCTCTATTTTTAATATCAATTTTTTCTCTATCAAAAATAATTCAAAGTTTTTTGCTTCTGTTGATATTATAGTTTCAATTAATTTTATTGTAAATAAAACTACTTCTTTTGAATTTGCCATAATAACTACATCATCACTAAGCATATTTTTTATTTTAATATCTTGTTGTTCAAAAGAATAAGCAAAAAGAGTAATACTTTTTTTAAATAATTTTACAAAATCAAGTTTTTTATAAATATACATATCATTATAATAAACTAAATTTTCATTTATACAAGCGTTCATATTTAATAAAAGATTATTTAGTTGTATTCCTAACTCTTTGTTTAACTCTGAATCTTGAGTATTTGAAATAGTTAAACCCAAAAGTGTCGCTTCTGAAATCATATTTTTAAGATTTGAAGAGATATCAAGCATAGCAATTTGAATCAAATTAAACTGGTCAATTGAAGAGTTTAAAATTCCTGAAACTTTTATTTTTTCAAATGATTGTTCGATTCTTTCACCAATAGAACTACTCTGTTTATATTTATTTATCTCTTCTTGCATCAAATGTTTTTGAGTAATATCATCTAAACTAAATACAATCCCAACAAAATCACCTTTAACGTCAAAAATAGGAGAACCATTTATTGAAACTAAAATTCTATATTTTTCTCCTGTTTCCATTGAATATTTGATATTTTTTACTGTTTCATAGGTTTTTTTTATGATATTTACTATCGTATTTTCTTCATTAATTTTTTCACCATTTACATCCAAAATATTCCAGTTACTTCCATCTATATATCTATTTAACAACTCTTTTTTATTTAGTTTAAATAGATTTTGAGCATTTATATTTGCAAAATTTATTTTTCCTGTTGTATCTGTCATTATGATTGCAATAGGAGTTGTGTTTATAATAGCTTCTGTTAACTCTTTTTGTTTTCTTAAATCTTCTGTTTGGAATTTTAGTTTTTGTGTAATTTCTTCAAGTTGTTTTGTTCTATACTCTTCATCATCATATAAAACTTTTAGTTCGCTATAGGCTGTTTGAAGCTCTTCATTTGTACTTTGGAGTTCCTCATTTGTAGTTTCAAGTTCTTCATTTGAACTTTGAAGTTCTTCATTTGAAGAGCTTAATTCTTCATTTAAACTTTGCATCTCTTCATAAGATGTTTCTAACTCTTCAATTACATTTTGTAAGTGAGATTTTGTTCTTTCAAGTTCAGTAGTAAGAGTTGTGATTGTTTCATTGTCATTTTCATTTTGAGTTATATAACCTTTGAGATTTTGAATATCTTCACTTTGGAAATATAAAGCATAAAACCAATCATCATTTTTTTCATTTTGAATAGGAACTATGATTACTCTTACATATTTTAAATAATCTTCAAAAAGAGTAATTGACCTAAACTGCGTAGCTCTATGTTTTTTATCTTTTTGAACTTCATTTAAAGTACTTCTAACATCTAAAGTTATCTCTTCTTTTAAACATTTAAAAATATTTGTAGTAGCTCTTCCTTGTGAAAAACTAATAAAAGGAATTTCACCTTTTATATAAACTATATCATTTGAACTGTTTATCAAAACACATTGATTTAAAATAAATTTTGAAGTAGCCTCTACTATTTTTTCTTCTAAAAGTTCTTCTTCATTTTTAAAAGATATATTTTTTGGTTCTTCATAATTTTTATTAGCTCCACTATAATTGTATAGTTTTGGCAACTCTTTTAAGCCTGTATATTGAGATTTGAAGATTTTTAAAGTTTTATTTACAGTCACAAATAAATCATTATATTCAGAAACACTTTCAGATTTTCCTAAAAGTAAAATTCCACTATCTTTTAAAGCATAATGAACAATTGGAAAAAATCTATTTTGTAAAGTATTATTAAAATAAATAAGCATATTTCTACAAGAGATTAAATCAGCTCTCAAAAATGGCGAATCACTCACAATATTATGTTTTGAGAAAACAACTAATTCCCTAATACTTTTTTTGATTTCAAACTGATTTTTATGAATACTAAAATACTTAGTTACTAAATTCTTATTTACATTTGCCAAACTAGTTTCAGCATAAATACCAGCTCTTGCCATTTTTAATGACTCATCATCAATATCTGTTGCAAAAATTTTGATTTTATATTTTGAAATTTTTTCTTGTAATATTTCACTTAAAATTATGGCTAAAGTATAGGCTTCTTCCCCAGTTGAACAACCAATCGTCCAAAATCTTATCTCTTCACCTTGTTCTTTTTTCTCAAGTAAAATAGCAATTTGTTCTTTCATCTCTTCAAAAACTTCTGGGTCTCTAAAAAACTCCGTTACACCTATCAAAATATCATTATAAAGGTTTGTTACTTCATCAATATTTATTTTTAAATATTCAACATAATCATTTAAAGTTTCTATTTTTAAAGCAGCTAATCTTCGCTCAATTCTTCTTGTGAGAGTATTTTTTTTGTATTGTGAAAAATCCACTCCCTTTTCTTCAAAAATAATTTTATATATTTGTGAAATGATATTGCTATTTATACTATCAGCAACATTTTTCCCAAGATTATCAACTATTCTTGCTATCTCATTTGAGATATTTTCGATTGATGCAACAATATCAACTTTTCCTGTATTAATGGCAGATATTGGCATTCCATCATATTTTGAACTTTGAGGAGATTGGGCTATTGTAATTCCACCTGAGGCTTTAATAGCTCTTATTCCAAAAGCTCCATCACTTCCTGTTCCACTTAAAATAACACCAATTGATTTTGAACCAAAAGCTTGTGCTAAAGAGTTAAAAAAATAGTTTACTGAGGGTTTTGGTCCATAAGTGTGATCAATAGATTTTAGATAAATTCTTCCATTTGAAACAAAAATATCTGTATTTTCCGGAGTCATATAGATAGTTTTTGCTTTTATTACCATTCCACTTTGTACTTCAATAACTGGAATATTTGTTATTCTACTAAGTAATTCCACCATCATAGACCTATGAGTTGGGCTTAAATGTTGAGCTATTATATAAGAGCAATTAAGATTGTCCGAAAGTTTTGATAACATTACTTGCAAAGCTTCTAGTCCCCCTGCACTTGAACCAATTCCAACGACTACTAAATCTTTTATTGCCATAAACAATTCTCCTAAAAACCACATAATTATGTATTAAAAAATAACGATATTATAATATCATAAAAAATTATATTTGCATTCGTAAATGCCATTCTAAGCTGTATAATTTATATTTGTTCTAAGCTTTCTTTGCTATAATCGGCCCCTTATCAAAATAAAATAATCAAAATTAATAAAAAGGATTTTTATGTACCAATCTATAAAAAAAGAGTGGTTTTCAAACATAAAAGCAGATTCTCTATCAGGACTAGTAGTAGCACTTGCTTTAATTCCCGAAGCAATTGCTTTTTCAATTATTGCAGGAGTTGATCCAAAAGTTGGACTTTATGCATCATTTTGTATAGCTGTTGTTATTGCTTTTGTTGGTGGAAGAAGTGGAATGATAAGTGCGGCAACTGGAGCTATGGCTTTAGTTATGGTTACACTTGTAAAAGAGCATGGACTTCAATATTTATTGGCTGCAACTATTTTAACAGGATTTTTTCAAATAATTTTAGCTTATCTTGGAATTGCAAAACTTATGAGTTTTGTGGCACGAGCTGTTGTGGTTGGATTTGTAAATGCTTTGGCGATACTTATTTTTATGGCTCAATTGCCAGAGCTTACAAATGTAACTTGGCATGTTTATGCACTAACTGGTGTGGGATTAGGAATCATCTATTTATTCCCTTATATTCCAAAAATAGGAACAATGCTTCCCTCTCCACTTGTTACAATTGTTGTTTTAACTATTTTTGTATATTTTATTGGTTGGGATGTGAGAAATGTGGGAGATATGGGACAACTTCCTGATACATTACCTATATTTTTACTTCCAGAAATTCCTTTAAATTTTGAAACATTAAAAATCATTTTTCCTTACTCTTTTGCATTGGCAATTGTAGGACTTTTAGAATCATTTATGACAGCAACTATAATTGATGATTTAACAGATACAAAAAGTGATAAAAAAATTGAAGCAAGAGGTCAAGGAATAGCAAATATCGCCTCAGGATGTATTGGTGGAATGGCTGGATGTGCAATGATTGGGCAATCAATTATCAATATAAAATCAGGTGGAAGAGGAAGATTATCTACTTTTATTGCTGGATTTTTACTTTTAATTATGGTTGTTTTTTTATCTGATATTATCTCTGTTATTCCTATGGCTGCTTTGGTTGCTGTTATGATTATGGTTTCTATTGGAACATTTGATTGGAGTTCAATTAAAAACCTAAAAACTTTACCCCTTTCTACAAATATAGTTATGCTTTCAACAGTTGGCGTTACAGTTTATACACATAATCTCGCACTTGGAGTAATAACGGGTGTTTTATTTGCATCGCTATTTTTTGCAAATAAAATCTCACATTTTATGTATTGTGACATAAGTTACAATGAAGATAAAAGTGTAAAAACTTATAAATTTATAGGACAAGTTTTTTTTAATAGTGCAGATAAATTTTATGAAACTATTGATTTCAAAGAGGTTTTAGACAAAGTAATAATAGATGTTTCAAGGGCTCACTTTTGGGATGTAACAGCGGTTTATGCTTTAGATAAATCTGTTATAAAACTAAAAAAAGAGGGCAAGAATGTGGAAATATTTGGGCAAAATGAAGCTTCTAAAACAATAATTGATAGATTTGGAATTCACGATAAACCAGATGAAATAGAAAAAATTATGGGAGGACATTAAAAAATTAGAAGATTTAATCTTCTGTTTTTTTAAGTTTTATAAAATTCTTTTCTATACTCATATTTTCAAACCCAAACTCCTCTTTTATCCACTCAAAAGTTTTTTCCTTAAAAATAAAAACATGGGTTAAATCATTTTTATACCACCACTTTGAAAAATCAATATTATCCCTATAAATTCCCGTCATTAAATATAAAGTTGCTCCACTTTTTAACAAAGATTTCAAAAGTTCAAACTCTTTCTTTGGATTATAAAAATGCTCAATAACTTCACAACAAGCAATATAATCATACTTTTGTTCTAAGAGTTTTTTATCATCAAAAAAATATGGATCATATTCAAATATCTTATAATCTTTTTGTCTTAATACTTTTACGATTGGAGAATCTTTTCCACATCCAAAATCAAGTCCTAAATCATCTTTTTTGAACTCTTTTAAAACACGAGAGGTAATAGGTGCTACAAAATTTTGATAACCCAAATCATCTGAATCATTTGTATGATTTTCATATCTTTCTTTCTCTTTTTGATTATCCAATAACTTCTCTTTTGGTCTAAATATCCCTCCACAACAACTGCATTCATAAAATTCATCTTTGTAAAATGATGTTGAAATATTCTGGCAAAGGGGACAAGTTGGCATCAAAACTCCTATTTTTTTATAAAAAAGATTTTATCATAATAAGGCATATAGCTACTTTTAGCTAATATTCAAAGAAAAAAAAGGATTAAAAAATGGAATTAGAATTATATATAGGATTCATAAGCTTCTTTTTTACAGCATTAGCTTTAGTAATAGTTTTTCTTTATTTATACGCAATTGTTACGCCTTATGATGATTACAAACTTATCTTTGAAGATAATAATATAGCAGCAGCTTTAGGTTTTGGAGGCGCAATAATTGGGGTTTCAATCCCACTTTATAGTGCATTAGTAAACTCTGTTTCTTATTCTGATTTTGTAATTTGGGGAATAATTGCAATATTAATTCAACTAATTTTTGCATTTATTGTTACAAGAATTACAGGAAAATATTCACTTGAATCAAAAATATCACAAGGTATTGTTCCTGTTGGGATTTTGATGGCATTTTTATCAATATCAATTGGATTATTAAATGCAGGATCAATGAGTTATTAATAACTCATTGGTTTATAGTTTTTACACATCTAATTTTATTTTGGCTCATTTATTATAAATTTCTCTTAATAGCTTACTTAACTCTTCATCACTTAAATTCTCTTTTTCAGTTTTTGAATAAATTGAAATTAACACTATTTTATTTTCTATTTGTTGATAAATTATCACTCTAAATCCACCACTTTTACCAGTTGGAATTGATGAATTTTTAACTCTTTTTTTAAATAGATTAAAACCTAAATATACACCTAAATCATTTTTAGTTTCTATTTCATCAACAGCTTGTTTTAAATCAGATTTTAAAAGTTTAAATTTTTTAGAGAGTTGTTTTGCTTCTTTTAGAAAATTATCTGCATATTCAATAATCATAACTCATCCCATAGTTTATCTATTGGGTGAGTTTTACCATTTTTTACATCATCTAATCCTGATTGGATTGATTGTAATATTTTTTTAGCTTCTACTTCTTTTAAAGCCTCTTTCATACTTTCATATTCATCTTTTGAGATGATTACAGCTTCTACTTTATTGTTTTTTAGTATTGCTAATTTATCAACAGTATTATCTTTTATTTGACTTAGATAAGTACCAAATTTTTTTGCGAACTCTGATGATGGTATAAGTTCATTTGTTGAGTATGTTACCATAATATATTCCTCATTATTTTCCGTAAAATCATATGGATATTGTAGCTAAATATTTATAAGTTTGGAAATATTTTCTAATTGTTTCTTTTTGATAATTAGCTAAATAATTTTTTATTAAAATAGATGTTTTTAATTTCATAATAAACTTCATTTCCATTCAAACTTACTTTTACTTCATCTTCTTTTTCTTTTCCTATAAATGCTTTAGCTAATGGAGAATTATAAGAAATAGTACCTTTTGATGGTTCTGATTCATAACCTCCAACTAATGTATAAACAAATATTTCTTCAGTATCGATATTTATTATTTCAAAAGTAGAGCCAAAAGTAATTCTATTATGATTATTTTCAGATGGTTCAATAATTATTAATTTGCATAATAATTGTTCTAATTCATTTAATCTTGTTAATAAAAAACCTTGTCTTTCCATGGCTGCTTCATATTCAGCATTTTCTGTTAAGTCACCATACGAAGCAGATATTTTAATATCTTCTATGATTTGAAGAATTTCAACTTGTCTAAAATATTTAATTTCATTAACTAATTTTTTATAGCCACTCAATGTAATAGGTTCTTTATTCATATGATTATTTTTCTCTTTTCCATGTATTTGTTGTTTTTATAGCCATTTCTAGTGATAATTTAATTTTATTAAAATAAACCTCTGATGAAAATAAAATAATTTTTTTTTCTAAATAAAATAATAGTTCTAATAATTTCTTAATAAAATCTAGTTTATTTTTTGAAATATTTTTTTGAGTAATAATACATTCCATATAATAAAATTCTAAATTTATTAAATTTAAACTAAATGATTTAATTAGTTTTACAAAATTTTCACTATGTTGAATATCATACCTAATAATATTTTTCAATTCTCTCTTGAGTCGATAAAAACCATTATTAATATCATCATCACATAAACAAGTTCCAAGATGATAAATAAAATTTTCGACTTCTTTTGATAAATAATTAAAATTATATTCATTCGAATATGCTATTTTATCTCTTAGTAAACCTTCATTTTCTAATCTTCTTTTTAATGGAGAATTTTCATAAACTCTAATTGTTGCCAACCATGTTGGACTACTTAAATGAGCTTCAACATATTTTGCCAATTTTATATTATCTAAAAATTCATTTTTCCAATTATTATCTTTCATTAATGGGTCGATAGGGATAAATCCTATTTCTAAATCTATTTTTAATGTTTTTGCAAAATCATAAGCTTTATAGTTTATTTCTGAATTTGTATTTTTACCCAATCTCTTTAACTGGCTTGTTGAACCTGATTCTAAACCTAAGAATAAATCACTTAAACCATTTTCAACAACTTTTCTCCACACAAATTTCCTGTATTCTTTTTCTTTTTCTGAATCATTCGGATTATATAAATGCATAGCATTTGTTGCAAAACCGAATTGCAAATTTGTATTATTCTTTTTATTAACATATTTAAATGTTTCTGAAATAGATAATAAATATTCAAGAGATACTGCGGTATCATCATCTATAAATCTTAGAATACCATCCCTCATTCCATTATCTATAATATTTTGTAAAGTTGTTATTAATATTTTATTTTCAAACTGTTTCCATCTTTGACCATTATTAATATCTTTTACCGAACAAAATATACAATGAAAATTACATCCTGAACTTGTTCTAACAGTAATAATATCTCCTCTTTGAATTGCATCTGCCAATCCATTTGATGATGGTATTATTTGTTGATTATTTACTATTTTTTCTGATTGATTTTGAAAGTATCTATTGTTTATATATCCATAAATATTGTTAATATGAGAAATATAATTTATATTTAATAAATTTTTATTGTCTAAAATTATTAATTCTTTTGTTGCATCTTCACCTTGCCCTGAAACAATTATAATATTTAAATTTAATTCAATTAGTTGCTCTTGTGTTATCCATCTTGAACCAATATTTCCCAAAATAATCGTTCCAGAATAAAATTTTGAGATACTTTTTAAAAAAGGAAATAAATCCTCAACACTTGGCTGAATACTTATCCAAATTAACTTAGGTGATAATAAACGTATTTTTTCTAATATATCATCTCTAGTTATTATTCTGTCTTGTAGAAATACTACTTTATGATAATCTTCTATTATTTTAATTATATATCTAGCACCAAGTGGAAAAAATCTATTTGATACACCATCTGATAAAGTTATAAAAATTGATAAATTATTCATTTAATTTTTAGTTTGTTTCTTTCTTAAAATTAATTCTCCATCTTTATAACTAATTTCTTCATAATCTTTATATATTGCTAAAATTAAAGCTATTCCTAAACTAGCTGCTAATATTATAGTAGCAGCACCAACCCCTGTAGTTGTCCCTACTGCTGTAGCAGTCAAGCCTGAAACCAATAAAGATGTTCCACCTGAAAAAGGACTTAAAGCAACACCTGCACCAATGGCACCAATAATCAAAGCTAAAGAAGCCTTACTTAATGTAGTAATTTTTTTTACTTTATAGAGTTTGTCTGCTAATTCTCCTTTAATAATTATTTTTTCATAACCTTTATTTTTTGCTTCTTCTAGTTCTTCTTTTGTAGAAATAGTTATTTCTCCCATATTAGATTCCTTTTTTTATTTAAAGTTTTTAGTTATATCATTTTTTGAGATGTTAAATTTATTTGTTTTTTTTAGTATTGACAATTTATTATTCTTCATCAGGAATTGAAAACTTTTTATTTTTTATTTGCTCAATTGCTAAATCAGATTGAATCTCACTTTTTACTCTCTCATATTTTCCATCTAAAGCTTGAAAAGATTCAGATAAAATTCTTTTTCTATCTTTATACCCTTGTTTTTATCTATAATTTTCTATTTTATATCACATAAAACCATTTATAAATATATGGCTAACTTTTGAATTACTACCCTCATATAAGGGTCGTAATCCATATTTTATTTCATTTTTCAATTTTTAATCTCAATACTTTAAAAAATAATCTCAAGCATTAGCTCTTTTTTTTCATACATTCTAAACTCTTCCTTACTAAGGTTACTTAATGAAGTATTCATACTTATACTAAAAAATGGACTTTTAATTTTTGCAATTGCTTCAAATGTGTTATTTACTTCCCTAATCCCTGTCAATATCTGCTCAGATTTTATTGTTTCTTTATATGAACATAAATTATCACATTTAAAATTATCAATTAATGTTCTAAAAATATAATTATTTTTTAAATTTATTTTCTCATCTTCTATCCACTTTTCAACTTCCTCGATAGATTGTTTTTTTCCTTTTAATTCTAGTTCAAACTCTAAAATAGATTTTAATGTATCAATATTATTTTCAAGTGAAGTAAATTTATTTTTAGCACCAATTTCAGCATCAGTAAACTTATAATTCCCATCTAATTCAATTTTTTCATCATTTTTTATATCACTGGTTTTACTATTCTCTTTTTCTGCTATTAATGTTGTTTTAATTTTTGTAGCTCCGATTTTACTTGCTAGTTCTTTTAAAATTTCTTTCCATTTATCAAGTGACGATTCATTAAACTTTGTAAGTTCAAAATATTCATCATTTTGAAATTGTGATTCAACATAAACAAAACCTTTTTCCAATTTATTATCTGTATTCACAATAGGAATGATGTTATTTTTAGTAAGTTCTTTACCATCATTAGATATTTCAAAATGATATTTTTCTCGATCTTTTTCCAAAGGTAATATATATTTCATAATTTTCTCCTATTTTTGAAATATTTTATATAAAATTACAACCATTGCAATTATTGCTATATAAAAAAACATATTTTTACTTGATTTTTCTTTTTTTAAATTATCATAATTAAATTCGTCTGTTACACCAATTTTTTTTGCTGTTTCTAAAATTATATCTCTACTATCAGTCGAATTCCAAGATAATAAAAATTCTCTTCTTCTATTTGAATTATCTTTTTCATTATGAAATCCTACAAAAATATGTTGTTCGCTATTTTTAATATATGTTGGTCTTTCTTTTTCATGAGCTAATTTAAAGAATTCTTTTATTTTTGGCATATACTCTAAAAAATTATCATTAGTATTCTTTAATTCACCATCTTTTGCTAATAAATACATTCCATCATTTTTAGCACTTTGTACATAAGCAAATACACTCATTTTATACCTTCTTTTAACATATCTTTTATATCTTTTTCTAATAAAGTAGCTTTTTCTTTATTAATTAAGCTACCACATAAAATTTTTGCTTTCCCTAAATTAATTTGCTTTTTTAATTCAGCTATAATTTCTTGAGTTTTTTCTTTCTCAATTTTATCCGAGTGAGTACCTATAATAATTATCTTTTTATCTATAATTTTTTCTCTTAAATGTTCTGTTAAAAAAGAAATTTGATTTATAACAATTTCATTATATTTTTTATCAGCATAATTTATTTGATTTAGAAATTTTTCTAAATCAAATAAATAAAAAACATTTTTCTTATTCTTAATTTCATCTTCCCAAAGTTGTGCATCTTGATGTAATCCAGAGTAATCAAGAAATTCTTTTATGTCTATTCCAAAATTAGTGGGAAGGCTATCTTCTTTTAACTCATTATAAGCTAACCAATTTGCTAAATTAGTTTTTCCAGAGCTTTGTGTTCCTATTAAAATAGTAGAACCATATTCAAATTTTGTATTTTCTGGTTCATCATCTTCAAAAAAATTTTTTGCAACATATCCTGCAACTGCTGTTCCTATTGCTATTACTGCCCAGCCTACTATTGGTATTGGCATTTCTTTCCTTTTTATTAATATAAAATTTATTCACTATTTAAACATACTAAAAATATTATCTAGCATATTTGTATCTTTCCTCTCCATTTGTTCTTTACACTTAGGACAAACGGGACTCATACTCATCAAATCCTTTGGACTTAAACAATCACTTTTTGGAGCTACTACTCTACTATATCCACACTTTGGACAAACTAATTTATATGGATTTGGTCTTACTGCCATTTTCTTATCCTTTTTTAATTCCTTAGATTTTACACATTCAAAGTGGTAATGATGTGTCAAAACTAAATAAATCATTTCTTTTATATCTCTTATAATACACTGTATCATAAGAGTTTGATTCAATATTCTACACAAGATAAACTTTCAACTTATTTATCTCTTATAGTAGGTTGTACCATTATGCAAATTACCACACCTGAACAACTTTATAAAACCATTGGCAAAAATGTTGCCAAGTATCGTAAAGAAAAAGGTTTATCTCAACTAGACCTATCTTTACAGATGGGATACAAATCTGTTTCTGTAGTTTCAGGAGCTGAGATTTACTACAATGGCAAACACTTTAACCTAGAACATCTCTTAAAAATATCTCAAATCTTAGATGTGGATATTTCAGAGTTTCTAAAACCTTGATTAAATTTCCTCCTGTATTGATGAGATTATATTGTTGAATTTCAGCACTATATTTTCATCCAATGTTTGGCTCATACAAATCTTTTGTATAAATTTTGCCAAAGAAAACGCATCTTTTAAAAGCTCTTTTTCTTTAGTTTTAAAACTTTTATAATCACTATTTTTAGAAATAATTACTTCTAAATTATTAACTATATCATTGAGAAGATTATTTGCTTTAAATAGTAAATCAGTTGTGATTTTTAGATTATTTTGAATAGTTTCATCAAACAACTCATTTGCATAAATATTTGAGTTAAAATCTATTTCTTGATATTTTAGCGTTCCAAAATCTACATTTTCAATTTTCTCAAAAAGATTTATAAAATCCACAAAAGAGTCATGATAAACCTTTTTTTTCATTTGTTGTAAACTCTCAAAAGTTATCTCTTCTTCAACACTATAAAATGTACTATTTTTTTCTTCATCCAAACTATCCAAATATTTATCCAATGCCACACTTTTTTCATCTAACCATTCATAAATAGAGATTAAACCATCTTCTATTTTTTCATTTACATTATCTTCATTTTCATCATAATACTTTTTTATAGCATATCCAGCACCCAACACAGTAACAGTTCCAAGTAATAATCGAAACATCTTCTTCTCCTGATTTAAAATATCAAGAATATTAACATTGCTTTTTGACAGGTTGTGTCAAATATATATATGTTTTTAATATTTCATTTAATTTTAAAGCCAAATTATCTGGCGAAACAATTTGAATATAAGGAATCCAATATTTCACTAGATTTAATATCTCATCATCAAAGGCTATTTTTGTTGAAACTACAAAATACTCTTCATTTTCTTCAAGAATTTTCATATTTGGAAAAACTTTTTTTCTTAAAAAATACTCTTTTGATTTATTATCAATTTTTAGAATTACTTCTTTAGTCTCATTTGAAAACCAGTTTATTTCATCTTTTTCTATTTGTATTAAAAGTTGAGGATTTTGAATAAAAGTTTCATTTGTGAGTTTTAGATTTTCTATTTTAGAAAAGCTATAGGTTTTGATTTTGTCATCATCACTTGCACACAAATACCATATTCCACTTGAATTTAAAAGTTTATATGGATTTACTTTTTTTTGTTTTTCTTTATAAAAAAACTCTACAGTTTGATGATTTATTATTGCGTTACTTAGTTTTTCAAATTCATCTTTTTTATTATCTATTTGTTCAAAACCGTTATTTTTTACCATATAGGTTTTGTTTATTCTATCATCTAAGATTTCCACTAAAAATTGATTTGTAAGGGAAGGGTATAAGGATTTTATTCCACTGATTGAGGCAAAATTTTTGATGTCGTTGAAGTTTAGTTTTCCAAGTGCGTACTCTTCTAAAAAGTAGTATTTACCTTCTTTTTTCAAAGGAAGATAATTCAATCTTTCCCTTATATCTCTTATTATTGTTCTAATACCCACATTAAACTCAATGGCTAAATCTTCTAATGTAAATCTTTCGCCATTGTTTAGTTTTGTGAGTATTTGTGAAAGTCTAACTGATAGCTTGTCATGCTCCATTTTGAAATCCTGTTTTTTAATACAAAGATTATACCAAAGCACTTGACTCAGTTTTGACTCAATTTTATTTTTCCAAGAAACCTTTTAATTATACTCTTCTAAACAAAGCATAAATATATGGTCTTTCACCACCAAAAGGGTTAATGAAAGTAAAATTTTCCTCTTTTACTAAAATAAAATCTTCACCTAAATATTTTGATAATTCTTGTGAATTGTATTTTTTTATTGGCAAAGAAGCACAACTATTTGCACCTTCTATGGAAAATTCAGCAAACAGTACAAAAGCATTTGGTTTTAAACTATTTTTTAAATTCTCAAAATATTTTAAAATATCTTTTTCATCAACTAAAAAATGTAAAACAGCTCTATCTATCCAAATATCAGATTTAGTCAAATTTTCTGGAAATTCTTTTGATAAATCATGATGAAAAAAGTTTATATTATCTTTGAACTTTTCGTGTTTTAACTCTAATTTTTCTAAAGCTTTTTTACTTATATCATTTAGTATCAACTCTTTTGTTTTGCCAACAAAATTATCAACTAACAAAGAAGTTCCAGCCCCAGTGATAAAAATAGTTAGCTCTTTAAAATTATCTATAAAATCGAAAAATTTCAAAGTTTGGTTTACATCATCTTCATACCAACCCAATTTTTCATCATTTGTATTTTCAAAAATATTATCCCAATGTTCATTTAAATTCACAAAATTTCCCTTTTATCCTATTTTTTGATTCCCAATTAATATCACACTAGCGCCCAAAATACAAATAGTAGCACCAATAATATCCCAGCGATTAAAACTCTCTTCTTCAACCAAAACTAACCACAATAAAGAAGCTATAATATAAATTCCACCATAAATTGCATAAACTCTACCTGCTTGTTCCACATCTATTTTTGTTAGAACATAAGCAAAAAGAACTAAAGAAATAACTCCTAAAGCCAACCACCAAGGAGTTTTTTCAAGTCTAAAATATAACCAAAAGGCAAAACATCCAAATATTTCGAAAAAAGCTGCGATAAAAAAAATTCCAAAGTTTCCTATCATAAAATATCCTCTTTTAGTTCTTCTTCACTAGCTTTTAAAACATAAATAAATGTATCCACTTCAAACTCATCAAATCGCTCAACAGTAACTCGAATTCTTTCAAATTCAGCTCCCTCGAACTCATCTAAAAAATCCCAATGATTTATAAGATTGTCTGAATAAAATAAAAAACCATGAACGGTATCGCCATCTTCATTTAATTTAATTCCAGGATAACCCATACTAGCGCTCCAACCGGCATCTTTTAAAAAACCTTGCACAGTTGCTGGAACAAATTTTCCTACAATATTTTCCAATACATGACCATTTGGACAGTTTGGCATTAAAGTTCCATATACAAAAAGTGTCTCTTTCAAAATTATCCTTTATCTAAAAAAAGCGATTATCATAGGAAGAAAAATTGCTGTAAATATTCCACTAAGTCCCATGGCAAGTGCGCCAAATGCTGCTGCTTTTTCGCTTATTTCAATAGCTCGTGCAGTTCCAATTCCATGAGAAACCAGTCCAAGAGCAAAACCTTTTGAAGTATCATGTTTTACTTTAAAGATTTTAAAAACAATTGTTCCAAATAAAGC
>Ga0074195_1003028_pt1 | contig 16865 bp, 17 predicted proteins | sample EPASupsiteHSE623_FD_64525 | JGI IMG/M metagenome (GOLD analysis project Ga0074195, IMG submission 64525) | Bioremediated contaminated groundwater from EPA Superfund site, New Mexico - Sample HSE6-23 | ecosystem: Environmental > Aquatic > Deep subsurface > Groundwater > Contaminated ...
AGCTGGGCGGAAATGGAGAAAGTGGGATGGGTTGAAAAGGTCGGGATCTCGATCCAGGATCGAAAGATCAGGTATGGCTGGAAGAAAACCGTCCGCACCTGATCTATTTCACTAGACACTTAATTGTGGACCCATCAATTGTAGAGCCATCAAATATGGAGCCATCAGTATTTGATGGAGAAAATATAAGTTCTAAGTAGATAAAAGCCGAATCAGTAAATCCCCTGGGCGGGCCCGCCGGGATGTTGGGAGGCTGAAACACTGGTTCGAAATTTGGAAATCAAGAGATCACCCGCATCGAAGGCTGAGCGCAGACGCATAATCAACGCAGATGCAACGGATAAGCAGGTCCTCCAGGCTGCAAAAGATCTGATCAAGGCTGGCCAGAAGGTCAACGAATACCGCCTGATGAAGTACTGCCGGGCCAACATGTACGGCGAGTGGTCTGATGGCAAGGTTCATAGATCCGTGCAGAGGCTGGAGGCCCGGGGGCGAGTCAAGACCGAGCTGATCCTGGATGGGGGCCGAGCGTGTCGGGTAGTGAGGATCTAGCGGATCTCGACGATCCTGGAGACTTGGATCCTGAGACTTTTTTGCCGACTCCCGCCGAGGCCAAGGCCCTCTCCAGAGACAAGGGCTTTGAGACCATCTGGAAAGGTGGCATCCTAACGGGCTGCCATCTCGTCCTCAAGCTTCAGATCTCATTCAATGCGAAGGGCAGGCTGCTCTATAATGGCAGGCCGTACAGCCGCGGCATTTGGGGCTGGAGGCCTCCCAAGTTCATCCGCCTGCAGGGCCGGGAGGCCAAGGAGGAGCCTAATTCTCGCAACAGCCACCCAGAGATCTACTTGACAACATTAAACGGCGAGGAGCTGAAGCTCGATGCCTGCCCCTGCGGCGGGGAGCTGGTCAAGGACAGCTGCGAGTGTCTCTACTGCAGGGATTGCGGCACGGTTTATGATCACCATCAATGATCTGCGATTCATATGCCGGACACAGCGGCCCATGAGACAATAAAAAGCGAGGCTGATTAAAATGACAACTATCCAAGAGCAGCCCGGTTATCCAGGCGATTTTGGCAAACCATTCGAGAGCGAGGATTGTCTTCGCAAAGCCAGAGAGCTTTGCAGAAGGGGAAATCTCCAGAAGAACTCTGATGACAAGGTATATGGAACGCCCCCGGGCCTCGTGTCCGTCGTGGACCTGTCCCATGAGATGCACCGGGCCTGCAGCAGGCTGGCCAAGGTGCTTGAGGATGCCGGATGGTTCCAGGTCCTGGAACTTCCGGGCTACTACTTCCCGCCCGAGTCAAAGGAGGGCCTGGAGTAGATGAGCCGACGGACAATCGCAAAAGGAGCTATTGAAGAGCAACATGGACCAGTATTACTCTGGGGAAAGAAGCCTGCCAATTTCCTTGCTAAGTGCATAAGTATTTGGAGAAAGTTAGACGCCTGTCTTGATGGGATCTATAGGCCCCTTTCGCCCTTGCACTCTAATTTCGCGGGAATTTCGCGGAATTTCGCGGGAATTTTTTCTCGGCCTCAGAGGCTATTTTGCGAGATCCATATCAGTGAGGCGATTTAATGGGCAAACGCGGTAGGCCCTGCACCGTTTGTCAGCACCCCAAACGGGGTGAAATCGATAAGCGTCTAGCCACTGACTCTAATTTCGCGGGAATTTCGCGGGATTTCGCGGGAATTTCCGAGGATGCACTGAAGAGGCATAAAGAAAAGCACCTCCCCGGGACCCTTGCTAAAGCTGAAAATATCAAAGAAGTAGTGAAGGCTGATGCTTTGCTTGAAGATGTCAAATCTCTCAGGAAAAAGGCCCTGGGTATCCTTGAGTCGGCAGAGAAGGCCGGAGATCTGAAGACTGCACTTCTTGGCATCCGTGAGGCCAGGAGCTGCATGGAACTCCTGGCCAAGGTCGAAGGCCAGCTGAAGGACACGCCTCAGATCAATATCACACTCAGTGCCGAATGGATCGAGTTGAGAACCATAATGCTGACGACCCTGGATCCTTTCCCTGAAGCCAAGCTGGCGGTGGCAAATGCACTCCATGAGAAATGACGATGCATATGCTATGGACCCGGTCCTGTGGGCCCGCGAGGTCCTGGGCTATCACCCCGATCCATGGCAAGAAAAGCTCCTGCGCAGCCGCTCCAAGAAGATCATCCTGAACTGCTCCCGGCAATCGGGCAAATCTACGACCTGCGCAGCCCTGGGCCTGCACGAGTCGATCTACCGCCAGCCCTCATTCGGCCTAGTGATCGCCCCGTCAAAGGATCAGAGCGCAGAGCTGATGCTCAAGTTCGATGAGTTTCGCAGTGCCGTCGAGCTCCCGAGCGAATACCTAACTTCAGAAACAAAGCTTGCCGTCCGGTTCTCAAACGGCAATCGTTTCATTGCCCGGCCCGGCTCGGAGAAGAGCTCGAGGGGCTTCTCGGCTGTCACACTGCTTCTGGAAGACGAAGCCGCCCGTGTGCCTGATCCGCTCTACAGTTCCGTCCGTCCCATGCTGGCGGTGAGCAATGGCCGCCATATCCTGATGAGCACTCCCTTCGGCAAGCAGAACCACTTTTTCAAGATCTGGGATGAGCAGCGCGACATATGGGAGTGGTACGAGATTCATGCGGAAATGTGCCCGCGTATCTCGAAGCAATTCCTGGAGGAGGAGAAGCGGATCAATCTCTGGTTCGAGCAGGAGTATCACTGCGCGTTCCTGGATGCTGAAGGCTCGGTATTCAGCTCAGACCTGTTCAAGTCGCTGGCGAATCCGTCAGTGAGTCCATTAAAATTCTGAGGTGATGAATCGTGGTAATGGTTATACCGGAAGTTAAAAGATACCTACTGGGCTGCGACCTGGCCAAGTCCCTGGACTACACCAGCTTCGCAGTCATTGAGATGGTTTATGAGACACAGATCAAGGGCTTTGCCTATCACCTGAGGGCCCTGGACCGCATCAAAGGCGTGGACTACCCGAAGATCACAGACCTCGTCATCGCCAGCATCCAGAGGCTGCAAAATGAGCAGGGGACGACAGACGGCCCGCATATCTGTATGGACGCTTCCGGGTTGGGGGCCCCCATCAGGGATTATCTGCTGCAGTCTGGCGTGATAAACGGCCTGGTAAACCTATATCCAGTGGTGTTCACTGGCGGTGAGGCTGCACGCTTTGACAAGGTGACTTTCAATTACAATATCAGCAAGAGCCTGATTATCTCCAATTTCCTGAGCCTTATGCAGCGCAAGCGATTTGACTACAGCCCCGGACTGGAGGCATTGCCGCTGCTGAATCAGGAGATCGCTTCTTTCAAATACCACCTGACTTCGTCGGGGCATGCCGGCTTTGATGCTGAAGTAGGGGCCCATGACGATCTCATCTGCGCCATATGCATTCCTCTGATCATCGGCGAGTGGCAGTTCCAGGTGCCGCCGGAGTATGATAGCGATGACTCTATTGATCTCTATAGAGACGTTCCGGATATGGGCGTCTACTCGGGACCGTATTAAGCGAACTCCCGTCTGACTGCCTGCCAGATATGGATTTTGAGGTGTTCATATGGGCTAGCACGAAGATGCTTAATTGAGGCCATGAATGAGATAAGAAAACCCCCTCGCTGCTGATGATCAGGTTCCTAATTTAGCTCGCTGTATTAGCTTGGGTGCGGGCGCGCTTGGAACTCGGGAGATCGAGTAAGGTGCGAATAACGGCAGATAAGCGTCACCGAACTCAAATACACTTAAGGAAAAAATATTTGATGACAATTAGCTAATTTGATATTTAATTCCGCCTAGAAAAATACAATAAAGGCAACCGCGAGAAAAACTGTCAAAGCAAAAATGGCTTCGAACCCGGGTTGGGTCTTCTGGGCAGGAGCTTCAGGCTTTGCTGCAGGCTTGCCGGTCGAGCCTGGCACACTCGGGCAGCATTCTCGTGCCTGTAGGCCAGTAGATCGATGCTGGGCCCAGAGTCAGCCTGTGAGTCTCGCCATCGGAGGCTTCGAATTCGTCACCGAGATTTACGCTGAGGAGCTGTTTTGCCCGGAGTTTTCCCAGGTTGATGACCTCCAGGATGCTGACGATCTCATCTACTGCCTGGTTTCGCTGGGATTCATGCTTCTTAGCTCGCACCTTTTTTGCATCGAATACAAGGTCTTTGATGTCCCATACAGCCATTTTGTAGCGTGCGATCATCTTAGCCTTCCTGGGAATGCCCAGCTTCTTGGCGATTGCAGCCGATCTTTCTTTATTGCCGAAGCCTGCTTCCATCTGGTCGATGAATGTAGCTATGGATTTGAAGGCCATTAGACATCACGGGACAAGAATTGGACAAATAAGGGTGCCGGACTAGTCACCAGTTAGTGCTATAATCAGTAGATTGACAGGCATCAAGAGGTTTATATCCAAGATATGAGTTCAGTGATCCGAGCATTTAGAAAATTTGGCCAAAATAAATAAAGATGAGGAATTAGCGATATAAGAAAATGAGATTTGAGGCAGGCACTGTTGAATGGACTGAGAAAGTTGAATCAGATTCGCGAATAGTAGATCCTTTAGGGATTTGGAGCAGCCATCTCAGGATTCAGGAAGAATTCACCCCTGGGATCACCTCCGTAACTAGAAGGGCGAGGTATTATACGATTTGGGCGTATTATTATGAATATCTTTATAATACAAATATTATTAAACCTATTGATTACGAAAAAATTTTCATTCTGGCAAGCCTAGCCCATCATAATGGATTTTATGATTTTCCTGGGCTGCGGCGCATGTATAATAACAGAAAATTTGCAGGTAAATGGGATGAAGTTACGGCCTTTGATCTTAATTTTAAAATTAGTGGATTCGGAAAGGTTTATTATAACCAACAAATGGAAATTATTCGTTGCGCTTGGACGGATGAATTCGGGAAAGCGAATATATCTAAGATTAATTCAAAGCTAGCGAAATCGCTCTCATTCCTTAATCCGGAAAATTTTCAAAAGAAATCATTCTCGAAACAAGAATTGAAAGAACTATTTTCCGGCTTTTGTATTTGCCAGATTTCGGATAATTTCTACGAAAAAGATATTTTATCAAAATTAATGTTTGGATTTTTCTCAGAAAAGGATGGTGATTGGGATATAGATGAGGTAGAATTTAAGCGGTATATGAATGGACAAGCAAATCTTGCCTTCATAAATCGTCCAAAAGAATTGAACAAATCCTTTGAGCATAGCGAATATCATTCAACTGAACAGAGGAACATTCGCAGAAGAGATACATTACTCATATTTTTAAAAATAATTAAGGAGACAAATCCTAAAACAAATCTTATGATAAGATCCATATGGGATGCAATTTATTTTAGACAAAACAGAAATAATAAAGAGATGATAGAATTTGGGAATTTAGAGCAGGCTAGGAGCTACTGGGAATTCCACCAATTAAATATATATTTTATATTTATTTTAGAGAAATTCTTGGAACAAATGCAGGATATAGTCATTCAAAATGTTGGGATAAGAAAAACAGAATTAATCGAAGGCCTTGATTTTGATAATATCTTCAACTATATAAGTAACGCTATAGGAATGATTATAGGTGATGAATCATCTCTCAACGATTTAATCGTACAAATTATTAAAATAAATGGAGAATATGAAAAGTCATCGCTAAATTCCAAGTTGAATGAATCTGATGTTTATGACTATATTCATTCTGATAAACCAGAGATCTTAATATCCCAATTTATTTTAATGATTTGTTTGTTATATATAAGATATTTTCAAGTAAATGCTAATTCTAAGGAGGAAAATAAAATAAAAACCAATAGTCTGGGTATCGAACACATAGATATTCATATGCTATTTAATTACATTAATGTGAATAAAAGAAATATAAAATTAAAGCAATTCTTATCAGATATTAGCAAAGTAATTGTAAATCGGCATTTATTAGAATCGGCTCAAAGATTTGCTAATAATACAAAGAATTGGATTTTTGTAGAAGAGGAAGGACAACTCTTCTCTGCGAGAGAGCCTATAATAGTTCATACTCGCGATAATCGCTGGCAGAGTATTCGGACTATTCTCGAAGACCTTGAGTTCATCGACTTAGATGAGAATTCTTGTTTGTCTGTCACAGAAAAGGGGTTAAATTGGATAAAAATTATATAAACTTGATTGAAGAATTTTCCGAAGTGCAAAAGAACAACGATTATATCATTCTAACTACTTTCTGTTTTGACCCTTACTTCTTCGACAAATACTTATTTCATAAAATTCGTGCAAATAATCCTGAGGCGGAGGTTCTCGTTTTAATAGATGGTGAGCAATACACCCAATCCTTGGAAAAATTCACGACCGAAACGGGGCGAAGCTATCACCTTATCCCAATATATGTTGATAGGGGCGTATTCCATCCAAAAGTATCCTTATTTGTTTCAAAGAGAAAAAAAGAAGCTACTATTTATGTAGCAAGTTCAAATTTAACATTACCTGGATTTACAAGAAACGCTGAGATTGTAGCAAAGATTAAATATAATTCTAATTATTCGGATAAAAATGTATATTTGATCCAAAATTTTTTTATAACTCTAATAAATAAAAAATATATCAGAGACGCAAAATCTATTATGATGGTTAAGACGGCTTTTGAAAGTTTCCTTACTGAAAATGAAATAAAGGAAGACATAGACTATGAATTTATCCATAACCTTGATAATTCCATTCTTTCAGAAATGATGAAGCTAGTAGATCCTTCATCGACCTATGAAGCAATATTGTTAGCACCATTTTTTGCACAAGACGAGTCAGTTATAAAAAAATTACGAGATCACATTACCATCGATAATGTCTCAATAGGTTTACCGAAAAATAGGCACAATCTTAATAATCCAAGTGAATATATAAAATATTTCACTGATAATAATATAAATTATAATTTTTATAACGCAGTATATCTACCCGATGAATCTCGAATATTTCATTCAAAATTAATATACTTAAAAGGCAAGATGCAATATCTTCTTGTAGGTTCGCCTAACATTACTAGTTCGGCTCTTCTAAGAAATGGAGAGGTCGGGAATATCGAATGTGCTATCTTCTTAAAAAGAGTAAATTCAGTAAGCTTCTTTGAGAATATAGATCTTATAAAAATTAAAAATTTTGTAGGACTAAATGACCTGAAAATCGATGAGCCGAGACTTGAATTCTCTTCTAATACTCTCAGGGTTTACTCAGTGGAATTTGATGATATAGAAAGAACTTTAAAGCTGATAATTGAACCTATTCGAGGAAAACTCTCCATATGCATTATAAAAGATAATGGAGAAGAATTATTTAATAAATACTATGAGGATGAATTAAAATTAAAGATTTCTAGTGGGATTCCTGAAGAAGTCATCATATCGAGTGAAGATAAAACAGCTCGATTTAGAGTTTATTATGATAGAAATTATTTTATTAGAAATCTTCCCCGAAATAAGGAATCATTCAAACAAATTATAGATAAATTATCAAATGATTTTACCATAGGTTTGTATGATATTCGTGCAATGATCATTGGTCTTGCGCGAAGAAATCAGGAGCTAACGGAGAAATCAATTATAGATGAGGATATGAAAAATGCTAAGATAAAAAAAGATTCTAGACTTCAGATAAAACCTGGGAAAACTCAGAACCCCAGCAGTATTATTTCTGAAATTCATGGAATTAATAGAATATATCAATCTTTATGCTTTAATATAAGGCAAAGACAAGATTACCAAGATACAAATATGGATGAAGAAAGTGATATGTCTGAAGAACCATCTATCGAGCTCTCACTAGATCAATCAGAAGAATTGGACGTTTTTAGATATAAATTTATTAATTCTATAAATAAAGTACTAATTCAATCTGTTAATCTTTCAGAAGAGGAAAATAAGAAAGAGATCTTAGTTCAAGTCCAATCTATTTTTTTAGACTTTATATTAAAGAGTTATAATATTGATTTAAAAGAACAACATTTTGAGCTTATTGAATACACTTTAGAAAATAATTTGAAAAATATTTCACAAGATGATATATCACAGGATTCTTCTATAAAGCTATTTATGCGTCTTCTTTCCATGAATTATTGCTATAACCAAAGGATGCATAATCAATTTATGAGTGAAATTTTCTATTATCGAGATCTGATCAATTTTGATACATATTATTATATCAAAAATTATGTATTAAACTATCAGAGGAACTATTGTGTAAATTCATTATTTAATCTCAAAGAGTTTCAAGATCAATTTTGCAGCCTAATTACTTTTATTTTTAGGCCTGCAAATATCGTACAAGGCTCAATGGACTTGATTCACGCAGTGTTGGGAATTGAAGACGAGGAATTCATTGATTTTATCGGTTTAATTCTCATTAAGTTAAAATATGGTCCATGGGATCAAAAGAAGGGATCTGGAAGAATCTCGTTAGTTTATCCAAGAAAGAGGATCGAAGCAATGAAGATTGATATCTCAACTCTTCATCCAAAAAAATCCGAATATATTATTGAATTCCTTACAGAATCATTGCAGCGCAAAAGGTGATAGAGCCTTAATTTGATTCTCAGGGATATCGTAGTCAATGAAAATCAATAATTTATAAGCCAGTCGAAGAAAGAAATTATAAACTAGGCATCGATGCAGATCACCCCGTCCTGGGCGATCATCTGTTTTACCAGGCTGGCCGGGAGACCGTGGGTGAGGTCCTGAAGAGCGAGGAGTTCACGAAGCTGCAAGTGGCGGAGGATAAGCAGATTGATGAATTGAGGAAAAACATAACGGAGCGAGGCGCACTGCGTGACCTGGTCAATGGCACGCTCTCAGAGTTCGAGATGGAGGCTTTATGAAGAAAAAGATCGCATTCAACCCGGACCTGCTCACCCGCCGGCCTCCGGACCTGTCCATCGTTGGCAGCGCGGGGCGGCGGGCACGTCCTGGATGCAGAGCTCTCCAGGCAGAAACAGATGGGGCTGGTTAGTGAATACGGCAATCTGGTGATGGATGGAAAGCTGATCAAGCCCTGCCACCTCTATGCTATTGAGCGGACCGAGGCGGCATTGAACGCGATCGAGGCCGGATTGCTGGTTGACCACGGCTTTGTCATCCCGAGCGGCTGGATAAGCCCGCCGGATGGGCGTGTCATCAAGCGCTGAGACCGGGATCCTCCTTTTTTTCGTTGTTGGGGCCGATGGGGCTAGGCCCAAAAATGTCATAGAAATACATCGCCACATAATCATATTATAGCTATTTTTCCAGTCTTTTGAAGACTTGCAGTTCCATCGTCCTTCTCCGCACGAAAGTTCTATTACATTCTCATAAGCTATCGAAAAAGTGTCATAGAAATATGGCGATACGTGCGGATTAATCGGCCATTTCCTGGCTCTTCGAAGGCTTGCAGGGATCAACCCTCTTGTCCACAAGATAATTCTATGACATTTTTTCCAAGTCTTCGAAAAAGTGTCATAGAAATAAGGCGCTACATGTGCATAACTCAGCAATTATCCCGTTTCTTTGAAGGCTCACAGGGCTCCGGCCCTCTATCTGCCAGAAAGTTCTATGACATCTTCTAAATCGTTCAAAAAGTGTCATAGAACTAAGGCGCAGCATATGCATAAATCGGCCAATTCCTCATCTTTTTGATGGCTTGAACCTCCAGGATCGATTTGAGACAAACTTGGAAGAGAATCCCATTCCTGGCATGGACAAAGCGATTCTCATGTCCTCGTTTCGCGTAGAGAGCTGATCCGAAATCTTAGAGTCGATCTCTACAATCTGTTTGGTAATGGAGTCTATCGTATCCAGATCTGACCCCAACCCCCCATGGCTGACAAGACATACCTCTGGGTTCTTCTTGTAATTGCTATCTCATATATAAAATTCTATTCCAAAAATTTTGAATATCTTTAATTTTACTCTTCAGATTTGCATTAAAGAATCTTTGATCTAAATAGATAAGTATTTTTGGAAGGGCAAAAATTCCTCCTATAATTGTTATCAATGCTGCACTCAAATTTATAATACCTTGCTTAATATAATAATCATGAACGAGAAAGATTATGTTAGATGATAAATAATCCTTTGTGTTCCAAAACAAGATTAATAAAATCATTGTTAATAATAATTTTATTCTTTTTCTTAGTCCCAAAAAAATGCTATTTTCTAAATCGGTTAAGATTACGCTATCTACAACTTCTCTTTGCCACCTAGTTACAGTCCATAATCCCATTGCATAAATGAAGGATAGATTCTTTTCTCTATAATTAGGAAGCTTCCATCCATCTTCAAAATTTTTCTTTAACCAGTATATAGGTTTCACGCACAATTCATCTAAAGGCTTAACTCCGAGCTCTAATAATACTAAAGGGATGCTGGGGGTAAAGGAGACAATAACTTTATGTTGCCCATATTTTGTATCATTTTCATGTAATATAGATCTGAAATCCCAAATCTCTTTATTAGATAATTCTTTTCTCAAATAATTCAATCCTTTTAGTTTGATTTCATCATCTAATTGATTCAATTTATTCAAAATCCATAATGAAATTACCGTATTGGTTGGGTCAGGAGTATGAGCTTCTTCTTCTAATGGCCAATAGACAACATTTTCGCCTAGTTCCATTTTATCTTTAATATAACTGGTCCCCAACTCGATGGACCGTTCTATATCTTTTCTCTCAGAAATATTTTGTTTGAATAAATTTAATCCTATATGAAGAGCATAAACTACTCGTGCGGTAAAGAATATTCTGCTCGTGCAAAGACAGTCAAACCCCCATCCTCCATCCTCTTTTTTTTGCTGATCTTTCAGCCATAATATTGCATTTTTTATTTCTTCTATATGCTCTCCAGAATAACCCGATTCTAATAATGATTCAATAACAAGTGACGTAGTCCAGCAATTAGCACCTTCAGAAACATCCCATGCAGCAATATCTTCAGAATTTTTGCTTTTTTTTACTCTATTTGGGCCAAAATCTTTCATTTGAAATATGGTTTTATAAATTTTATTTTTAAACTCGTAATTAATTAAATTCATATGATATAGAGCCATAAGAATGGTCGAAGTCACCGAGGAATAATAATCTGCGTCGCTGTCCTTGATATGCAAAGGAAATCCATATGATTCGTTAAAGCATTCCATGAGAGGTAAAATTACCTCTTTAAATTCTTTGTTAAAAAATTTTTTTGATAAATAAAAATTATGCAATTTAAGCATTTCATTCATATCTATTGAATATGATATGTTGGTATCAAATTCCTCCATATTATTCCTCTAGTTTTTATGAGATTTATTGTTTAATAATATACATCCAAGGCAATCAAATAAGCTAATGGCCCTCTCATTATGCGATAACATTTTTATAAGATTCACATTCTTATTGTTAAGGATTTCTATACAAAATGGAGGTTAGAGTCTCGAAACCTTTGACTTTATGTACCCAGGGTGCCTAGGGTCGCGTACGTGAGCTACTGAAAAGCGCTAACAAATGACGCAATGGATGCGTACTGTCGAAATGAATTCCATGCATTCGATTCTCGTAATGATTTTTATTCCTTCTTTTTCCGATATGCGTAAAACCACATGATATTAATATAAGGATACCCTCCGGCTCAAACTCCCTGATGGTACGCGGAGGATTAAGCAGCATCTTTTCTGACTTGCTGTTATCAGAAAAGCAATATCGCGCAATTGTCTGCGGGCGAACCGGCCCATAGAGCTTTCTTTGAGTGGCTAATCTGCTGGTGCCGGCAGCTGTGTGGCCAGCGCTTATCCAGTGGCGCGCCAACAATATGCAGGCCTACGCGCTTAGCGCCCTGACTACTACCCCACATGCCCCACCATGCTGAAAGCGGACATTGGCAAAAAGGATCTTAAGCTAATATCAGAATAGGGGGATCGGACTTCACCTCTTTGAATGGTTGCCTAGCCAAGGAGTTCAAGAAGCCTTCGCGCACGACAATGTTCCGGTGAGTAAGAAGGATGAAGGCCGAGATGGTTCGCTTTTTTCAAGAATTCAAAATGTTCCCTTGAAATGATCCTGAAATGCATAGTGAATTCCCGCGGTGAACCCTGAAAACTCACCTCTTTTACTGCTATTCATTCATAACCGTAATTAATTTTATCCCCAAATCGGCTATATGGGCGACTATATACGATCTGAATGGACCCCGCCGAGCTCCGATGAAGGGATTGACTCGGGCGTCTATTCCGGCCCGTATTGAGAAAAGTCCAGAGTCAAACTTTCGATAAGCTCTGCCGCATAAACTTTTGTGATATCAGGACCTTTAATGCTCGATACTCTCCGCTTCAAGCTTGCCAGCTTCCTCCGGCCAGCAGAGCCCAGGCACAATGCCCAGGCCCTCCTCACGCCCGTAGGCAGGGAGTATGCCGTCCAGGAAGGCTTTGAAGACAAGCGATTCGAGGTCTCTCAGCTTCTCGCCACCTCCGAGATGGGCCAGGTGGACAGCATCATGCTGGAGATCTTCAACCTCATGTTTCTCGGCTGGGGACTTGTGGCCGTTCCGCCGGACGGAATGGACCCGAAGCAGGCATCCGACATAACGCCCCAGATCCTCAAGCAGCTCTGGCGCTTCGACAAGGTCCTGGATCTCAAGTATCTCATGGGCCGCATGTGGGTCGATTGCCTTACATTCGGGCCCGGTCTCACGGAGCTGGGCGTCCAGGTCGACGAGCAGGGCAATTTCCTCGACTGGGGACGGGTGGATGACTGGAAGGGTCCCGAGTGGGGGAACTATCTGGACGCCACAAGCTTTGAAAATGCTGCCCCTCACGGCACGGCAAACGGCAGGTACATCGAGGGCCGAATCCTCAAAGGCATCTGCTACGATACTCAGGAAAGGAGGATGGAGTACTGGCAGACCAAGCCTGGCCAGAGCCAGCCGGTGCAACTGCCCGCGGGCCGCATTCTTGTTATCAAAGACCGCCGCTCTCGCTATGTGGACGGCAAGAGCTATCTGGAAGGCATCGTGCCCACCGCTCTGCAGCGGGAGGAAGTCCGCAGGAACATCATGCTGCAGATCAGGCGGAGTGCCGCTCCTGCCGTGGGACTGCGGGTTAAGGAGATTCGCAATCCGGCCAACGGAGTGCTCATCAATGTAGCCCCTAACGGCAAGATCGGAAATAGATGGGCGGAGGCATTGGAAGAAGCCAAAAAGGCCCTCAAGAATTACAGTGCCAATAAGTTCCTGATCTTGTGGGAGGACCATGAGGTCATCGAGAGCAAGGTTTCAATCACCGGCGACATCTTCATCCCTGATGATAAGCTCAAGGCCGAGATCCTCAACCACCTCATCCCCAGGGATTGGATAGAACAGAACGGCCAGGCGGTTTCGAAGTCCTCCCAGCCTCTCTGGGACCTGGCCATGCTTGTGGTGGACGGCTGGAGGGCCGCTCTGGCCGAAGCCCTCGAGGAACTTCTCACGAGGATCCTTGAGGCTAACGGCTTCACGGACTGGTCTGTTCAGTTCGTCTGGAAGAAGCTGGAGTACGAGGACAAGGCTCAACTCCGAACGCAGGCCCTGGCCGCCTGGGAAAGGAGCGCCCTTACCCTTGATCGGCTCTACAAGATCATGGGCTGGGACCCCCTCACAGACGAGGAGCGCACCCAACTGGAGAAGGAGAAGCAGATCTTCCACAGCACTCCGGGCGTCGTTATCGGCAACAGTCTTCCCTTGACGAATGTAGCCAAGGACAAGGAGCCCGCCCTGGAGCTGCTGCAGCAGAAGAGCGCCATCGCCATCGAGGAGCTGAAGTATTACGGCTATCTCGACGAGGCTGGCCAAGCAGAGTCTTAACATCAGTTATTTTTTAGCAACATTAATTATATTCATAGAGGTATTTCTATGGCCGAATACAATCCAAAGGGAATGACGGACCAGGAGTTCGCCGATTTTTGTGAGCTGAAGACCGAAGAGGGAGCAATACCCGCAGGCCGGATCGACTATGTCTCAGGCAAGGTCATGTTCAGATCCGGAGCCGGCTATCTATTGGGCATCCCGGACTACATCAAGAAGTATGGCTTCGATCCCGCGCCCGTTTGGGACCGCATCAAGGCCTACCAGAAGAAGACCGGAAGGTTCACCGAGCCCGTTGAGATCGCCTACATCAAGCCCGCCAGACGCGCCCCGGTCAAGCTCGGGAGGTACTGAGTATGGCCGAAGAGGAAGCCCCGGCCCAGGATATCGCATCAACCTGGGATAAGCTGGAGAACTGGAAGCGATGGCTCCTGGCCGCAGAACTCATCACCGGCACAGTATTCCTCGCCCTGGCAGTATGCGCATTTGCCATATTGCTGGTCTGGCAGGGAAAGGCCGAGCTCGGGATAGACCTTTTCAAATACGTCCTGGCTGCCATGATCGGGCTGATCGGGGCCGTGGTGGGCTACTACTTCGGCAGCCATCAGGTGGGATCAACGTGAGCGTCCTTTCGATCCCCCTTACATTGCTGCTCCTCTATAGCCTGATCCTGGTGGTTTGACTCCTCACGATTCTATCGTTCTGGTGATTCTTTTGGACTCTGAAGATTATATTTGCATAAAGCGAATGACCGTGGCCTTTCTCATTGCATTCTGCCTCATATCCGGCTTTCTGTTAGTGCTCGGCTTCATGGGCTATGCCAATACCATCGAGGAATCGGTGTTCGGGAAAGGCACGCTGGATCATTCAAGCTACAGCAAATCCGCCTCGGATAGAGCGATGACCAAGGATGCTGAGTCCGTGGCCTACCAGGTGAAAAGAGATTGGGAGAACGAAAGCGAGCAGACGTTCACCAGCAGCTTCATCGTCTCAGGGGCCGGTGGCAGCTACCGGGATCAGTATGTGGTGAAGGCTTCCGGCGCAGGGTATAAGCATACCTACCGGGCCACGAAGATTAAGGGCGACTTCTCCGGCTCCGGCGAGTCTTCCGTGACCATGCAAACGGGCACGCAGAGCCTCGATAGCCTGATCCTCATGGACGGCAATGCGACATTCCAGGGCAGGATCATCAACGGGCAGACCGGCAAGCCCGCCAATGAGGCCGAGCTCGAAGCCGTGGGCAAGTTCGTGATCAGAAGCTACCTGAACATAACCGAGAAGCCCGAGACTCCGGAAGACTGGCTTGGATTCTGTGCCGGCCTGGATGATGACACTCCGAATGGCCTCATGATAGTCCCAGCCGGCTACCGCGTAGAAGGCGGCAAGATCCTGAATAACAGCACGGAGTAGGCCATGCTTCGCCTCCTCCGCCGGCTCTGGGATTGGTATTTTCGCTATTGGCCCCGGTGAAATGAATGGCCGCCACTTTTGACGACTTTCTGGACGATGAAGAGTTCTGGGAAGCCCTTCGAAAGAAGCTATCTTTGAACAACCAGCAGCTCTGGGATATCATCTGGGAGAGCGGCGGAAAGCCTGCCTTTGGCCTGGGGTCCAAGAGGGTCGCCAAGGAGCTGGGCATCTCATGGCAGGACATCCCCTTCCGCGGCCAGGAGTATTACCTCTCTCATGGCCGAAAGGTGATCGAGCAGCTTACGGAAACCGACATCACTCAAATCCGGGATCTCCTCGAGAAGAACTGGGGCATTGGCGAGAAGGCATTCGCCCGCCAGGCCGAGGCCTCGACCCTCGCCAGCCCGGCCAGGCTCAAGAACATCTACCGCACAGAGATTCACCTTTCCAACGAATATGCAGGGCTGCACCAGGCCTTGGACGCAGGAGTGGAGACGAGAAGCTGGCTTGCTATGGGCGACGAGCGCATGTGCGATGTATGCGAAGCGCTCGAAGAAGAGAATCAGGACGTGCCCATAGATCAGCCCTACAGCAACGGCACTATGGAGGCACATGCCCATAACATGTGCCGCTGCAGGTCAATCTACAATCCCGCTGCACCTTCCGGAGAGGCTCGCAAAGCGGGCCGCAAAGTGGCACCTTTCACGAGGCCGAAAGCCATAGCTTAACGATTTTCTAGCTGATGATCCTAATGCCTTCACAATCTCCCGAGCTCAAGCTCCATGTGGACAAGGTCCGTTTCGGCGGCAAGATCCTCTATCAGGACGACAAAGTAACGGTCGTTCCCTGCGTCCTCATGGCCGAGGGCGTGCAAAATGGCGCTCTCAAGCCTTTCGAGGAGTTTTATGATCCAGCCGGCCTGGAGGGTGCCCTCTGGTTCGAAGGCGTGCCCATCACGAGAGAGCACCCGCCCAGCCACGTAACTCACCTCACCCCGAAGATCGGCAAGATCCGCAATGTTCAGCCTGATGTGGATGGCAGACGCATCACTGCCGAGGCCGCACTATTCAATGATCGCCTGACCCCCGAGGAGATGAAGATGCTCGAAGCCGGCGAGATGATGGGCGGCTCGATCGGCTTCTGGTGCAACGATGAGCCGCTCGACGAGCCGCTGATCTGGCAGGATTCCGGGGAGGAGTACAACACTATCCAGAGGGCACCATTTTTCGGAGATCATTTCGCCCTCGTGGCCGACCCGGCATGCCCTGTCGGTGTATGCGGGTTCAATGTCAATTCTACTAACAATGACTGCAAATGCAAAAAACAAATGGAAGTGAACAAATTGCCTGATGAAACCAAGCCGGCTGCCGGAGCGCAGCCTGTGACAGAGGGACAGAAGCCGCCGGCAGGAGATCCCAATCCCAAACCTCCGGAGGGAAATGGGGCCGCAAAGCCCGCCGACGGGCCTGCCTCAAAGGCCAATGCCATCGATATGGCTACCCTGAGGGTCAAGGCCAAGACGATTCTCGAAATGAGTGATGACTATGCCAAGCGCAATGAAGCGCTCTCTCTGCTGATGGAGATCGTGACCGAGGACGGACCGGCAGCCAACATGCAGAGCAAAA
>Ga0074195_1003029_pt1 | contig 16863 bp, 13 predicted proteins | sample EPASupsiteHSE623_FD_64525 | JGI IMG/M metagenome (GOLD analysis project Ga0074195, IMG submission 64525) | Bioremediated contaminated groundwater from EPA Superfund site, New Mexico - Sample HSE6-23 | ecosystem: Environmental > Aquatic > Deep subsurface > Groundwater > Contaminated ...
GAGAACGCCGATGTATGCCTCACCCCGACCCAGTATGAGGGGATCGGATCTGTCAAGGTGCCGGCGGGCGTTGATTCCGGCAATGATTCCTTGAGCCGCCGCCTCTTCATATCCCGATGTCCCATTCGTCTGTCCGGCGATGAAAAGGCCCGCGACCAATTTCGATTCGAGCGAGGCATAGAGCGCCGAAGGGGCGAGATAATCGTATTCCACGGCATAGGCTGGCCTGACGATTTCCGCCTTCTCGAATCCCGGCAGGCTGCGATAGAAAGCGGTCTGGACATCTTCAGGGAGGGAACTGGAGAGACCATTCAAGTAGACTTCATCCGTATATTCGCCTTCAGGCTCTATGAAAACCTGATGCCGTTCGCGATCGGGAAAGCGAACGACCTTATCCTCGATCGAAGGACAGTAGCGAGGCCCCTTCCCCACGATAACGCCTGAATACAGGGGAGAACGATCCAAGCCGCCCCGTATGGTTTCATGGGTGGCCGCGTTCGTCCAAATGATATGACATGGCAAATCGGGCCTTCGAAAGTCTTTTTCGAGAAATGAGAAAAAGATTTTTTTTCCGTCCCCGCGCTGAATCTCGAGCCGGGAAAAATCGATGGATGAAGCCTTTATCCTCGCCGGCGTGCCTGTCTTCATCCTGCCAACAGGAAAGTTCCTGGCGCGGAGCGCGCTCCCGAGACCCATGGCCGCAGGCTCGCCGAGGCGCCCGCCGGAACCCGTCCATTCCCCGATAAAAAGCTTCGCTTCCATGAAGGTGCCAGTGGTGAGCACCACGGTTCTGGCTCCAATCCTCGCGCCTCTCTCCGTCAAAACGCCCTCAATCGTATCGCCGCGCGAATTGGTGAGGAGATCCACCACGGTATCCATAGAGATGGAAAGACCGGGCTGGGCTTCCAAGCCTCGGCGCGCCAGCGCGGAATAGAGCGCTTTATCGGACTGAGCCCGTGGAGCCTGGACGGCTGGGCCTCGCGACTGATTCAACATTCGAATCTGCACGGATGTGGCATCGGCTAGGATCCCCATTTGACCGCCCAGGGCATCGATTTCGCGAACGAGATTGCCTTTGGCGAGGCCGCCTATCGCCGGATTGCAGGACATCTTGCCTATGGTGTCGGGGTTTTGCGTTATGAGAAGGGTGCGGGCGCCAAGGCGCGCGAGCGCGAGGGAAGCCTCTATGCCGGCGTGGCCTCCGCCTATGACAATGGCATCAAAATCGCTCACGGCATCCTCTCTTGATCCTGTTTTCGCTCGTTCATCACTTGCCCAGGCAAAATGAGCCGAAGATCCGGGCGAACACTTCCTCACCCGCTATTTCGCCGGTGATCTCCCCAAGGAAATCAGCGGCCTCCCTGATTTCCAAGGCCGTCCCGTCGAGAGGGGCTTTCAAATCCACGCCAGCCTTTGCCCTGCCTATAGCGGCGAGGCATTGGTCTATGAGGGTTCTTTGCCTTGAGCTGGCTACGCGAAGGGCGGATTCCCTCGATGCCGTTTCCCCTGATGATTCGCTCAGGCGAGAACGTATCGCTAGCTCCAATTGCTGCAGACGGTCGCCTTTTTTGGCGCTCAAGCCCAGCCAGCCAGAAGGGACGGGCTGACATTCGGCGGCGTCGATTTTATTCCATACCTTGAGAGCGGCAGGATGAAGCGCGATAAAATCGTCGTCCTCGGCCTTCAGTCCAGTTCTTCCATCGACAAGATAGATGATGATGTCGGCTCTTTCGCTGAGATCCATGCTGCGGCGGACACCTTCGGCTTCGATCCCTTCTTCTGCCTGGCGGAGCCCGGCGGTATCCACGAAGCGCACGGCGTAGCCGCCTATTTCGATCCAGGCTTCGAGCCAATCACGCGTCGTCCCGGGCTCGGGGCTCACGATCGCCCTTTCCTCCCTCACAACGAGATTGAAGAGGCTGGACTTTCCGGCATTCGGCCGCCCCGCCACAACGACAAGAGCCCCCTCCTGCCGAAGCCTTCCGCCGATGTAACTCCACGACAGAGTTTCAAGGCGAGTCTCCAATGCCGCGAGCCGCTTTATCCAGGGCGCTTCGGAATCGAGCCCCTCGCCTTCCCCTTCCTCGGCGGGATAGTCGAGGCGGACTTCTATTTCCGAAAGTAGATCGAGCATTTCGCCGCGAAGGGAGGAGAACTCCGATGAAAGAACGCCGCTGAGACGAAGGAGGGCATCCTCGCGGGCCGTATCGCAGCGGGCGCCAGCTAGCTCGTTCACTGCTTCGGCTTCGACGAGATCGGTTTTGCCGTTTATGAATGCGCGAAAACTGAATTCCCCGGGGAGCGCGGGAACGAAACCGGCGCTTTCCAGAGCTGAAAGCGCGCGGTCCGTGACGGCCGCGGAGCCATGGCAGGAGAATTCCACCGAGTCTTCACCAGTGAAGGACGCGGGAGCCCTGAACACGGCGGCCACAACCTCATCGACGCGCTCGCCGCTTTCGGGATCCAAGAGGTATCCGTGGACCATCGTATAGCCCTTCGCGGAGAGGAGAGCCTCGCTTCGCGAAAAGCAGCGGGCACAGCGTTCAATTGTCTTCTCGCCCGAAGCGCGGATAAGCGCGAGGGCTGAGCGCCCCGACGCCGTTGCGAGGGCGACAATCGGACGCCCCGTATCAAGATAGGTTCTTGCCATAGGAGAAAAAGAACGATAGCGAGAAAGCTCTCCTTCATCAAGCCCGCTCTGCCGGTCCCGCCTTCGTTGGTCTAGCCCGCTTCATCCATTACATCGATTTCCAATAGCGATAGAACTTCCGCTCGACATCGTCGAGGCTCAGGAGCGGATAATACTTGAACGCGCCCTCGCCCGCGAACATGAAACCGTCTCTAAGCAGCTTGTAGGAAATCTTGTCGATAGGGCAATCGAGGGAAAGCCCTTTCACGAATTTCCCCGGTGTCTTGCGCACTTCCTCGATGGCATTGCGGAGTCGCGCCGGATGGATTCCTGGCACGTAGCATCGAATGAGAGGATTCTCCTCGTAATCCCTGAGGAATTCCTCGGTGGCGAACTCCAACTGCGAAAAAAACATTTTGGGCGCGCCTTTGGAATTGTGCGGATCGGTGATAAATCGCCCGAATTCGCGAAAATCGTACTTCGTGAGAACGATGAACTTTACGGGATTTACCTCAAGCATGATGCGGAACTCTTCGGAATCAGCCTCGGGGTTGTATTCGGCGCTTTCGAGCTCCACGAAGTCGCCGACCGAATTGCAGAGATAGAGCTTGCCAAGCGCCGCGAAATCGATATGCTCCAACACTCGGTAACTCTTAATAAACTTTGTCGCTTTCGGGCTCCCGTCATCGTGCGGGATGAGTTCGGCGTAAGCCCCGTCGATATCGAAGTACTCATGCCTGAAATCGGGGTCTACTTCGGCGAAAATGAGCCTTCCCTCGAAATAGCGCGTCGAACCCTGGACATAATGGCGGATAAAATGATCGGGCTCGAGCTGGGACGCGATGAGCGAATGATTGGGATGCAGGATCAGGTAAAGATGTTTGCCGTCCGACATGACTACCTCCAGAATGAGCGCAGCAAAGGCGCCAAAACAAGCGAAATTATCGACATGAGTTTGATGAGTATGTTGAGCGAAGGGCCAGCCGTGTCCTTGAAAGGATCGCCGACCGTATCGCCGACGACGGCCGCCCTATGGGCCGGGGAACCCTTCCCCTCGACGTCGCGCGATTCGATGAATTTCTTGGCGTTATCCCAGGCTCCTCCCGCGTTGGACATGAAGATCGCGAGGAGAACGCCTGAAAGCGTGGATCCCGCGAGCAAGCCGACCAAGATTCCGGGCCCGCCGAGGAACCCCGCGAGCACGGGCGACAGGATGGCTAAAACGCCCGGCAGAATCATGCTTTTGAGCGCCGAACGCGTGGAGATATCGACACAGCTCCGGTAGTCGGGAATCTCGGTGCCCTGGAGAATGCCCGGCCTGGAGCGAAATTGCCTGCGCACTTCCTCGATCATCGCGAAAGCGGCGACGCCTATCGCGTCCATCGCGAGCGAGGAAAAGAGGAAGGGGATCATGGCCCCGATAAACATGCCAATGAGGACGGCGGGGTTTGTTACGGCTATCTCCGAAGCCTGGATCCCCGCGGCCTCGATGAAAGCGACAAGCAGGACGAGTGAGGTGAGGGCGGCCGACCCGATGGCGAACCCCTTGCCGATAGCGGCAGTCGTATTGCCGACAGCATCCAACGAATCGGTTATATCCCTTGTTTCGGGCGGCATTTCAGCCATGACGGCGAGGCCGCCCGCGTTGTCGGCTATCGGGCCATAGGCATCGACCGAGAGTTGGATGCCCAGGGTAAGGAGCATGCCGAGTCCCGCGATTCCTACGCCATAGAGCCCCACCAGGGCATAGCTTCCCGCGATTGCCACCCCAATGATCAAGATGGGAGGCATTGTCGAGAGCATCCCCACGCCGAGGCCGGATATGATGGCTGTCGCCGGCCCTGTCGTGCACGACTTCACGATCCGTCGCACGGGCGCCGTATCCGTGCCGGTGAAGAACTCCGTTATGATGCCGATGAGGGAGCCGGCGACGAGGCCAATGACGGCGGCCAGGGCGACGCCCAGGTAACCGAAGGCAGCCCCATCCGCCCCACCGAAGCGGGCGTCGCCCAGCACGAGCCGCGCCGCCGGGAAAAGGAGAACCATAGCGAGCCCCGCGGCGCCGAGGGAACCGGCGTTCAGCGCCTTTTGCGGCGAATTCCCCGGCCTCATTTTGACGAGGAAGGTGCCCGCCAGCGAGGCGATCGCGCCCATCGCCGCGGCTGCGAGCGGAAATGTGGCGAGCCGAACCCTAATATCGTCCGAAGCGGCGACGCCGATGCCAAGGACGGCGCAGCCGATGAGCGAACTGGCGTAGGACTCGAATAGGTCGGCGCCCATACCCGCCACATCGCCTACATTGTCGCCTACGTTGTCCGCGATGACGGCGGGATTGCGATGATCGTCCTCGGGAATGCCGACTTCGACTTTGCCGACGAGATCTGCGCCCACATCGGCGGCCTTTGTGTAGATCCCCCCGCCCACCCTGGCGAAAAGGGCGATCGTAGAAGCGCCAAGCGAAAAACCCGAAAGGACGGGAAACACCTCGGCGGCGAGGTGGTTAATGGCCGCCCCGGCTATCGCCATCATGAAAGCGAGCACGAGGGAGATGCCGAGGAGGGCGAGTCCGACGACCGTCATTCCCATCACGGAACCGCCGGCGAAAGCGATCGACAGGGCTGGCCCCATGCCCTTGGTGGCGGCCTGGGCGGTTCGCGAATTGGCTTTTGTCGCCACCCGCATGCCAAACCAACCCGCAAGCGCGGAACAAAGTGCCCCGATCGCGAAGGCCGCCGCCTGAAATTTCAGCATGCCTCCGTTAAAGACGGCGAGGATGAGGATGACGATAGGCACGAAACCTGCCATCACCAAGTATTCGCGGGACAGGAAAGCCTTGGCCCCATCCGCGATATATCCGGATATCGTTCGAAGGATATCGGATTCCACGCGTATGGAGCCTATCAGGCGCGATTTTATCGCCGAATATCCTAAAGCCAATAGGGAAGCCGTCAAAGCGGCTACGATAGCTCCTTGCATGGGACCTCCTCCGGGAGAAGGAATGACTGCTGGGACATCTCCCAGCAGTATAGGACCGCTTCCCATAACCGGCAAGAAAATTTTGCTCGGCCAGGGAGGGGATCTTCAGGCGCCGCGTCTTTTCGAAAACACCTAAAAAGGAAAAAATTTCCGGTTTTTTTACATAATTTGCATAATTATCCTCTCACCGGTTGACACTTCCTGGCATTTATATTTTCATAGTACCTATTCCAGCATGGGAGGAGCATATGAAACGCTCTTATCCAGTTTATCTTCCTACCCTTCTCTTCTTCGGGATCGAAGCGCTCCAGACGCGTTTCTACCGCGTTCGTAAGTAAGGCGTCGACCGCCAACTCCCACAACCACCGACATTACAAGCCCGGCCCTCCCGCAATGAGGGTCACCATCCATAGCGAATAATCCAGGGAATTTGTTATCCGGGATGTTCGCCGTATCCAGGAGGATGCGGATGATTCAGATAGGCATTCTTGGCGCCTCAGGTTACGCGGGCGCCGAGTTGGTCAGGATCCTGCTCGCCCACCCGGAGCCGAAGCGTCTTCGGCTCTCTTCGGTCAGTTTCGAAGGCAAGGGCCTCGATTCTGTCTACCCTTCCTTTTTTGCCCTGGGCGGAGCTCATAAAGGCGACCAGGGATTGTCGCTGGAGAGCGCCGATACGGTGATCGACGCTTCGGATATCCTTTTCTCCTGCCTTCCGCATGGCTTCGCGGAAGCGGCCGCCGAGCGCTGCCTCGCCAAGGGAGGGCTCTTTATCGACATCTCGGCCGATTTCCGGTTCGGCGATGATGAAGCTACCTACGCGAAATGGTATGGCAAGACCTATGCTTCGGCGAAGCTCCATGCCGAGGCGGTGTACGGGCTTCCCGAGCTCAATCGGGAGAAAATAAAGACAGCCCGCCTCATTGGCAATCCCGGCTGCTACCCCACATCCGCCGAATTGGGCCTCTATCCCGCCCTGGCAGAAGGTATAGCTGACGGCGGCAGCATTATCATCGATTCAGCCTCTGGCGTCACCGGCGCCGGAAGGGAACCGAGCCAAATGACCCACTTCCCCGATTGCTCCGACTCAATAGCTCCCTACAAGGTGGGCGCCCATCGCCATCAACCGGAAATAGACCGCTATCTTTCCATAATGGCTGGCGAGCCGATTTCCTCGGTCTTCACGCCTCACTTGGCGCCCATGAACCGCGGCATCGTCAGCACGATCTACTTCACGCTGAAAAAGCCGATGGACGCGAAGGAGCTGCAATCCCATTACGCTTCGTTCTACGCGAAGGAGCCTTTTGTTCGTGTCTTGCCTATTGGCGCCACCGCCACGAACAAAGGCGTGAAGCTCTCCAACTATTGCGACATTTCCCTGCATCTCTCGTCCAACGGAAAAACGGGAATCGTTGTTTCGACGATCGACAACATGGTGAAAGGCGCGGCCGGCCAGGCTGTGCAGAACATGAATCTTGCCCTGGGGTTCGAAGAGATCGCGGGGCTCGCAATGATACCTCCGGCCTTCTAGGAAGCCGGAACAAAGCCGAAATTATGGCCGCCGAGCGCGGCAAAAGCGAGGTCAAGGCATGATACAGATTCGCGGCGGGGTTACCGCGCCAAAAGGTTTCACGGCATCGGGCGTCCATGTGGGTATCAGGAAAAATAAGGAAAAGAAGGATCTTGCCCTTATCTGGTCCGAGAAGGTCTGCAACGCTGCCGCCGCTTATACGACAAACCAGGTGAAGGGGCAGCCCCTCATCGTGACGCAGGAGCATCTCGCGGATGGGAAAGCCCAGGCCGTCATCGTCAACTCGGGCAATGCCAACACCTGCACCGGCGATGCCGGCATCGCCGTGGCGAGGCGCATGGCAACCCTGGTTGCCGAGCGTCTTCCCGTTTCGGCCACGAATGTTGTCGTGGCCTCAACAGGCGTCATCGGCCAGCAGCTCGATGTGGGGATTATCGAATCGGGCATGGAGCAGCTTGTGGCGGGCCTCTCCAAGACGGGCAATATCGATGCCCGCGAAGCCATCATGACAACCGACACGGTAAAGAAGGAACTGGCCGTGCAATTCGATGTTGGCGGCGTGATCGTGACGATAGGAGCGATGGCCAAGGGATCGGGCATGATCCACCCCAACATGGCCACCATGTTGTCCTTCATCACGACCGATTGCGCCATCAATTCCGAGATGCTCCAGAAGGCGCTTTCGGCTTCGGTCAAGAAGACCTACAACCGCGTGAGCGTCGACGGTGATACCTCGACCAACGATATGGTCGTCATTCTGGCCAACGGACTGGCGGGAAACGCGTCCATCGAGGCCGATGGGGCCGATTACCGCGACTTTTACGAAGGGCTCAATTGGCTGAACACCCAGCTGGCGCGCATGATTGCCCGTGACGGCGAAGGCGCCACCAAGCTCATTGAATGCACGGTGGAGAACGCTGCCGATGAGGACAAGGCCGAAGAACTCGCCAAGGGCGTCATCTGCTCGAGCCTCGTAAAGACGGCCATGTTCGGCGCCGACGCCAACTGGGGCAGGATCCTCTGCGCGCTCGGCTACACCAGGAAAGACTTCGATCCCAACAAGGTTGATGTCGCTTTCGAGAGCGCCTCGGGCTACATCGATGTGTGCAAGAATGGCGTTCCCCTCCCCTTCAACGAGGAAAAGGCGAAAAAAATCCTGAGCTATCAGGAAGTGACGATCTACGTCACCCTGAATGAGGGCGATGCTCAGGCTACCGCCTGGGGTTGCGACCTCACCTACGAATATGTGAGGATAAACGGAGACTATCGGACCTGAGACTCCGGCCGATAGGAAAATCAGTCATCCGCAGCGTATAGGAAGTGAAGGAGATGAATATATGATCGCCGACAATCTCAGGGCTGACATTCTCATACAGGCCATGCCCTATTTTAAATCGTTTTCGGGAAAAGTCGTCGTCGTCAAATATGGCGGGGCGGCGATGATCAACGAAGGTGTCCGCGCAGCGGTCCTCCAGGACCTCATCTTGATGCAGCAGGTCGGGATAAAGCCCGTGCTGGTGCACGGGGGCGGTCCGGAAATCGATCGAATGCTGAAGAAGCTCGGCAAGGAGCGCGTCTTCGTCGACGGACTCCGCTATACCGATGACGAAACCATGGATATCGTCCAGATGGTCCTGGCCGGCAAGGTCAACAAGGATCTCGTCGCCCACATCGAGCGCCAGGGCGGCTCCGCGATAGGAATCTGCGGCGGCGATGGGGGGCTTTTCCGCGCGACCCGCCTGCAGAAAAACGGCAAAGACCTCGGCATGGTGGGCGAGATCTCCTCCGTCCAGCCCGACATCGTTCGTCACGCTCTGGACGCGGGCTACATCCCCGTCGTCTCCACCATCGCGCTTCGTCCAAACGATGAGTCGGGTTACTACAACATCAACGCCGATACGGCGGCCGCCGAGCTCGCGGGCGCCCTCGGCGCGGAAAAGCTCATCCTGCTCACCGATGTGCCCGGCCTCCTCAAAGACGTGGCCGATATGGCGACCCTGATCTCGGTATTGAAGCGCGAGGACGTTCCCGCGCTGATCAAACAAGGAATTGTCTCGGGCGGCATGATCCCAAAGGTGGAGTGCTGCGTGCAAGCTCTTTCGTTGGGTGTCAAGACGACACATATTCTGGATGGCCGGTCGCCGCATTCGCTCCTCATCGAGCTTTTCAGCGACAGAGGCATGGGGACGATGATCATATGAGCGACAGATTCATGAACACCTACAAGCGGACAGGGCTTGTGCTCGACCACGGGAAGGGCGCCACGCTTTACACGAACGAAGGCGCCGCGTACATCGATTTCACCGGCGGTATCGGCGTCAACTCGCTTGGGCACGCCCATCCGAGGCTCGTGGCGGCGATCGCCAACCAAGCCGCGAAACTCATCCATGTCTCGAATTACTTCCTGACCGACATATCGATCCAGGTGGCCGAAACATTGACAAGCATGGCGGGCATGGACAAGGTTTTCTTCTGCAACTCCGGCGCCGAAGCCAACGAAGGCCTCATCAAGATCGCGCGAAAATACGGATCGGCGAAAAACCCCGACAAGAACCTCATTGTCACGCTCAAGGGCTCCTTCCATGGCAGGACGATCACCACGGTCACGGCGACAGGCCAGGACAAATTCCACCAATTCTTCGGTCCTTTCACGCCGGGCTTCGTCTATGTGGAAGCGAACGACATCGCGGCCCTCGACGCGGTCCTGACTGACAAGGTCTGCGCCTTCATCTTCGAGCCCATCCAGGGCGAAGGCGGCGTGAATCCCCTCGACACGGCCTACCTTAAAGCCGCTGAAAGACTCTGCGAAGAAAGGGAGATCCTTTTCGTGGCCGATGAGGTGCAAACCGGCGTCGGACGACCCGGCGCCTTCCTCGCCTGCCAAAAGATGGGCGTTCATCCCGATATGGTGAGCGTCGCGAAAGGTCTCGCTGGCGGTGTTCCCATCGGCGCCGTCGTGGCGAAGGGGCCATGCGCCGACATCCTTCAGCCCGGCGACCATGGCACGACCTTTGGAGGCAATCCCCTCGCGGCGGCGGCCGCCCAGGTGGTTCTCTCCGAACTTTCAAGTCCCGACTTCTTGGCCGACGTCGAGCGGAAGGGCGAAAAGATCCGCTCAACCGTACGTTCCTGGAAAAATCCGCTCGTCAAGGAAGTGCGGGGCATGGGCCTCATGATCGGCATCGGCGTCACGATTCCCCCCGGGGATGTCGTGGTCGCCTGCCGCGCGAAAAATCTGCTCGTCCTCACGGCGGGAGAAGACACCGTGAGGCTCCTGCCCCCCCTCGTCATCACGGACGCCGAGATCGACCTCGGGCTCGCGCGCATGAAAGCCGCCCTCGACGATCTCGCGAAGGCCAAGGCCTAAGGTATGGATTCCATGAGCGGGATGTACCGCGAGCGGCGGGAAAAAGTCGCCAAAGCCTTGAGGGAGCGCGGCATCGCCGCCGCCCGGTTCGAGGATTTCGAATATATGAGAAGCCCGTCGGTACGCTACCTATGCGGCCACCCCGGCGATGCCTTCCTCATCATAGGAGCGGACGCGTCCTCGGCCCTTGTGGCCTGGGATCGGAACATGGCCGACAAAATGGCCAAGGTCGACACGATCTACTCCTATACCGATTTCGCCCGGCGGTCGGAGTCGGCAATGCGATTCGTTCTCACGGAGCTCGGCATCGCCGCCGGGCAGAAGGTCGAGCTTCCGGCCGCCACGCCCTATCCTACCTTCGTCGATCATGTCGGCGCGCTGGACGAGTGGGACCTCGTCTGCGAGCGGGGCGGCATCGACACGATGGTCCTGGATATGCGAGCCGTCAAGGACGAAGGCGAACTTACCATCTACGAGCGCGGCGCTGCCCTCACGGATCGCCTCATCGACAGGATCGAGGATGGCGTTCGAAAAGGAACTCTCTCGTCCGAGCTCGACGTCGCGCTCTTCATCGAGAAGGAAGCGCTCTCGGCGGGCGCCGAGGGCATGGGATTCGACACCCTGGCGGCGGGCCCGGGGCGGAGCTTCGGCATACACGCCTTCCCCAACTATGGAGCCGGTCCTTTCGGGGCGAAGGGGCTATCCATACTGGATTTCGGCATCGTCGTCGATGGCTATACCACCGATGTCACCATGAGTTTCGCGCGCGGTCCCCTCGCGCCGGAGCAAAGGCGCATGATTCAGTTGGTGAAGGAAGCGTATGATATCGGCGTGGCGGCTTGCGCCCCCGGGGTGGCGACTCGGGACATCGCGAAAAAAGTGGATGACTTCTTCGCGGCGGCGGGCTATACCATGCCTCACGCCCTGGGCCACGGCATCGGACTCGAGGCGCACGAGACGCCGGGCATCAATTTGAGGGAAGAAAATCACGCCGTCCTCAAGCCAGGCACCATTGTCACGATCGAGCCAGGACTCTACCACCCCGATTTTGGAGGGGTGAGGCTCGAGAATGACGTTCTGGTGACGGAATCTGGCCGAAAGGTGCTTACTTCATCGAGAATAGTGGAGCTGTAGCGATTATTGAAACGGCAGTGGCCGAAACCTCCGCGGGCGCTTGGCGGCGCCTAGTCGGAGGTTTTTTTATTCTCTTTCTTGCGCGCCCTGCCCTCTTTCGGCTTGAGCGCTTTGGCTTCCCCCTCCAGCCTCGGGCTTTCGGGATCGGCGACCGATAACAGCAATTCGGCGGCAAAGCCTCTCATGCTGGCTTCCACGGCGAGTTCGAGGGCCAATCCGCGCAGCGCCCCCCTGTCCACTCCCTGTCCACCATCCAGAGGCGCTAAGGCCTCAGAAGGTTGCCCCCTGGCTTCCGTCCCATCGATGGCCGCGAGAAGGCCCGAACGCACCGCTGTCGCCGTTTCGCCAATGGCGCGCTCCATGCTCTTCCTGAACTGCTCATAGAATTCCTTGGCTTTGCCCGCGCCGCCGCTGCCGCCGAACAGCGAAGCCATATCCTGGACCGACAACACCCGCTTCAACGTGAATACAGCCATGAGAAGCGCGATATGCTCCTGGCCATACTTCTTCCCTTCAGTGCGGGGAACGATTTTCGCTTTCGCGTAATTGTTGATCATGGAGGGAGTGATGAGGCTGTCGCCTCCCGGCTTCCTGAAAATCTCGAGCTGGCGTTCCAGATAGGTGACCACTTGGTCCATATACAGCCCGATATCCGGCAGACGCTCCCATTCGACGGGGGCTTTCTGCGAAAGCAGGTTGAAATACTGGCCTATCGTCTTCTGGTTTAGTTCTTCCATGCGAAAAGAGTATCATGTGGTAATTGAAACCACAAGATGTGGTTTCAATGATATTGACCGACTCAAATAGCCGCTATATTATATCAATAACCTTACCATATGATATTTAGTATCATGTTATGTGGCTAAAAAAGGAAGCATCATGATTAATGGAAACGTATACTTATTCGGTGATTCGGTCGCGCGCGGCATTATCCTCAACGAAGAAGGGCGCTACACCCCCATCAAGGATTACTTTGGCGCCTTGGCCGCCGAAAAACTTGGCATCCATCTCGTCAACAAAGCCATGTTCGGCTGCACTATCACGAAAGGCCTCGAAATATTGCGGCGCTTCGCCCCTAGGGTCGGCGGCGCGGTCGCGGGCCGTCCCGCCTCGGGAATCGCGCTACTTGAGTTCGGCGGCAATGACTGCGACTTCCTCTGGAACGAGGTGGCCGAAAAGCCTGATGCCGAGCATTTGCCGGCGACGCCTCTCGAATCCTTTTCGCGCAAATATGTCGAGATGATCGATTCACTGCGCTCGACGGGGTTGAGGCCGGCGATCATGACCCTTCCGCCCCTCGTCGCCGAGCGCTACCTCGATTGGATAACCCGCAAAGGATTGGATCGCGGCGCGATATTGCGATGGCTGGGCGATGTGCAGCAGATTTTCCGTTGGCACGAAGGATACGACGCGGCGGTGAGAAAGATAGCCGCAGTCAAGGCTTGCCCTCTTCTCGATATACGAAAAGCTTTCCTGGCGAGGAGCGACTACAGGGACTACATGTGCGAGGATGGCATCCATCCCAACAGGGATGGTCATCGCCTTATCGAATCCTCGCTTGAGGCCTACGCCGCCTTAGCCTGAATTCTTCGGGGCAAGCGTTAAGCGATGCTCCAGGCGAGGATGGCGCCCGCGCACATCGGGACGACGCCGTCGATCTCGCCGGGCACTTTCCAAGCCTCGCGTTGGAGCCTGATGCTGCCGGCTGGGGGCGGCAGGCGGTAAAAGCGGGCGCCGTTGCCGGCCACGAAGGATTCGAGAGCGTCAAGGCAGCCCTCGGATTCGAAAAGTCCGGCGAGGGCGGGAATGGCGGTCGGCGCGGAATATACCCCTCCCGGCGCCGAGGAGCTTTCCTTGGCCGCGCGGGGATGGGGGGCCGAGTCGCTGCCGAAAAAGAACTTGGGCGAGGCCGAAAACGCCGCCTTCCTGAGCGCCGCTCGATCGCCCGCCGACTTGATGATCGGTTTGCAGAAAAGATGGGGATTGAGCCCCGCGCCGACCATGTCGTCGATCGTGAAAAGAAGATGGTGCGCGGTTATCGTGGCGCCCAGGCGCTCAGGACCCGATCTGACGAAATCCACCGCTTCCCTCGTCGAAAGATGTTCAAGCACGACCCGAAGCCTCGGCCATCGGGCGAGGATCGTTTCCAAGGTAGAGAGAAAGGCTCCTTCGCGCTCGAGCGAAGGAGCTTCCGGCGACTCTCCATGGATGGAAAGCACGAGGCCGCTCTCCTCCATCGCGTCCAAGGCCTCGGCCACGCTATCCGGATCGCCAGGCCCATCCGCCGCGTTGGTCGTTGACCCCGAAGGGTAATACTTGCCCGCTATGGCCCCTCCCGCCGCGCAGGCGCGGACGAGGCTGGCGCTCATTCCCGGCAGCAATTTAAAGGTCATGAGGGGGACGAAATCGGAATTCCCGGGCAGACCGTCGACAATCGCTTGGCGGTACACGGCGAGGGTTTCAGCATTGGCCACCGGGGGAAGGATATTCGGCATCACCATGGCCCTGCCGAAACTGGCCGCCTCTCGCCTTGCATAGAGCGCCAGGGCCGGGCCTTGCCGCAGATGGACGTGAAAATCGTCGGGGCGGGAAAGGGTCAATCCATCGCTGGACAGCCCCGCGTTCAAAGCCGATTTTCGGCTCCTATTCGAGCGCTCAGTCAAAGCGCACCTCCAGAAGGGAAACGTCATCCTGGAAATGGTCCACATTCGAGAGGGAGGCTAGCCGCCCCAGTATGTTTTGAATGCTTGTATCGCCATGGGGGGTGTCCGCGGCGGTTCGCTCCAGCAGCTGGATGAACGCTTCCACTCCCAGTATCATCCCTTCCCTCGTGATGAATTCGTAGATGCCGTCGGAAAAGAGGAAAAGCCGGGATTCCCGCGGCACCTGGATGTCGAGCTTCCTGTAGACGGCATCGGAATCGGCGCCCGCCACCATGCCCTCGGCTTTCAGCTCGATGGCGCCGCCGCCTCGGACGATAAGCACGGCGGGAGGGCTTCCGGCCGAGGCATGGCTCAAGATCCGAGTCTTTTCATCCCAGACGCCATACCACAGCGTAAACAGCATGTTGTTGCGTTCTTCCATGCGGAACGCGTGATTCAGCCCCCGCATCACCGACACGGGATCGCCGAAATCGACATCCTTGAGGCCCTCGGTGCGGAGAACATCGAAGATGGTAACCGAATAGAGAGCCGACTGGACGCCATGACCGCTCACGTCGATCATGAAGAACACCATTCGCCCATCTTCAAGCCGATGGTAGCCGAACAAGTCGCCGCCAAGATTCGCCGAAGGGATAAAAGCCCAATCGGTCGACATGGCCGCGCCCGAAATTTTGCCGGGCAGGAGACAGCGCACATATTCCGCGCCGCGCCGGAGCTCTTCCTCCAGCGATTCCCGCGCGCGCGCCAGGGCCGCCGCGTAGAGCTGCCTTCGCGCCCTCAGCCTTTTGCGCTCGATGCTCGATTCGATTCGCGCCAGCAACACCGAAGGCTCGACATCCCAGCCCAGGTAATCATCGGCGCCAAGCTGGATGGCCCTCGCGACGCATTTCGACTCGTCGAAGGGCGATACGATGATAATTCTGGTGTCGACGAATTCGCCGCACGACTTCATCATTTCCTGAAGCTCGAAACCGGCGAAACCGGCGGAGAACATATCGCAAAGCGCTATATCGGGCAGCGATTCCTTTCGCGACGCCAATACGGCCGTTTCTTTCGGCAGGGAATAGGAGACAAGTCCATCTCCCGAAGCATGGAGCAAGGCAAAGGCCGATGGTTTCCCAGACTGTCCGGCGAAAAACCCAAGCTCGGCGAATACGTCCTTCGCCGTATGCGCGATCAGCACGGTATGGCCGAAGCGCCGCAGGATCGCGGCGATATTTTCGGCGAGCGCCGGTTCCAGCGCCAGAAGTATTTTGCCTGGCTTTGTCTGCGCGAGCTTTTCGGGAGGCAGAATCTCCCCGGCGCCCATATTCGTCATGGGGCTGAATCGGGCTCGATTCTTGCCTATGCGCGACACGAGCATCCTGGCCGTGTCCGCCGCCGCCGCGGCGATCGCTCCGGCTCCGGCGCCCGCTTCCTCGTCGAGAGATTTAAAGGCCCGGTTCAGGAGGGAGAGCATCCTCAGAATGGGAAAAAGAGGCGGGTTCTGTCCATTCTCCGCCGCTTCAGCGAGGCCGAAGGCGAGAAGCTTGGCCTTTTCGATTTTCTCGAAGGAATTTGATAGGGAATTGGCGTGAAAAAGCTTTAGCAAAGATGCGAGATGGGCTGAGATTTCGCGCAGCAGGGCCCTCTCTTCAGAGCCCGGCGGCGATTGTCCTTCCGTGGCAATCATTAGGCTCAATATATCGATTATCGTCGCGGCTGGTAAGTCCCGGCGATATCGATTGACCAAACGAAAAACAAACCCTACAGTAGCCTCATGTACAAATACATCGTCGAGGGCGGCCATCCCGTGAAGGGCAGGATCGTCGCTTCGGGCAATAAAAACGCTGCCCTGCCCTGCCTCGCCGCGACCGTTCTCGCGGACGAGCCGGTCATACTCAGAAACATCCCGGAGATCGAGGATGTGGCGGTGATGATCGAAGTGCTCAAGCACCTTGGAGCCAAGGTGGAGCGCTTGGATGTCCATGACTGGCGGATCGACCCGAGCGCGATTTCCCGACAGGACGTACCCGCCGAACAGTCAAGGAAAGTCAGGGCTTCGATACTCTTCGCGGGCCCCCTCCTCGCCCGCTTTGGGCAGGCTATCCTTCCCCCTCCCGGAGGGGACACGATAGGCAGGCGAAGGATCGATACCCACCTTCTCGCGTTCCAGGAACTCGGCGCGCGGATCACGATGGATGGGGTGCTGCGCTTTTCCGCGGCCAAACTGACGGGCGCGAGGATTTTCCTGGACGAGGCTTCGGTCACGGGCACCGAAAACGCGATCATGGCGGCGGTTTTAGCCGAAGGCACGACGGTGCTCCGCAACGCGGCCTCGGAGCCCCATGTGCAGGATCTCTGCCTCATGCTGAACGCGATGGGGGCCCAGATCCAAGGCATAGGCTCGAACATGCTGACGATCGAGGGCGTACGCGCTTTGAAGGGCACCGACTACAAAATCGGCCCCGACTACATGGAAATTGGCTCATTCATCGGCCTTGCCGCCGTCACCCATGGCGAGATCACCATAGAAGGAATCGACCAGGACGACCTTCCCCCCCTCAAAGTGGGCTTCGCGAGGTTG
>Ga0074195_1003030_pt1 | contig 16845 bp, 15 predicted proteins | sample EPASupsiteHSE623_FD_64525 | JGI IMG/M metagenome (GOLD analysis project Ga0074195, IMG submission 64525) | Bioremediated contaminated groundwater from EPA Superfund site, New Mexico - Sample HSE6-23 | ecosystem: Environmental > Aquatic > Deep subsurface > Groundwater > Contaminated ...
CTGGGCGACAGGCACGAGCACCCCCGCCACCGCGTCGAGCACTCGCTCGAGGACAGGTTTCCCCTCCTCGGTCGCGAGGCGGTAGACCTGCTCGCCCGTGACCCCGCGCTTCGCGAGACCCCTGACGAACGACACGAGGAGCTCGATGAGCACCCCAGCCGCGGCGATCAGGTCCCGAACCTTCGAATCGCTCTTTTTGCTGGACATTGCCAGCCTCTCTTTCAATTCAGTCCCTCACACAGGGTCGTTTGCCCCATGCCCCAGACCGAATCATCTAAATCCAACTATAACACACATTCATGCTTATTGCAACCCAAACAGTTTTTTTAGAGACACATCGACATTACCCATCACTTCTTTCTCAACTTTTCCTATTTCACCGATTACGAGCTTCTTTTGCAGCGTTGCCAGTTTATCAACCCGAACAAATGACTCCACCTTGAGTCCATTTTGTCTTGTGCTCTCCATGCAAACACCGTACTCTCCCACTTTTTCCTTCTTTTCCGATGTAATAAATGCAAGGGTACAATCATCGCCCTTTTTCTGTACCGCAAGAACAAGTGCGGGACGAATCTTTTCAGAACTCAAATCAGTAAAAGGAAATGGTACAAGAACAATCGCACCTTTATGCATATCGTTTTTTTATATCGGAGACGCTGTACGTTTCCGGCTCGTTGCCCAAAAAATCAAAACTTTGAGAACCTGCATTGATATTCGTTATTTCATTAAACTCTTTGTTTTGTGCTCCAGGCATACGAACAAGAAGAACATCTATCGAATTGCGACGTCCAATACCAACCACCTCACCCGAGTATTTTACTCGATCAACAATTGTCTTTATATTTTTTCGCACTTGCGTGGTCGTCAAAATATTCATACGCATAGTGTACATTTTGTACAAAACACATGCAATACCTCACTTTCTCACAAACAACGGCTCGGGCATTTTGTTGGCCGCGATCGCGTCTTCGATTTTCTGTGCGGTGTCGGGCATGAAAGGTGCCACGAGCCTCGCGAGCTCGGCAATTCCTTCAACAAGTCCCTCAACGATCTCTTTCGCCTTTTCGGGATCAGTTTTGATCATCTTGAATGGTTGAGTTTCAGCGATCTCCTCGTCGAGTTCTTTGACGAGCTCTGACACAATCTGTGCGGCATCGTTAACCTTTAGGTTTTCCATCGCAGTGTTATAGCGATTTTCAAAATCCCCTTTTCTCGCGCTTCGAAGCTCTTCGAGCGAAGTAGCGCGTTCCGGCAAATACGACTCCGACATTTTCATAACACGGCTCGTCACGTTACCGACGCCGTTTGCAAGATACGCGTTGTATACTTCGCGAAACTTTTCGATCGTAAAATCTCCATCCTCAAACGGATTGATCTCATGCGCGAGGTAGAAACGAAACGCATCAAGTCCAAACTCGTTTACCACAGCAATCGGATCGATAACATTTCCGATCGTCTTCGACATTTTCACGCCTCCCGACAAAATCAATCCGTGCACAAGGATCGCCTTCGGCAGCGGCAGTCCCGCAGACATAAGCATCCCGGGCCAAAATGCCGCATGGAAGCGAAGAATATCTTTGCCGATCACATGCAGATTCGCCGGCCAAAACTTTTCGAAAAGGACGGGATTGTCGCGGCCATATCCGAGAGCGGAAATATAGTTTGAAAGTGCATCACACCAGACGTACATCACATGCGAGTCGTCCCCTGGTACCGGAATCCCCCACGGCAGATCTTTCCGTTGCCGCGAAAAACTCACATCCTCGAGACCTTCGTTTAGAAGTGACAAGATCTCGTTCTTGCGTGTCTCGGGATATATCGCGAGCTCGCCTGACTCAACCACCTCCTTAATTCGCGCGGTATAGTTTGAAAGTTTGAAAAAATAGTTTTCCTGTTTTATTTTCTCGGGCACTTTTGCGTGCAGCGGACATTTTCCGTCTTCGAGCTCCTTTTCGGTCTTGAATGTCTCACACCCGACGCAGTACAACCCTTCGTATTCCCCCTTGTAAATATCCCCGGCATCCGCGAGCTTCTTCCACAACGCCTGCGCACCCGGCCAATGAATCTCCCTGTCAGTCGTGCGGATAAACTGATCGTAGGAAATATTGAGGAGCTTAAAGAGATCACGGAACTTCTGCACCTGCTCGTCCACAAACTCTTGCGCAGTCTTCCCTGCATCAGCCGCCGACTGAAAGTTCTTGATACCGTGTTCATCCGATCCGGTCAAAAAATACGTATCATCACCGAGCGCACGATGATGTCTCGCAAGAATATCGGTAAGTACACTTGTGTACGCATGTCCGAGATGGAGAGATGCGTTTGCGTAGTAAATAGGCGTCGTGATGTAATACGTCTTTTTCTGTTCCATATTCGTGATTATGCCTGATTTATCTTCCGTGACAAGCGCCTTTTTTCCATGTCTTCGATAAGCTCCATAAGTGCGGACGCGACCGGCACGGACAACATGATACCGAGGATTCCTCCGAGACGACCACCGACGATGAGGGCGATAATGACGAGAAGCGGCGGAACACCGACAACCTTTCGAACAACGAGCGGATAGATAAGATGGTTTTCAAACTGTTGAATGATGATATAAAAACCAAGCACCAAAAAGCCGAGCGCGAACGAATCGGAAAATGCGATCGCAACCGCAGGTACCGCGGCCATCACGGGACCAAACACCGGGATGACCTCAAAGACTGCCGCAACGAGTGCAAGCAAAAGCGCATATTTCATCCCGAGGATCGACAGCGCGAGGTATGCAAACACGCCAATCAGCAAACCGAGCAACATTTGTCCCTGCATCCACAGCCCGATCTTGCGACGCGCGCGACGCCAAAGATCAATCACATAATCCTCGTACTTTTCAGGAGTTACAAGTTGCAGAAAACTTTCTATCCCATGGTCTTGTACCGACAAATAAAACGAAAGAACGACAATCAGGATAAAGTTGAGCGCGCCGCCAAAAATCATTGCGACCGTATCGATCGCGCTTCGCGAAGCACCCCCGAGCGTATCTCGCACTGCGGGAATCACGTCGCCCACCGGCACAAGCGTCATCACAACCTGTTTAAGTGTTGGAGATCCAAGCACATCAGATGATTCGAGATACCGCGGAATCTGCGAAGCGACAAGCGCCATTTCATCAAAGAGCGGCGGCACAAATACATACACGACAAAGAAAATGACGGCGAAGAAACTCAGGTACAACGCAAGCACCGCAAGAACGCGTGGCACGCGACGGCTCACGCACCAGCCGGTCAGAGGCTCAATCGCTGACGCAATTACAATCGCCGCGCCGACGACAAGTACAAGGTCGAAAAGATAGTACACAGCCGCACATGCACACAAAATACCGATCGTTTTTAGGACTGTCTCGGTCGTAATCGATATTGTAATGTGAGTGTTGTTCATATGAGAACAGTACTATACACGCAGGAGCGCAGCAAATGACGCGGTGTCGGTATGTGGACTTATCATCGCGAGATTGAGTCGTTCAGGAACAAAAATCTCACCCGCGACACGCAGAATATCCTCCGCAGTCACCGCTCGGATCTTTTGTTCAACAACTTCCGGAAGATCGATCTGGCGCCGCACGAGTTCCCTATCTCCGAGGTACCGCGCCACATCATCGGAAGTCTCGAGTGACAAAAAGAAGTTTCCAACGAGCATATCTTTCACACGGTTCAGTTCGGACTCGGGCACACGCTCCTGCTTTAACCTGCGAAACTCACCGAGGATTGATTCGATGACAATCTGTACACGATCAACATCCGCTCCCGCCGAAGCCTGTACGGAACCATAGTTCGAAAACGCATCGTGTGATGCTCGCACATAATACGCGGCACCAAGTTCTTCACGCACCTTCTGAAAAAGACGCGAGCTCATGCCACCACCAAGAACCGACGACAATACACCATATGCATAATAATCCGGGTGATCCTCTCCTCCCGCACGAACGCCAACCACCACGTGTGCCTGGTCCGATTTCTTTTCCTTCATGAGCACGACCGGCGCCTTCTGTTCTTCACGAACAACAGATCGCGACACTCCAACTCCCGTGAGCATACCCGCAAACTCTTTCTCAATGCCTGCGAGTGCTTCTTTCTCGTCAAAATTACCCGCGCACACAACAATCGTCGCTCCCGCGTGATAATGTTTTGTTCGGTACGCGACAAAATCATCTCGCATGATCGCACGGACGACCGGCTCAACACCCGCGATTCCCCACCCTGCCGGTTGATCTCCATACAGCGACTCTGCCATAAGCTCCTGTACTCTACGCTGTGGCAAGTCTTCATACATATTGATCTCCTCGACAATCACACCTTTTTCTTTTTCGATCTCCTTCGGGTCAAACGTCGGGTTCAGATACATATCGGCGACAATTTCAAGTGAGCGTCCAAAAAAACGTGGCTGCACCTTTGCGTAGTAGCCGGTATATTCGTTTGAGGTAAACGCGTTGTACTGCGCGCCCATTCCATCAAGCTCCGAACTGATATCAATCGCGCGCGGACGTTTCTCCGTTCCCTTAAAACACATATGTTCAAGAAAGTGAGAGATGCCGTTTTTGTCTTTCGTTTCATAGTTTGAACCAGCTTCAACAAGGACAAATACCGTCGATGCCATCGATTGTCTGTCGGGCGCGAGAATAACACGCAAACCGTTTGGTAACGTATGGTGTGTAAATTTCATTTATGACTTCAATTTTCCAGTAAAATACAACGCGAAGTCCGACATGGCGACTCTTTCCTGTTTCCCTGTATCACGGTCACGCACTGTCACGTCACCTTTTTCGAGCGAATCAAAATCCACCGTCACACAAAACGGCGTACCGATTTCGTCCTGTCTGCGATACCGTTTTCCAATGTTTCCATTATCGTCAAACATTACCGCGCCAAATTCTTTCTTGAGTCCCGTATACACCTCTCGTGCTCTGGCGACCAGCTCCGGCTTGTTGCGGAGAAGCGGGAACACAGCAATCTTTATCGGTGCAACTTGCGGATCAAATTTCATAACAACACGTTTATCACCATTCATTTCATCTTCACAATACGCGTCCGCAAGAACCATCAACATTGTCCGATCAACACCAACGGATGTCTCAATAACATGCGGGATAAACCTCTCTTTCGTGTCATCGTTATAATACGACAAATCTATACCCGAAAATTTCTGATGCTGGCTCAAATCGTAGTTTCCGCGATAATGAATCCCCTCAAGTTCACTCCAACCAAACGGAAAATTGTATTGTATATCCCATGCATCCTTTGCATAAAAAACAAGATTTTCGTGTTGTTTGAAACGAAGATTTTCCTTCTTTATTCCAAGACGATCGTAATACTCCAATCGTTCCCGTTTCCAATCCTCGTAAATTTTCAGCGCCTCCTTTGGATCAACAAAATACTGCATTTCCATCTGCTCAAATTCCCGTTTCCTAAACAAAAATTGACGAGGACTAATTTCATTGCGAAATGCCTTACCAACTTGCGCTATTCCAAAAGGAAGATGATACGCCCCGGAATCCAAAACATTTTTATAATTTATATAAATACCTTGAGCAGTCTCTCCTCGAAGATACACCTGCTCGTCACCCTCCTCGAACATACCAAGCGAAGAGGTAGCCAATAAATTCTTTGCCACCACAGGACCAAAATTCTTTTCACCACACGTAGGACAATGCAATTCATTTCTGTGGGCATCAAACAATTTATTTATCTCCTTTTCAGACATTTTTTCGTCAGCCGTTACGCCCACAAATTCCAACAAATGGTCAGCTCGATGCTTTCCGTGACAGTTTTTACACACAACAAGCGGGTCAGAAAAACCTCCCACATGACCAGAAGCAATCCACACTTTTCCAGCCGTGAAAATACTTGAGTCAAGCTGGGCAATATTGTCGTGATCACGGGTCATTGCATTTACCCAACAATCCACAATATTTCGACGAAGCATGACTCCATAATGGCCGAGGTCATATGTCCCGGCGAATCCGCCATAAATCTCGGACCCGGGGAAAACAAACCCGCGGCGTTTGCAGAGAGACACAATTTTATCCATCACATCCAGTTCTTTTGCCATAATTCGCGTATTCTATAGAAGCTCGAATAAATACACAACCTATCTCGAAACCTTCCCGTCGTTGTAAACATGTTTCGGGTCCGTATCGAGCGATGCCGACGTATCGGCGGCACGAGACGACACCTGTGTACGGGCAAACGAATCGGTTCCTCCGAGTATCACATCTTTCACGAGCACCGCATCAATTCCAAGATCCGTCACGCTCGGCACCAACCTCACCTGAAACGATACTTCTCGTCCCTCTGTTACCGATCCCACGCCTGAACGGACGTCGCCCACATTCCACGTCACGATTCGACTGTTACTATCATATGACATATTTTCTGACGATGGTTGCGATGCGCTAAGCCACGTCACTCCCGGTGGCAGGTATCCTCGCACAGTGACACCATAGAGATCACTCGCTCCATTTCTCACAGACCACACAAGCGTATACGTCGTCGGAGTTTCAACACGCGGAGGAACGGGACCGGAGTTTGTAAACGGTCCGACGCTATACACAGCACGCGATCCGACGGCGACATCCGACGCAAGTTTTATCGTTCGAGTGACTTTCGACTCAACTCGCTCAGCCTGTGTTCCCGGCAAAAGTCGCGTTCCCGATACGGTAATGTCCATTGTGATCACGGGATTCTTTCCCGAGGTATATGCCGCATTGTTTGGAGCAAGTGACGAAAGCGAAAATGTGTTTGCCACTTTTTCACCCGGCTCCACGGAACTGTACACATCACCACTCGTACTATCCCACACGAGAGTGTTGTCGGCGGATTGATAGAGACCGGAACCTTCAGCTTTTACCGACTCCTTATCGATCGTCACTCCATACAGCTTCACGTTTACTTTTACATCAGCCAGTTTCTCGGCAAGATTGTTGGTCCAATCAATAACCGTTTTTATACCTTGCCCGGGAAGCGTCACGATATCCGCAGCGTCTGAATCATTGAGTGTCGTCGCTACGGTAATAGACGGTCGCACAATCGTAATCGTCTTGTACGTCGTAGTGTACATTGTACCGATTGCAGTATCGTCGTCCGCCTTTTTAAGTCCCGCAGAAAACTTAAACGATTTTATGTCATTGTCCTGACCCTCGAGCACACCACGAATCTTGAGGAGTCGTTCCTGCCCCGGCGTGAGATCGCCCAGTCGCCACACGTTTGTTTTTGCGGCAGGAACGGGCTCGGAATCACGAAACGTAAAACCTTTTGGATATTGCACCGCGAGAAGTACATCTTTCACCGGCACCGATGCGTTTGGCGCGACTCGTATTCCGATTTCAATCTCTTTGTTTGTCGTGACCTCTTTTGGAAGATCGACAACTATACCGATCGGTGACGAACTAAGCACAACAGCGTACTCTTTTGTGCGCTCATAGATCGCGGTTGAGTTCGGCGTACTATATTGAAGCGAAAATTTAATCGTTCGTTGGCTGTTTTCCTCCCCGTACAAAATAACATTTGCAGTTTTAGAAACAGTCTGACCGGGCTTAATTTCTCCGATATATTCCTGCGTACTTCGTACCTCCTGCCCCGACCCACCTACCGCTCGCGTGCCTTCGGGATATTCGACTACAAAATCTGCCGACATGAGAGACACGGGGTTTCTATTTGTAAGTACGATCTGCAAACCGAGCTCTTTTCCTCCCTCTGTGGCCACGGGTCCCGTAACCGCAATATCAATATTGGAATTTGAAAACACATTTGATCCCGACAGAAAATAATATGCCGCGACACCGAGAGCTCCTACGAAAAACACGAGTGACATCATCAAAATCTTTTGCGCAAGCGATGTGGAATGTTGTTGAGACGTAAGTGCGTTGCTTTCGAGTACTTCAGCATCATTCCATCCGGCACGAGGATGTTCGGGCGATTTTGAAAGACGTGAGCGAACGTCTCCACGTAATTTTGACCCCTGTTCGTACAGGTGTTTGTTAAGTTCTTCAAGACGCGAAGTTTCTTGTGGTTCCATACAAATAGTATACACAACGACGCGCGTTCCTCACAGGTGACTTTCCCTAAGTGCGCTGTTGATTTCCTGAATAAGCATCGTACGAGCAGACACGACATACGCACGAGTCACCTCGCGTTCTTCTATGTACCCGAGATGAATACACATGCGCGCGATAGCCATAAGTTCCGTATCGGCCACATCGTCGTCCGTCACACCCATCACGTCCGCAAGCGAATCGTGTACAATCGCATACACCTCCGAATCCGCGTGCTCTCCCGCAACATATCTACTCACAAACGCCAACATGCGAACATATGCCGCAAATCTCGCGGTATCACGCGGGCTCGGCACCGAACATTCCTCCTCCGTCGCGCCAACAAGTACCCAACGATCTTTGCCGTGTACCATCGATATTTTTGAATGCGCGTATCGTTGAATATGGCTTCGCAACTTCGATGACATTTGTCGCACCCCTCGAGCATGTACATATATACACCCATGATTTCGAGTCAACACCTTCAACGCGACACCGGTCTCACCGCGCAGCTCAACACCCATGATAAACGCATCAGTTTCGTACACGGTGTGAGACATGGCGGTTTTCTACTTTTCGATCTTCACCTCGGTTGCCATCGCATCGAGTGATACACTGCTCGCTCGTCCAATCTCAAGAATCTTTTTTTCAAAACCTTCAACGACATCGGCATACGCGGTCGGAACCACAAGTCGTATAACATCCTTTTGCGTACACGCGGCTGTTTTTCGCGCATCTTGTATTTCTCGCATCAGATCACGAAAACGTCCTTCACTCTCAAGTGACTCCGTGAGTACCGTATCGAGTTTCACTTCATGTTCTTCAGTTTCAAAAATATCTTTTACATTTACTTCGTCACGTATCAGTGCGTACAGATCTTCTTTTTCCGCGCTGCTCACGCCGGTGATGCTGTTTTTCCACAACGAAAGTGACGCGAGTGGCTGACGAACACGAATCTTTGCCGCCGAACGTTTTGACAACGCCTCCTCGACAACCTGGCGGACAACATTCATGGGACCAACCAATTTCTCGATCGAAGCACATTCTGACCATGCGCTCATATGAACACTTTCCGGATCGCCCTCACGGCGCACGTTCTGCCAGATTGTTTCGGACAAAAACGGCACAAGCGGCGCGGCTATTTTCGCAAACTCCGTGAGCACGTACCGTGTCGTATCTCGAGAAAAGTTTTTTCGTGACCTTCGGATATACCACACCGACATATCTTCAACAAATGAATCAATCGCGGTACACGCACCATCAATCGTGTACTGTGTCATAGCCACCTCAACGGCCTCACGTGTCGCACCCAACCGTTCCAGAATCCACGCATCAAGTGTAGCGTTCGGCACGCTTTCTGTGTCCTTGTTCATTTCATAGAACGAAAGAATGTTCATCGAACGTTGGATCACCTTGTTCCACACCTCTCGCACGCCGGCCTCGGCAAAATTGAGATCCTCTGCGCGCATAAGCGGCGACTGCAACATATAGAAACGAAGCGCGTCCGCGCCGTATGTATCAAAAAGCTTCCACGGGTCGGGAAAGTTTCCTTTCGACTTCGACATTTTTTGCCCATCTTCCGCAAGTACCGTTCCTGTCGTCACCACATGTTCAAAAGGAATCGAATCAAAAAGCAGAACTGAAAGTGCGTGGGTGTAGTAGAACCACGTACGTGTCTGCGCTATGTATTCCGCAACAAACTGTGCGGGAAAATGCGCATGGAACCACTCTTTGTTATCGAAAGGATAATGCGGTGCTGCAAACGGCATCGACGCGGACTCAACCCAGCAATCAACAACTTCCGGAACTCGGTGCATTTCCTTACCGCACTCACACGGGAACACTATCTCGTCGATATACGGTCGATGAAGATCGATCTCGTAGCGCGCATTGTGAGGAAACGGATCAAAACGCACGTTCATCGGATCTGCAAATGTCACAAAATCGTTCCTGCCCGACCGAAGCTCGATTGTTCCCTTCTGAGTCGCCCCGAGCGCAACCGCCTTCATCATCCATATCGGGTATTCATGCGACACGATCAGTACTTTCTTGTTGGGATATTTTTTCTGAAGATCAAAAAGAAACGCGCCGACTCGGTTTTTTAACTCCTGCAGATTTTCGCCGTGTTTTGGTGCGCGAGCAAATTTTTCTTCAAATGTCGGGAATGCAGCATGGTAGTCATCCGACGACCGCAAATTGAACTCACCAAAGTGCCCCTCGCGAAGCCGCTCGTCGTATACGATAGCGTCACGCGCGATTCCAAGTTCTCCGGCAACAATCTCCGCGGTTTCGCGCGTGCGGACAAAATCGGACGACACGATCATGTCAATCCCCTCGTCTTTTAATTTTTTAACACCCTCATACACCATCGCTTTTCCGCGTTCCGTCAGATGGTGCTGATTGCGAACATCGCAGCTTACAACACCAAGCACGTTGCTCTCGGCCTCACCATGTCGCATCGCGTACAATGTCATCGTCTTTTTACTCGCGGCAAAAAGATCGTTGATTGATCCGACAACGCGAATCGCAGAGCATGCGTCACATTTCCATATCGGAAGCGGCGTCGCCCAAAAACGATTACGTGAGATGTTCCAATCAGGCGCGTTCTCGACATTGTTGTGATATCTCCCCTCTTTGAGATGTTCGGGAATCCAGTGGATCTTTTCGTTTGTTTCGAGTATTCGCTGTTTATACTTTTGTATATTCAAGAACCACGCATCGACAGCATTATAGATAAGCGGTGTTTCGCAACGATAACAGTGCGGATATGAGTGGGTGTTATTTTCTTTTGCATACATAAGCCCACGCTTTTCAATATCATCTTTTATCAGTTTCTCGGCTTTTTTAATAAACACGCCACGCACAAACTCCGGCGCCATATCATTGTAGTGTCCCTTCTGGTCGAGTAACTGCACAACAGGAAGCCCCACCTCGACGCCAAGTCGATAGTCATCCTCACCATACGTCACTGCCGTGTGCACTATACCGGTTCCATCGGTCGTAGTAACAAAATCGGCCGGCACGACACACCATGCTTTCTTTCCGGACTGTGTGGCCTCCGCCACGTCATACAGCGGGACATATTCCAAACCGAGCAACTCAGTACCGGTCATTGTTCGTTCAACGTTTGCGTCAGCTCCGAGTACCGCTTCCACACGATCGCGCGCAACAACAAAACAGTTCCCTCCTTTTTCGGCAAGCACATATGAAATATCTTTCCCGACGGCGAGCGCTACATTTCCCGGTAGCGTCCACGGTGTCGTCGTCCATGCAAGAATCGATGTACCGGTCGGAAAATTGTATTTCTCGGGATCTTTCAACTTGAAACAGACCGTCACCGCCTCTTCGGTCACGTCGCGATACCCTCCGGCGTCCATCACCACCTCCGCTTTCGCAAGTGGAGTCTCACATCGGGTACAGTACATCAAAACCCGCTTTCCTTCGTAGAGTGCTTCCTTTTTATGCGCCTCACTGATAGCCCACCAGACGGACTCCATATATGTTCCGTCCATCGTTTTGTACGAACCATCAAAATCAACCCACCTCCCCATTCGATCGACGGTCTTTTTCCATTCGCCGACATATTCCAAAACTTTTGAACGCGCGGTCTCGTTAAAAACATCTACGCCCATCGTTTCTATCTCTTTCTTCCCGGAGATTTTGAGCGTCTTTTCGACAATGGTTTCGATTGGCAGACCATGGCAATCCCATCCCCATCTGCGTGGCACGCTATACCCTTTCATCGTCCAAAAGCGCGGGACCGTGTCTTTGATCGCGGAAGCCAAAATATGCCCGTAATGTGGAGTACCGGTTGCAAAAGGTGGCCCGTCGTAAAATACGTATTCACCCTTTGGCGCAGTACTTGCAGGTGTCTCGACTGACATTTCAAACACCTTTTTTTCACGCCACACACGCGCGGTTTCTTCTTCGCGGAGCGCTGTTTCACTCTTTTTGTGATCATCTGCCATACGCGGATACTATCATGTTTTTTACGGACGAGAAATGGTGTATACTCTCGCAAGTATGAAAGGTACATTCATTGTGTTTGAGGGACTTGACGGATGTGGCAAAGGTGTCCAGACACGAAAACTCAAGGAACACCTTGAGTCACAAGGACGCACTGTTGTGCTCACCCACGAACCAACCTACACCACGGAGGCCGCGAAGAAGATCAAGGATGCACTCACGCACAAGATCACACTTCCACCAATCGACCTCCAGAAACTGTACGTCGAGGATCGTCGCGAGCACGTTCGCGACGTGATTCAACCGGCACTCGAAAAGGGATACACTGTCATCGGTGACAGGTACTACTATTCGACCTGCGCGTTCTCGATACTCGGCAACATCCCCGTCGAAAAACCAATCGAATGGAACAGCTCTTTTCCGAAACCGGACATCGCTCTACTTTTCAAAGTTCGTCCCGAGATATGTCTCGAACGAATCGGAAAACGCGGTGAAGGTTTCGAACTCCACGACACCGTCGAAAAAATGAAACGGGTCTGGAGCGCCTACGAAACACTTCCCACACGCTTTCCGGAACTTCACGTCATCGACGGCGAAGGAACCGTCGAGGAAGTTTGGAACAATGTCATCTCTGTATCAAAAGGAAAAATATAAGGTATACGCCGGCGGAGGCAGCTCCGTCGGTTTCTGTACTGCATGGAATGAACCCGAGCGGCTTTTTGGAACATCGGAAATCTTACGAACTCGGGCGGCAATTGTTGGCACATTATACAGCCGACACGGCGTCAACATTATTGTACGCAACCTCGCACTCAACCCACAGATTCGCACACTTTTTCTCTGGGGCAACGGTCGCCTTTCAAATACAAACTATGGTGTCATTGGAACCTCAATCCTTAAACAGCTATGGTCGAAAGGCGTCGACGATACGGGAAATGTTATCGGCACACAATTCACCGTTGAAAAAGAAATAGACCGCGCAACACTAAACAAAATACGCGAAGCAGTCACACTCTACGACATCAGCGAACTCTCGTTTGAAGAAGCCGAACAACGAATATCTGATGCGGAGCTATCCGCCACAGGACCTTACATGGATCCAATCCGGTTTCCCGAACCGATCATCGAAACCCCCGCAACCTTTCCCTCCGAAGAAGTCGGCTGGCTTGTTCGGGGAAAAACCGTGATCGAAACATGGTCAAAGGTCGTTGAACGAATTATGCGGTACGGCACAATCAAAGGTACGCAATACGGTTCACAGCAACGCGAACTTATCGGAGTCTCATGGGTTATTCATGGCGATAGCTCCTTGTCTCCCGACCTTTCACCTGCGAGCGACTGGCCCGACGACCTCAAACAAATCACCGGTGCGCTCGAATCAAATCTAAAAAACTACTATCCCGTCATTACCACCGCTGATATACCTGGAGGCGTTGCGTATACGTATGGCAACCGTCTCATGGCATACCCACTCGCAGACGGTACCTCGCTCGACCAGATCAAACACGCGATCATAAACAACCTAAAAGAATCCGCTGATTCACGACGTGCAGCAGCCACGACGATTATTCCTTCGACCGACGCGTTTAGCAAAGATCCACCATGTCTTACGTATCTTCAAGCGCTTCAAGCACATGGCAAGATTAATCTTCTTGCCACGTTTCGTAGTCACGATATTTTTAAAGGTTCACTCGCAAATGTTTTTGCGTTGCTTTCACTCCTCGAAAAAATCGCGCACGAGGTCGGGTGCGAACGCGGTGCGCTCAAAATCACATCTGAATCGGCACACATATACGAGCAAGATTGGAATAATGCGGAAAAATTCGTTCGCTGTCACTTGTGGGATCGGATTCCTTCACTTCATTTCGATCCAAAAGACGCTGACGTACGCGGATATGTCATTGTGCGCGTTCTTGACCAGGCGCTTGAGGCTCGTTTTATCGCCCCCGACAATTCTCCCCTTCTCACATTTACCGGCACGGGACGAGAGATCATGAAACAAATATCTCATCTCAATCTTTTCTCAGATCATGCACACTCCATGGACATCGCCGCGGAACTCACAAAGGCTGACTTCGCACGTGAACTCGGACTTTCCTACACTCAAGACAAACCGCTCGTTTTTTAGTATCTACGAAATATATTTTCCTCGAAGCTCCGCGCGACATGTTTTCCAATCAGGAACTGTCTCCGCAACACGATCCCAAAACGCACCCGAATGATTGAACTCGCCGATATGGCACAACTCGTGAACAACAATGTATTCTGCAAGATGTTCCGGGAGCTCAATAATTCGAAAATTGAAATTAAGGTTCCCTTTTTTCGAACAACTTCCCCATCGTGACCGCTGGTTTCGAATCGTGATCCGTCCAATAGAAAATCCATAATGTGCGTTATATACATCGAGCGTCTTTACTACAAATGCTCGCGCTTCTTCTTTTCGCGCAGTATACCTTGCCACACCAACGGGCTTTCGCCGTCGGCGAACTACCCTTCGTCGTCGAATAAAATAAGTAAACACCGATTCGTCGTTATTTCTTATACTCCTCCACCTCGTTATGGAAATGTTCAAGCTTCACGCCCGCTTTCTTGAGCATGAGCTCTGACTCTTCACCCGCCTGGTATCGTTTATCGGCGATCACTCGCTTTATCCCCACGCCGATGATAAGCATCGCACACACCCTACATGGCGTCATTTTGCAATAGAGCGTCGTTCCGTCGAGCACAACACCCAGTTTCGCGGCCTGCAAAATCGCATTTTGTTCCGCGTGAATCGTACGCACACAATGGTCAGTAATGTGTCCATCTTCATGAATTGTCTTTTTCATCTGATGACCGACTTCATCGCAATGCGGCAATCCGGCAGGCGCGCCAACGTATCCAATCGTGAGCACATGTTTCCCTCGTACGATTACGCAGCCACTTCGTCCCCTGTCGCAGGTTGCACGCAATGCAACCACACGCGCGATCTCCATAAAATACTCGTCCCATGTCGGACGAGTATCGATACGCTTCGCGTTACCCACTGATTTCTTTGATGATACTTTCTGTTTGGGCATTAAGGTTTTCAAGTGAACTAATATTCAAAATCATGTAATCCGCCATCGCGATCGGACCTCCTTTTTCTATGTTTTCAATTTCTGCCATATCTCTCGACTGCGCCTTTTCGCGTGAAATCGGGCGAAACCTCAGATCAGTATCGAGCTGCGTACGAGCCTCAAGTCTTGCATATCGCATCTCAGGTGGAGAAAACACCGCTACCACATTCATCCTATTTCCATATGTCTCCTTGAGCACTTTGTATTCCGACCAACTATACAACCCATCGGCAATTACGTTTCCTTTTTCGAGCAACGTTTCAAATGTTGGTATCGCAAGCTTTGCAAATGCCGCCATGCCATGTTCCGCACGAAGACGCTCACGAATCGTTTTCTCGGTTTCTTCATTCACATCCAAGCCAAGCCGTTTAATCTCATCCATCACTACCTGACCGAAACGAAAATACAAAAAACCCGACGCAACAAACGCGTCGGACACGACACTCTTCCCCGAACCACACATCCCCACAATCGCCACGAGTTTTGTTTGCATCACCGGGAAGTATACTCTACGCAAAAACTGCCCGCCAGCTCATACGACAAACAAACGAGTGAGACTAGCCGATCACGTCAACCCCCATCGAACGGCACGTACCGGCAACCATTTTCATCGCAGCCTCCACAGAGTTTGCGTTGAGGTCCGGCATTTTCTTTTCTGCGATAGCGCGAATCTGGGCCTGCGTAATCTTGCCTGCCTTTTTGGTGAGATTCGTTCCCGAACCCTTTTCAATACCAAGTGCCTTGATGATCAAGTTTGAAGCGGGAGGAGTCTTGCAGACAAAAGTAAAACTTCGATCTTCGTACACCGAAATCTCAACTGGGATAATGTCTCCTGCCTGCTTTGCCGTCGCAGCATTAAACTGCGTCACAAACTGGCCGATATTGACACCTGCCTGTCCGAGTGCAGGACCAACAGGCGGGGTCGGCGTAGCCTTCCCTGCCGGAATCTGAAGCTTTATGACTTTTGTTACTTTCTTCGCCATAGTAGTGTGGACTCTATACTAAATACGTGACACCTGCAAGAAGTCGAGTTCTACCGGAGTCTCGCGACCAAACATCGAAACAAAAACTCGCACCTTGCCTCGTTCATCATCAACTTCATTGACCTTGCCCTCAAAATCCTTAAACGGGCCATCGGTAATCTTCACTGTCTCGCCGGGACGCACATCGATCGTATGTTTGAGCTGGTCGTTGCCCATGCGACGGAAAAGCTCATCAATTTCTGACTGCATAAGCGGCACAGGAAAGATTCCTGAACCCACGAAACCGGTTACGCGTGGCGTATTGCGCACGACGTACCATGAATCATCGGTCACAATCATATCCACAAGCACATATCCGGGATAGATCTTTTCCTCCACCGTCACCCGCTTCCCCGCTTTCACTTTAACCTTCTTTTCTGTCGGTACAATAACCGCAAAGATTTTGTCTTCCATACCGAGCGACTCGATGCGCTGCTTCAAATTGCGCGCAACCGCATTTTCATATCCGGAGTATGTGTGCACAGCATACCAATGACGCTCCGGACGAAGTTCTTGTCGTGCCATGGTTTTATTGTTTCAAAAGAAGCGACTTGATAAGTTGCACAAAAAGTTCATCAAAACCAAACAATACGAGCGACACCACCACCGACACGACGATAACTGCAAGTGTTGCGTTGATTGTCTGTGAACGTGTTGGCCAGCTCACATGCGTGAGTTCGGCTCGTGTTTCCTT
>Ga0074195_1003032_pt1 | contig 16840 bp, 21 predicted proteins | sample EPASupsiteHSE623_FD_64525 | JGI IMG/M metagenome (GOLD analysis project Ga0074195, IMG submission 64525) | Bioremediated contaminated groundwater from EPA Superfund site, New Mexico - Sample HSE6-23 | ecosystem: Environmental > Aquatic > Deep subsurface > Groundwater > Contaminated ...
CAGGATCGAGGTTGAGCAAACGCAAGGGCAAAGGGGCCGAAGCCGCATCTGATGAAACGCTGCGAAACGTTCCAGCTGCATCGAGCGAAGTTCAGCAGAAACCTGAGACTGCTCCCTGCCGGCAGGAGATCCAGGAGACAAAGCCGGTGCAATCTCATGAAGTCCAGGACCTGGAGACTTTGGCCCCCAAGAATTCTAAGCAAGTTTCTTCAGCTGCTACAGTCCGGGTCCCAAAGATTCCGCATTCTGAGGACGAATTCATTTTGATGGAGCGCGCCGGCGGCAGGAAGTTCCGCGAGATCCACGAAGCCCTTGAGGCCAGGGGCATCAAGTGCAAGCTGGATGATGTGATCACGAGGCACTACAGTCTCCTCAAGAAAGTCCAGGCAGGCATCGAGGCTGAGAGCAAGGCTCCCGAGCTGCAGCAATCCCAGGCTGAGCCGGCTCCGGCCTCTGAGCCAATTCAGCAGGCTCCCCCGGGAATCTCGCCCGAGGATCTGAAGTGGATCCTCGATCTGGCGGAGATGGATTGGTCTGCTGAGGAGATCTCCCAGGAGCTATCACAGAACGGAGTCTCCGTGAGTGCGGAGCAGGTGGCCGAAATTCTCGCAGGAAGCAAAAAGGAAGAAAAGAAGCCGGAGCCAAAGCACTTCCGCAAGGGAGAGCTCGATGCCACGATCTGGAAGCTGCATACCAAAGAGCATCTCAGCCCGGAGGAGATCTCGGCCAGGCTGCAGGAGGATGGCTACAGCTATGAAGTCGGAACCATCCGGGCCAGGCTGATTGCCCAGGGAGCCGGGATATGAGTTGCTCAGGTAGGCTGTGGCGAATGGGCAAGCATGCGAGAGGAGAGCCGGTGCCATTGACCAGCTTGAAGCTCATGATCCCTAAGTGCGTGCAGAGGCTGGAGGCCCGGGGACGCATCAATAGCATCAAGACCAAGACAGAGAGATCCCTAGATGGAGGCCTATCATGTCGGGTAGCGAAGCTCTAGAGGACCTCCTTGATCCTATAGACTCGGATCCTGAGACATATTTTGCCACCCCTTCCGAAGCCAAGGCCTTCTCCCGAGACAAGAGCTTTGAAACCATCTGGAAAGGAGGTATCCTGAAGGGATGCCATCTCGTTCTCAAGCTTCAGGTTTCTTTCAATGCCAAGGGTAGGCTGCTCTATAACGGCAGAACTTACAACCGCGACAGCTGGACCTGGAGACCGCCCAAGTTCATTCGCCTGCAGGGCCGGGAAGCCAAGGAGGAGCCTAATTCTCGCAACAACCACCCTGAGATCTACCTGACCACCATGAACGGCCAGGAGCTGAAGCTCGATGCCTGCCCCTGCGGAGGGGAGCTGGTGAAGGACAGATGCGAGTGTCTCTATTGCAGGGATTGCGGCATGGTCTACAGTCATTTTTGAGGAGGACAAGCGATCAAAATGCCAGACAATGCGGCCCATGAGAAAAAAAGCGAGGTGGACTAGATGGTTATTATCGTAGAGCAGCCCGGCTATCCCGGTGATTTTGGCAAGGCGTTCGAGAGCGAAGACTGCCTTCAGATAGCTAAAGCACTATGTGAAACGGGTAAGCTCCTGAAAGACTCGGACGGCAAAGTGCATGGAACGCCCCCGGGCCTGGTGTCAATCGTGGATCTATCCCATGAGATGCACCGGGCCTATGGCAGGTTGGAGAAGGTGCTGGAGGACGCAGGATGGTTCCAGGTCCTGGAGCTGCCGGGCTATTACTTCCCACCGGAATTAAAGGAGGGCCTGGAGTAGCATGGGCAGGAAAAGCAAGATCGAAAATCACCCCAATTCGAAAATAATCATAACGCGGCTGGCCTCCGGAGAGGAATATTCGAAAATTGTCGAAGATTTCCCGGATATCAGATACCAGGATTTGGATTATTATAAACAGAAAAAATTGCCGGATGTATTATCCAAATCCAATGATTTAAAGATCGAAGCAGAGGAGATCCGGGGCACCCAAACCCTGGCCGAAGTCCGGGCGTTGAAGACACGTGCGCTGGGGATCCTTGAGGAGGCACAAAAGGCAGGAGACCTGAAGACCGCCCTTCTGGGCATTCGAGAGGCTCGTGGCTGCCTCGAACTCTGCATGAAAGCTGAAGGCCAGATCGACAAACAGCCTCAGGTAAACATCCTGCTCAACCCGGAATGGATCGAACTGAAAGCGGTGATAATAGCGGCATTGAGACCATATCCCGACGCATTGGGAGCCGTAAGAAATGCTATCAAGTGATTTTAAGGCCGACCTGGACTGGGAGGTTCACAAGGCCGATCCCATTGCATGGGTACACGATACCGGCCTATTGAGAGACAAGGCCGGTAATATTTGCCACCTGGACGACAATCAGAAGAAGATATTGGACCCAAAGAATAAAAGAGTCATAATTAATTGTCATAGGCAATGGGGCAAATCTACCATATCGAGCCTCCTATGTTTTCATCGATCCCTGTTCTTTGAAAAGAGTCTATGCCTACTGGTAGCCCCGTCTTTGCGCCAGAGCTCTGAGAATTTCAGAAAGATAGCAGACGCCCTGGAAAATGTCACCCCACCGCCTGAGCTTGTCGAGGACACGAAGCTAACCCTCAAATTCGGCAACGGCTCACGTATAATCAGCCTTCCCGGCTCCCAGAAGACGGTTAGGGGCTTTACCGCTCCGGATCTGATAATCATTGATGAGGATGCCCAGGCCGAGGATGAGCTCTTCGGCGCACTTCTGCCGATGTTGACCAACAGCCCGGATGGACGGCTGATTCTTGCCAGCACTCCCTGGGGTGTCCGGGGCCATTTCTATAAAATCTGGCAGGAAGGCGGCCCGGAATGGCTGAAAATCCGGGTCATCGCCAGCGAAAACCCGCGAGTGCGCCCCGAAGTGCTGGAAGAAGCTCAGAAGAGCCCCAACGGGGCCATGTGGTATCGCCAGGAATATTGTGGTGAATTCGTTTCCGATGAGTTCAGCCTATTTGATGAGGATCGCATAAAAAAAGCAATGAGTGATGAATTTGAAGAGATTGATGCAGAGGTATACTAATGGATAAATTCTATATTACCAGCCTGGACCCTGCGCAGCTCCATGATTATAGCGCCCTGGCGGTGCTGGAATGCACGCCCGGGGCCGGACAAGAGAAAGCGGATAATGTCTATAGGTTGGTGAGCCTGAAGCGCAAGCAGAAGCTGCCCTATCCGGAGATTGTATCATGGAGCAGACGGGTGTTCCTGAACCCGAAGTTCCAGCAAGGTGTAGGTGTCTCACCGCCGCAATTCGTGATAGACGCAGGCGGTGTGGGCCGGGCTCTTCTCGATATGCTCATCGCAGAAGGCCTCAAGCCGATACCAATCCAGCTGACCGGCGGGGAGGCGGAAAGTTACGTCGGCGGGACCTATCACGTGAGTAAATCCTTTATGGTCGGCAAATTCCTGGCCGCTTGGGACGCGGGAAGGGTGCAGGTTCCCGCTGCCGCCTCATTCCTGCCGATCCTCGAGAACGAGCTCAAAGCCTTCCGGGGCGCAATGACTGCCCAGGGGAGGGCCAAATTCGAGGCCGAGCAGGGCGAGCACGACGATTTGGTTATGGCCTTGGCCCAAGCAGTCTGGTATTTCGAGCGGCATAGGCAACGGGAAATGCCGCGTCTCACCTTCATCGGCGCCACCAAGCCCGGACCCGGACCAGGCGGAAACGATTGGTTTGCCGAGGCCGCCCGGTATCATGGCGGAGGTGGAGAATTCCTGGGCGGCATCCGCCACAGACCGCAGTGACAAGGTGACCGGCAATTGCAGCATCAGCAAGAGCCTGATCATCTCCAATTTCCTGGGCCTGATGCAGCGCAAGAGATTCGACTACAGCCCCGGCCCAGAGGCAGGGCGGTATGCCCTTCGACGACCCCGTCTATGAACAGTTTAGCAGCCTTCATTTGCACCAGGCCTGAAGAATAGTTATTTCTCTCCTCAATTAGAGCTGGGATCTGCTTCACACCCAGGTTAGGATCGAGGACTTGCTCACCCCTAAACGCAAATTGAATATACAAAAATGGGATTTCAGAGGCCCGTTGATGGGGGGCGACCTTTGCCGAGGCATTTGAGGGGGCAGAGGCGGATATTGAGAGAACATTTGCGCCATTGGTGAAGGTGTACAGGGAGAGAAAAGAAAAATTGAGAGATGCTGAGTGGAAGCCTTCAGACGCCGCCTAGATAGCCGTCGCCATAGATTTTCCCCTGCTCGGAATTCTGATATGCGCTTATGGCTGAGTTGCTCATTGCATTGAGATCATTTGTCGTATAGCTTGGGCCCCACTTCCCGGAGCCATCGATGCTATGGACGATGCCATTGTTGCTTGTATTCACTCCGAGCACATAGGGCTTCTGCAGATTCGCATTGGCGGATGACGAACTGGCAGTCATCTTCTGCATCAGGAGCCCGGCATTCTCGCCGTAGTTGGTCCGCACAAAGGCATTCCACTGATCGACAAGCGCGTTATAGGTGTCCACGGACCCGCCCTGCAACTCCAGTCTCTTGTATTCCTGACCGAGCTGGAAGCACAGTCGGAACCCATCAAAAGCCGGGTCTGTTGTCTGCTGTTGGGCGGCTGCACATGAAACGCTGGCGAGGACCAGCGCCGATATAATCACATATTCTATTTTCATATCCCAACTCTCCGTTATTCAGATATCATTTCGGAGCTTTAGCTTTTTCCTTATAGCATTAAACCCCGAGCTGCGGGATGTGTGCCAGGTAGCTCTTTCTCAGCTCTTCTTTGTCGATGTGGTCGTAGATATCGATCGCCTCCCGCCTGACATCGCCCCGCAGCTCCTGGATGAATTCCCGGGGCATGCCGGCGCGGCGAAGGTGGGTGGTGAACCAGTGGCGGCAGCAGTGCGGGCCGAAGCGCTTCTCCAAAGGCATGCCAGGAGTGTATAGGCCGACGCGCTTTGCCGCTCTCATCATCATCTCGCATGCACCAATAAGCCGAAAGAAGGCATTTGGCAAAAGAATTGAGCTAAATATCGGAAGACGGAAATCTAACCTACGTGCATTGTTGACTGGCCAAGGCGAGAAACGCGAAATGTCCTTGGGAATCAAAGGGCCTTTCGCGCACAAAATGCTGCGAAGGGCAAGAAGGATGAAGGCCGAGGTGGTTCACTTGGATCAAGATTACAAAATGTTCAATTGAGGCGATCCTGAGATGTATAGCGAATTCCTGGGGCGAACATCGAAAAACTCATCCCGTTTACTGCTATTCATTCATTACCGTACATCATTTAAATCCTTATGATCAACAAGAATTGCCGGCGGATAACAGCCAAAAGGATACGCGGATAACATGGAGCGATGATGATCTGGAAGCTGGATGAAATGGATGTCGCAAGAAATTCGAGGATCAATCAAGCGCCATTTGGAACGATCGCTCGTTGCTCGCAGATCTGCAATCTTGATGCGATGAACGGATCAATATATGGTGCATAAATTATAAATTATCCAAAGGGTGAGCTAAAATGGCTATTGATCCAGCAAAAAATAATGCGTTTCAAAAGAAAATATACTTGGAAATCGCGTTGGCCACGTTCCTTGGAACTCTTGCCACAAATATCGTCAACATCTCTCTGCCCGCGATATCGAGCTACTTCCGAATAGATACCGGCCTCGTCACCTGGGTGTCAATTATTTACTTGCTGGTTTTGTGCAGCACGATCGTGGTTTTCGGGAAAATGGCGGATATCAGAGGCGCAAAGAATATCTTCCTGGCAGGCTTCGCCGTCTTCACCATCGCATCGTTGCTCTGCGGTCTCTCTCTGAATATCTATATGTTGATCGCCTCAAGGGCTCTGCAGGCCGTGGGAGCGGCCATGTCCATCGCCGTTGGACCGGCCTTGATCGCCACACTCCTTCCGCCGGAGTCTCGCGGCAAAGGCATGGGTTACCTGAGCACCTCAAATGCAGTAGGCATCGCTCTAGGGCCCGCCATCGGCGGCTATTTGACGACCTACCTGAGCTGGAGGGCGATCTTCTTCATCAACATCCCTATCTGCATATTTGCGATAATCCTGGGAATGAAGGTTATCCCGGAACTGCCGGGCACGGAGGCTGGAGAAAAGCTTGATCTGACCGGTGCCACCCTGCTCATAGCCTCATTAGCAGGAGCGGCATTTGCCATGAATATGGCTGGCAAGATGGGCTTCGAGTCTCTGTTCGTTATCGGATCGGTTCTCATTTTCCTCATCTTTGGCTTTGCCTTCTTCTTCAGGGAGAAGCGAACTAAAGAGCCCCTCATTGACCTGGGGATGCTGCGCAACGGATGCTTCTCCTTTGCCAATATGGCCTCCATGATGTCCATGTTGATCTTTGCCGGAGCCATGTTCGTGATGCCGTTTTACCTGCAAGTTCTGCGCGGCTACTCCGCCAATATCGCCGGCCTGATCCTGATGGCACCGCCCGTGGTCATGATGCTTCTGGCTCCCTATGCCGGCAGCTATGCCGACAAACACGGCACTATCAAAATTTGCATCGTTGCTTCCATTCTGGCGGCGGTGTCTTTCGTCTTGCTGCACACGATTGACGAAGCGACACCACTGTCGCTCGTAGTCGTTTACACGGTGCTGATGGGCATGTCCATTACGCTATTCGTCTCTCCCAACATGAGCTTCATCATGGGGAACTGCCCCATGCAATACCGGGGCATCGGCTCCAGCCTGACTATGGGCATAAGATATCTGGGATCGATGATCGGAGTTGCATCATTTGGGGCGGTGTACGCCGCCCATTTGCCTATGGCCGTCAGCAGCTCAACTCATATATCCGGCCACCTTTCCCCGGAAGCTTCCACGGCTCTGGCCGGCGCTTTTCATAGCTCCTTTTTCCTGGGAATCGTCTTCAGTGTCCTGATGATAGTATTCACCGTTTTAAGCAGGAATGGCCCGTGCGTTCGATGCAAATTACAGAAGACTGAAGCGGATCAATTATCTGCAAAATTATCCGATGGACAAGAAGAGGCGGCTTAGAAGATGTTGTGGCATAGAAGATGATGCGGCTTTAAGGATAAGATGCCGCTGATTGCAGGACTACTGATTGCAGAACCACTGATTGCAGAATGATGAAACTTCGAGCATTGCCCAAAGACGACCGAGCGGCAAATTGCCAATACGAAGCGGGTCATTTCTCGAAGGTCCAGCTCGCGGGCAAAAAGTAGTCTGAGCAAATTTTTGCGTTAATCGATCTTCTCTGTTCTAACTTTTTTTATTCCAGGGCCAGCGTTCCTCAATCTCAACTATCAATGCCCAGCTGAGGATGGTTCTGATGAGGATCAACAAGGCGAGGCCCTCCAGATTCACAAGGCTCGGCTGCAGGACCACGGTTCGAATCACATCGGCTGCAACCAGTATCTCCAATCCCAAAAGAAGCGTGCGGGCAATGCTCGTTTTCAATCGATTATAGACGAGAAGGGAGTCTGATTTTCTCTTGTAGCTGATGAGCGCGTTAAAACTTGCGCAAAGGACACCACAAACAATAAGCAGCACACCGATAAGTTCGATGATTGATCCAAAGAATTGCACAACGTCTGAGATGCCTAATGGAAAGACTTCCATACTAAACTGGGTATTGGTCAAAAAATTTAAAGCTTGTTATCGGCCCGATCATTTCAGCCGGGGTTTGGCTTCATGCAGGAGCCATGTGTATAGCATAGTCGTCTTGCATCATGTGCATAGGCATTGGTCCCTTGGGCATTTTCGGCTCATTTTTCTTGCAGTTGTCGCACTCTTTTGGCAACTGGTCGCAGCTTGGGCAATGCTCTTTGCATTTATCTGTGTAAACGTAGCAGTATTTGTCGCAGAAATCATAGCAGCACTTGTCGTAATGGCATTTGTTTTGGCATTTGTCGCAAGAGCCGTTGAAAAAGTATTGTCCGCCACATTTGTCACATTTCTTGAACCAGTAGCATTCTTTGCCGCACTTGTCACATCGACCATCGGTCGCATCGCAAGCATATTCATGGCCGCAGCTTGGGCAGTATTCGAAAAGCTTGCAGCTTTCACCGCAGTAATCGCATTTGCTGTCGCAGCGATGTTTTTTGCCGCACGAATCACATTGGACGACAAGATAGCACTTTTCGCTGCACTTCTCACAACATTTTTTGCCATCCTTGTCGAAATAGCAATTTCCATCATGTTTGTCATCGTGCTTGTCGTCATGCTTGTCTGATTGTTTCATCATGTCCCAATTCGAGCCGTCATACTTTTCTTTATCATACATTGCTGAATGATCCGGCTGTGCCAGGGCTACACCCGCGAGTACCGACAATACAACCAACAAAAACAGTCCGTTCTTCATCGTCTGCACCTCTACCTTTTTGGGATATTTTCGATACATTATGTATTCACTAGATTTTAAACATTTTGCTATATTTCAGTTAGTATGATCCGTCACTATCTGGTAAAAGGTTCAATGTAGCATTACATTTGGGGCATTCTTATCTCTAAATCAGCACATGAATTAATTAAGATTTTTATGCTAAGCCTGATGCCTCATGCTCAACTACTTTCTGATAAATAACCTGACACGGAATGCTTGCAGAATGTCGATTCAAAAAAACAGGACTGCTGCGGCATCGTTGTCGATCCTATCAAGCCATCCTCATCGATTTCATGCCCATTGACATTTGAGATGATGCAGAGATCCGATGCAGTCATCTGATGCAGTCTACATCTGGGGTGGTGGCAGCGCCGATCCGGCCAATTCGCCTGGGCGGGGCGGCGTCTGGATATTGTCATCGCTTTCATGCCGCAACGCGGCATTCAGATTACAACAATTCGTATTGAATTATTAAACGACCTTGATCCATTTCTTCCCGTCACAACCACGTCCGCCGAATAGGTGCCTGTCGCGACATTTGCCTTCCAAATGGCGGAATATGCGTTCCTGGAAACGAGATCAAGAGCTAATTTATCCACAACTTCGCCTGCCATGTTTTTAATGAATGCAAAGGCAGACATCCCCGTTTCATTTTCACCGGAAAGATAACTGTCTTCGGATGAATTTTCTCCCTGCGCCCCGCCCGGCAAAGCTTCGTTATTCCTCGGCCCGAAGGTTGCAGATATCTTCAGGGCGCTCTTGGCCACTACCGGATTGGGATTTGCGTCCGCATTCAGCAAATCGATATCAATTGCAGGATTATCCGCCACACTGGATTTGAGAGAATTGCTTTGATTGAGATCATTCTTCGCATCCGAATTGGTGTTTGAATTTGTGTTGGAATTAAACTCGGAATTGAACTTTTCATTATTCATACGGGAAGCCTTTGGCCCTGACAGCTTGGGTGTGCTATCCGCGACCTTGCCGTTCAGAAAATCCGTCGCCGTCTCGGTCCAATCCGGCACCTTCGCGCTGCATGCTGTGCATTCTGCAAACGCACCTTGAACATAGATCGCTGCCAGCGCGGCAAGGAGCACGAACGCAAGAAGGACTATCGGCTTTGCCGCAATTCGTTTCATCTCAAAATTGCCGGGCTTTGGCCCAAATTGCTTTGAATGCGTCCATATTCCTGATAACATAAATTATGCGCCTTTTATTCATATGGTTTTTTTGGTATTCGTATGGATTATGAGTGACCTGGTTTTTTTTTCCATAGCTTTCTGGAATGGGTTTGAAAGTGTCTTTGTATCCGATCTGTTCCTCAGCCGCACAGCTGAATGCGGTAATGCGCTCCTCGCGAGGTCCAAGACACTTCCGAAGTTGCCTGGTGGCTAAAAACTTACCTCTACCCAGTACTTGCCTCGGGGCGGAGCTTTTCTTATGGCCTCTTCTCGCTCCATATTTTGAAGCTCGTCCAGCCAATCGTTGAGCTTCTTGCCCGGGTTATGCTCGGTCCAATATGATTGGAGCCTGATATGTCCGTCGCACATATGGTTTAGGCTCATGCCGCGCCTGCAGATGGGGCCGCTGCAAGGTCCGTGGCCTTTGAGGTCGCACTCTGGATTTGTCATTGCATTTCCCTTGAACGTTGATCGAGCTTATCAAGATTTTCCAAAGATCTTTTCGGCGATGAGATGATTGTGACCAAACAATTATATCGCAAGAAGAGTCCTATCCGCAATTATATGAGGGAGCTGGAGGGAGCTTGATTCATGGGAGAGAAAGATTCTAAAGTAGACCAAAATGACGGTTATTGGAAGCACTCATCGACGGATGCCGTCATTGGCATTCTTCTTTTTGTCTTGACGTTCATCGTGTATTTGAGGTTCTTGGCACCAACGATCTTCACAGGCGATTCGGCAGATGCGACCTTGGCATCCTATGCGCTCGGCATGCCTCATCCACCCGGTTTTCCAGTTTATACATGGATCGGACACCTGTTCACGCTCATTCCCATCGGCGATATCGCATATCGGGTCAACCTCATGTCGGCATTCTTCGGAGCCCTGGTGATACCAGTAGCATATGCAATAATACGATCGTCGGCTCAAAAATTTGAAGGGCGTCTTTCAGAGAGTGCGTCTCGCTTTGGGGCAGTCGTCGGATCACTGGCCCTGGCATTTTCCATTACCTATTGGGCTCAGGCAGAGATCGCCGAAGTCTATACGCTCAATGCATTCTTCATGGCATTGATGATATTCTTGTCTTTGACGTGGGCAGAAAAGAGAGAGCCAAAGCATTTGTATCTGCTATCCATCTTCTTTGGATTGAGCCTGGGCATTCATGCCTCAAATATTCTTTTTGCGCCGTGTTTTCTGGCGTTTTTGTATCTATCGGATGGAAAAGCTCTTCTTGACCGGAGAACGCTGCTTACAGCAATCGCTCTCTCTCTGGCAGTCGGCGTGATCCAGATCGTCTATCTGTATATGAGAGCAATGCAAGTTCCGGCATACACATACATGGACATTCGATCAATGGATAGCTTTCTGTCATATATCACGGCAAAAGAGTACTCAGCTGCGCCTTTTTCCGTTTCCCTCTCGTCAGGAATCTCTATGTATGTCGAATTCTTGGCAGCAAACTTCTCTCTTGTTGGAATGGCCCTCGGAGTAGCGGGATTTGCCCTTTCCTTGAAGAGGGACTTGCTGCGATCCGGCTTTTACATATCCCTCTATGCGGTGAACGTTTTATATTTCGTGCGATTCGAATCGGGAGACATCGCCGACAAACTCGTTCCATCTTTTGTGATATTTTCCATATTCATAGGCTTGGGGATATGGGAGATCCTGAATATGGTACTGGGGCCGCTGGCCAATGAAAATGATTTCAAAAAGCTGCTTGCCAAAGACAACCTCGGCAAGGCTATCCTGGTCGTGCTGGTCCTGATCATATCAGCAGTCGTCCCTGTCACGTCCTATACCGCCTATTATCAGGAGATCGATCAAATGAGGAGCACGCAGCTTCCCTTCTTTCTATTGGATGCTCTGAAAGAAGTCCCGGCCAATTCGACGATCCTTGATCAATGGGCCACTTGTGAGCCGCTCAAGTATTATCAGGTCGTGAACAATGTGAATCCGACCGTTGAGATAGTGGGTGCCGATCCCGTAGATTGGACCAGTCGCATCGATGAAAGAGTGGCGAAAAGAAATGTCTTCATGGTGGAAATAGATGAAGATGTATTGAAAAAATACAGCGAGATACCCGTATTGAATATGCCGGGCGTCGGCGTTCTCTACAAGATCTATCCCGGCAAGATGTCATTTTCTTTGGAAAATCTCACCATGATAAATCCGATAAACGAATCATTCGACGGAAAGGTGAAGCTGCTCGGATGCAATTTGCTTCAGAAGACAGGCGAGAGGGGATTTGGGATAACATACTTCTGGCAAAGCCAGGAAAAAACCTCGAAGGACTTGATTATTTATATAGATCTCGTGAATGAAGAGGGAAATCCGGTGCTGGAAGATGTTCATGCTCCGATCTACGGCATATATCCCACCTCAAAATGGATTCGAGGCGAGATGCTCGCCGAGAACTACAATGTGCGATTGCCGCCCACGGTCGAACCTGGAAAATATCAAGTATTTCTGATGGGAATATGGAATCAGGAAATCCCCGGTGATTATGAGAGAATACTCCTCGGCAATATCGATGTAGGATGAGCTGCTGCCGTCATGGTGGCTGCAGCACTTTTTAATTTGCTTGCCGAGTTAATGGTGTATGCTTATTATGTGATATTATTGTTTTTTTACCAGATATACTGGCACTCTTCCGATCTGCGTTTGCGCACTATCTCGCTCAGCACGTCTACGGCTTCCACCAGCGTCTCTCTCACGACCACCGGATGGCCCGTCACTTTTACCCAAACTCTCCGCACTCCGATGTTATCGGAAAACTCCACATCGGCAGACTCGCGGGCGCACCACTGCACGGCGTCTTCAATGCTGGCAATATGATTTAAATCTCGAACGGATCTATTGAATTCGCTTGACAAATGAAGTCCACCTCTTTTATTCGAATATGAATACAGGACCGATAGGCTCTTGATCCTGTTCAGCCTATTTGAGGATATCGGATGAATAATAGTCCATTAAAAGTGCTAAATTTTGGAATATTCTTAATTTTTATGGAACATTTCAGCAAGTGCTTGCTAGTATAGCTGATTGATATTTGATGAAAAATATGATTAATTTACAATAATTATACTACGAACAATAATACAAACAAATGATGCGCTCAAAACCAATACGAATAGCGGATTCTGATCACAAAAGAAATAATATGAAAATTGGAGGGCAAGGGCTTAATCCTATACCCATTTATACGTCGGTTCCATTATCTTATTAAAATTTTTGATTATCGTGGCTGCATCCTTCCTGTTGAAACTGCTGTCCATCATCTTGGTGCATACGCAGCGAAGTGCGATCTTCTCCATCTTGATGGCATTGCTGTCATCCGGTTTGGAAGCCAGGCCAAAGGTTTCAAAGAGGTGCTCCTTCTCATCCAAATGACTGCTTTTTCCCCATTTTCCGAACATTTCGGCTGCATGATCCAGGAGATGCTGGTCGAAGCTCTCCGGAAGAGGGCAGCCCTCTATCAGCTTCAAGAAATCTTCTTTTTTCAAAATGATCCCCTCATTTATCCGTTGACTGACGATTGGTTCTTGCATCTATTTGGGCTGTTTTAATATAAAGACTTTGCAGAACTCCAGGGCATTTTTTTCTCCAAAAGCTTAATATTTTCTTCAATCCTTGAAGCGCGTTTGGTTTGGAAAAATCGATTGAAGGGATTATGATTGAAGACCCGATCAGTTGCGTTAATGGCTCTCCTGGTGGCCGCAGCATATTCTCCCGCAACGGCCTCCCTGTCGCAGCAAGCGGCAAATATCACAACGTCCGTTCAAAATTTGGTGGCTACCCTCACTGATTTCGGCACGAATGATTTCTACGCCGGTGCCCTGGAAGGCTCGATCTACAGCGCCAATCCGCTCGTCAGGATCTCCACCATCACACACCAGATCAAGCCGTTTGATATCGCGGAAGGCTCATACATCCTCGCCAAAGCAGCGAAGAGATATCCGTCCGGGACGGTCTTTGTCTGCGAGGTTGATCCCGGATCGGATGAGAATCTGAGTTTTATCGTCCTAAAGTCCAACGACGGCAAGCTCTTCGTGGGGCCAGACAACGGTCTGTTCACCGGCGTCATGGATGATCTGGGCTTATCTCATGCGTACCTGATAACAAATAAGAGCCTGATGAGTCCTGAGCAGGAATCGGCAACATTCCGAGGCTTTTATATTTCGGGTCCTGTGGCCGCCCGGCTGGCCGGAGGAGTCCGTCCGGAGTTGGTCGGCCCGGCAGTAAATGACCCGGTCAGGATTTCGGTGAAGCAGCCGGGCATAAATGAGTCCGGCTTAACGGGGACAATTATTCATATCGACAGCTACGGCAATCTTTTAACCAATATTCCCGGCAAAATGGCGGGCGAGGCAGGAATTGTAAAAGGAAGTCCCTTGAACATACGGCTGGCCAATCAGAGCTATAATGCCGCCTTTGCCATAACGTACAGCGACGTGCCCCGCGGAGAGTGGCTGGTCATGAATAGCTCGGAGGGCCTGCTGCAAGCGTCCATCAATATGGATAGTGCTGCTGCGGCGGCAGACGTACCGGCTGGAGAGACAATTCTCATTTCTCCTGTGGCGGCAACATCGCTGTGATTGCCCGGGGGACGGTGCTGCAAAAGGCTGCAAAGAGATGAAAATGATACGGCAATGATGCGGCAATGATGCTGCAATATTTTTGCGGCAGCATTCTATTTTTGCGGCAAACTGGTTAAGCGCAGAGGACTAAAGCAGTCTCGCAGATTCAATCTTGGCGCATCTCCCCGCTACCACGCGAAATCCTTCTCGATCCAGCTTTTTTATGGCCTCAGGGCTCTCGGTGCCGGGCTGCATCCAGAAGACTTTGAAGCCCTTTTCCTTTGCCTCTTCGACCAAAGCCGGAACTGCGGACGGCCTGCGGAATACATCCACTATATCTATCTCGTCCGGGATGTCGCGAATGGAGGCATAGACCTTTTCGCCAAGAATAGTTTTGCCTGCATAATTCGGATTTACCAGATAAAGCTTGAAGCCGCGGCTTTGCAGGACATCGGATACGAAGTAGCTGGGCTTGTAAGGATCAGGCGAGATGCCGACGACGCAGATGGTGCGGCAGTTCTGCAATGCACTTCGCAGATCATTATCTTCTCGAAGGATGGGCATGATTATATTTGAGTGCTCTTAGGATAAATAATTGAACTATTTCTAAATTGGCGGTCTGTTTTCATGCCGATATTTGCACCGATATTTACGCCGATATTTTATCGTCCTGCTGAGCATTTTCAAATTTTTTCGCCTCATTTCTTTGCCGCATCAGCTCTTCTTGCACAGCACCTTATCCACGAAGATCAGGTTCTCCGGCGGCTCCGTCAATTTGACCTCGTCTCCCTTCACCTCGACGACTGCATCGAGCCTGGTGAAATGGGCCTCGCTGATCCTGACCAGCGGGTCGCAGTTGTTCATGAGATGATCTTTGAAGCCGTCGATCTTGCCGCCCGCACCCATATAATCCACGATTCGCCGGAAGAGCTTGGGAAGGATTACTATATTCTCGGTGAGCGCGGCCAGATCGGAAACCGAGAATCCTCTGTTGGTCCTGTCGCTCGGCCAGACGCCTTTGCCTTCCGACTTGGCCCGGATCATGGCATCGGTAAAGGTCATGCGCAGATCTGAGAAGAGCCCGTTGTAGTATGTCGGATAGGCGAGGCCCTTCGCCACCAGCTTGTAGTTGAGGCTATCCTTCAGCATCTTTGCGTCCAGCAGCACCTCTTTTCCGTCTTTCTCCTCAGTGTCTCCGGCGAATACAAAGGCCACTGGACGGCGGTTGCTCTCTGTGGTGCGGGCCAGGATGTATCCCTCTGTTCCGTCTTTTGCGCTGACGACAGTGCTTTGCGGCCCATCCCAGACAACATCACGGATGCCCAGGGCCGAGAGAAGAAAACGACCCGCTGCCTTTGCTTCTTTCAGCGGCTGGTGGTGGCCCGCATAATGCGTCTCCAGGGCGTCCACGGCCTCGATGCGAAGCTGGGCATGCTGCAGTGCGTTCAGGCCCACCGCCGGGCCGGATAATTTCTTCCAATTATCAGAATTTTTAGCTAGAAATCTGACAGAGTCGCCGTCAGGGCTGTAGCCTTTCACATGGAATGTGCCTTTGATCAGGGTAAATGACATTCATATCGTCCTAATTAAATTTTTGAATTGCCTATTTTTAGTACTGCGTAATTTTTAGGATTTATATTTTCTTGTTAATTAATAGTATATTCCTAACCGGATAAATCTCGCCAGAATCCCATGCAAAAGGATTTTAGGAATCATATCACAATCAGTAGATGATGAATCCCAGTGTGGCCGTCTACCGGGGCATGAAGCATGCCGGCATCGACTTCGCCGCCTCGGTGCCGTGCGTCAATTTGCAGCAGCTCCTGGCGTTGGTGAGCGGCGATCCGGCAGTAATTCATGTGCCGGTTACTCGCGAAGAGGAGGGCGTGGGCCTGTGCGCCGGGGCCTGGATGGGCGGGCGAAAGCCGGCATTGCTCATGCAAAATTCGGGACTTGGGAACTGCATCAATGCTCTGGCATCGCTGGATCAGCTCTATGGAATTCCTCTGCTCATGATAATCAGCCACCGGGGGAGCGCGGGGGAGCCGATGGTTGGGCAGATGCCGATGGGCAGGCTCACTGCCGGGCTGCTGGACACAATGGATATCGCATTCTCCTCGCCCACGCCATCCGATGCGGAAGAGACGGTAGAGCGCGCCTGGTGCCTGGCGGCAAATGAAGGCAAGCCGGTGGCCGTGCTACTGGACCTGGAATTTTGGAGGGGCAAATGAAGCGCATCGAGGCCATCGCCCTGGCTGCCGCATCGGCGGAGGCTCAGGACGCCATGCTGGTATGCAACATCGGATTTCCCTGCCGGGAACTCTTCGCGGTGAACGATCGGATTGAGAATTTCTACATGCTCGGCTCAATGGGCCTGGCATCCTCCATCGGCCTGGGCCTGGCCCTGGCCCGCCCGGAGCGCCGCGTGATAGTACTGGACGGAGACGGCTCAGTGCTCATGAACCTCGGAACTCTGGCCACCATCGCCCACCACGCGCCCAAGAATTATCTGCTGGCGGTCCTGGACAATTGCTGCTACGGCTCCACCGGCTCTCAGCCCACTTGCACGCATCTTGGCACGGACCTGGAGAAGATTGCGAACGGAGCGGGAGTCGCCCGGGCGAGGACTGTGACGGACATAGAAGGCTTCTCGCGAGCCCTCCGGGAGGACGGCGTCGTGGTAGTGAAAGTGGAGATCGGAAACGCTGATGTTCCCGTGATTGAT
>Ga0074195_1003034_pt1 | contig 16833 bp, 18 predicted proteins | sample EPASupsiteHSE623_FD_64525 | JGI IMG/M metagenome (GOLD analysis project Ga0074195, IMG submission 64525) | Bioremediated contaminated groundwater from EPA Superfund site, New Mexico - Sample HSE6-23 | ecosystem: Environmental > Aquatic > Deep subsurface > Groundwater > Contaminated ...
CCTGGTCAATGGCAGCATTATTCATTGCAACAATTTTTTCGCCTTTGCGTCCATAGGATTTCACAACAGCTTCTTTAAGATATCGTATTGCCTCGTCCACCGGAATAATATCAGCAATTTTGAAGAAAGCGGCCTGCATAATCATATTGATCCTGCCGCCAAGACCGATTTGTTGGGCGATCCCAACCGCATCAATGGTGTACAGGTTGATGTTATTGGAACAAATATAGCGTTTCATATCAGCAGGCAGATTGTCCTCTAATTCCTGCGCATTCCAGGTACAGTTAAGCAAAAAGCTGCCGCTTGGCTTTAACCCTTCCACCACATTGTATTTATCTACATAGGATTGGTTATGACAGGCAATGAAATCGGCCTTGTTAATTAAGTAGGGAGCTTTAATCGGTTGTTTGCCAAAACGCAGGTGCGAAATGGTTACACCGCCGGATTTTTTGGAATCATAGGCAAAGTAGGCCTGCGCATACATGTTGGTATGATCACCGATAATTTTGATAGCACTCTTATTGGCGCCCACAGTTCCATCTGAGCCAAGACCCCAAAACTTGCAGGCTTTTGTGCCAGACGGCGTGGTATCAATATCCTCGCCAAAAGGTAGCGAGGTATTTGTCACATCATCAATGATGCCGACAGTAAAGTTGTCTTTGGGCTTGTCCTGTTTAAGATTTTCATATACAGCCTGAATATGCTGGGGAACAATATCCTTGCCGCCAACGCCGCAGCGTCCGCCCACAATAACAGGCTGCCACTCACTAGTATAAAAAGCTGCTTTTACATCAAGATATAACGGTTCGGCAAGCGAACCCAGTTCTTTGGTTCTATCAAGTACAGCAATTTTCTTTACGGTTTTCGGGATGTATTTAAAAAAGTGCTTGAGCGAGAACGGCCGGTATAAATGGACTGTCAGCAAGCCGACTTTTTCACCTTGGCTATTGAGGTGATCCACCATTTCTTCAATAGCCTCGCACATGGAACCCATGGCAATAATCATTCTGTCGGCATCCTTGGCCCCATAATAATTAAACAGATGGTATTCCCGTCCGGTTAATTTAGAGATTTCGCCCATATAGTCTTCAACGATTTCCGGCAAAGCCTGGTAATACCGGTTGGTGACTTCCCGCTGCTGGAAATGGATATCAGAGTTTTGCACTGTTCCCCGCAGCACCGGATGATCGGGGTTTAACCCTCTCCGCCGGAAAGCATCGATCGCCTCTCGATCTATAAGACCGGCTAATTCATCATATTCCAACACTTCGATTTTTTGTATTTCATGAGAAGTTCTGAAGCCATCGAAGAAGTTAAGAAACGGAACTCGTCCCTTGATTGCCGATAAATGCGCCACAGCAGCCAAATCCATGACCTGCTGCACACTACTTTCAGCCAGCAGCGCAAAGCCCGTTTGCCTTGTTGCCATAACATCTGAGTGATCGCCAAAAATGCTGATGGCATTTGCCCCGACAACCCGGGCACTGACATGAAAAACGCCTGGCAACAGTTCGCCGGCAATCTTATACATATTGGGAATCATAAGCAGCAAACCCTGGGAGGCCGTATAAGTAGTTGTTAGCGCGCCAGCCTGCAAGGAACCATGCACTGCACCGGCAGCACCGCCTTCAGACTGCATTTCCACAACTTCTACCGTCTGTCCAAAGATATTCTTTCTACCCTGGGCTACCCATTCGTCAACACTTTCAGCCATGTTGGACGACGGCGTAATCGGGAAAATGGCGGCTACATCGGTAAACGCATACGATATGTGTGCGGCTGCCGTATTTCCATCCATTGTCTTCATTGTTCGCTTGCCTTTGTTACTCATAAAATCCTCCCTAATATTACTTTGTCGATAAGTACCGGTAAATCGAGTTTTCTGAGGTTTGCAAGTGTCTTATTTCCGTTTCTTACACATTCGCTGTCCAGTAAAAAAAACCCTATTTCTATTAGTAAAAATTATCTTGTTTGGTAATCTATTCTTAATAGCAAAAACCGTCGCTGCCGCGACGGTATTACATCAAACTTTACAATATCCCATATTTTTCAAAAGCAGCTGTGCTAGAAAGACCATTTTCAATATCTTTGCGCACCACTTTTTCTGCCCGCGCTTTTGCCAAAGCTTGTACAATAACTTCCTTCTCCAATTCCTGCGGAATAATTAATACCCCGTCAAGATCAGCAAACACCAAATCGCCGGGTTTGACCCAAACATCTCCAATTTCAATCGGGCAGCGGTAATTAGCAACCTGGGTTCTGACGCCCGAATCCTGCGCATACCGGCCGCGCGAAAATACCGGCCAATTCTGTTCCAGCACCATTGGGGTATCACGGTGGAACCCATTGACCACAGCACCATTAGCACCCCTGGTTTTGGCCGTAGCAGTCAAAAGTTCGCCCCAATAAGCACAGCGCATTTCACCGCCGCTGGCGATGTAGATTTCTCCCGGTTGCAATTGGTCAAGTGCTTCGGTCAGCAAACCAAACGGTTTTTTCTGCTCGCCATACACGTCAATCATTAGTACCGGCATAGCCCGGCCGATAAGCACCATATCTTCTTTCATGGGTTGTATGGCCTGCGGCAAAAACTGGTGATATCGTCCAAATTTGTCAAGAATATCTCCAATTACCGGTGTATACAATTCCTTGCGCATGATCGCAAAAAGTTCATTATCATTGTTCCACTCTGTCATCCTTGCCCTCCTAAGTTGATTTCTTATTAATTCAAACTAACCGTGTTCCATTACCACAATCAATTTAATTTGCCATTTGCCGTCAACATACTCTACATACTCTGCTTCGGAAAAATTTTGTAGAACTTGCTGTACTGCTTGCTTGGCAATAAGCAATTCTTGTTTTCGAGCCGGTGGTGTAGTTGAATCATTAATTTGATTGATAATGGTATTATAATCTTTAATCGTTGTCTGTAAAGCAGTCTTGAGTTTCCGTTCCATAACATTTTTCCTCCCTCAGCTACTTTTTTTATAACAGTAACCGTGATCTTATTAAGACAGGATAAAGGGACTTGAGCCTCCGATTTTCGCCTGCCTCGCTCGCCAAAAGCAAATTTGCCTTATAACACAAAACAATGCCTGTATTTATTATCTTATTACTATAATACTACAGAGACCAGTATTTACAAGAACCCTTACTGCTTTAATAAAAATAAAAAGCCGTATCGCTAACGATACGGCAAATAGGTTACTCAAAACTAACAATATTAGATAGCTTTTTCGCTCATGGCAGTAAAACATTCTTTACAAACATTTTTACCTTTAAAAATATTTACCTCAACAGTACCGCTGCAAAACACGCACGCAGGCTCATATTTCCGCAAAACAATCTGATCGTTATCTGTATATATTTCAAGACCATCTTTTTCTTCAATACCAAAAGTGCGCCGTAATTCGATAGGTATTACCACTCTGCCAAGCTCGTCCACTCTTCTTACTATTCCAGTTGCCTTCATTTTTATTTCTCCTTTGTTTTTACTTCATTCGACAAATTGCTACAAGATAAATGTACCAAATGTTATAATACCTGTCAATTATAAATTTATCTGGTAATCATATAAAGCAAATAAATATACCCGGCCAGCAAGCCGGGCATGTAGTACAATTACCGTTTAAGTCGAAGCTGCGCAACCTGGCAGCTTGTCACTTCAAATTCTCTTTTCTTACTAGTTGAGCCATAAAGCTGCCTAAGATGGGCTGCGATATTTATAACGTAAAGTAAGGATTTCATGCTACGTTCCTTTCTCATTGTCATTGCTACAAGTATTAAAAAAATTCCTTATTAAAAAATCTCCCGGATAGGCCCGGGAGATTTTATTATCATTCCGAGCAACGGAGTCCCACCAAATCAACTGGGTTTCCCCAAACCCAGCAGACCCCACCACTCCGTTGCACCAATGTTATTATACTACAATTAACGCCAAATAAAAAGATGCCGGAGAATCTTACCTTTCCGGCAGAATAATATTTAAAATTAGTCAATACAACTCATGTGAAACAAATAGGGCCTATGGATTCAATTTGCGCTACATTAAGTGCAACCACTTCACCTACAGTATATGGCCCAACAGCTATTGTTAACCGGATAAATAACAATTGAATTCTCTGGCTGGATTCATTATGGTGCCGAATACCTAAAAGGGTGCCAGTAAATACCGTCCCCGACTCAACTACAATAGTAGCAGTTTGCCCAAAGGGAAGTGCATAGCTTTGACCATGAGACATTTAGTATTACCCCTCTCAAAAATTAATAATGTAACCTAATGTATACTATGCATACAATGCGCGAGGGTTCCTATTTGTCGCATTTCATATGTCTTCTTGGTCTCAGCTGTTTTTTATCGCGCCTCCTATGGCCCTATTATATTATATAAATCCAAATATAAAAGTCTGCCTCTAGGCAAGCTTGATAGTTAACAAGAATTTTAACAAATATAAACATACGCAACTAATTTCTCAGGTATTATTAAAGTAATGAATTCAATAAAGGAAGGTGAAATCATGAATAATCAGCTGCCCGCTTCACAGAGCAATGTCACAGAAATAGAAGAAATATTAAAAGAGTTACCTGCTATCATTTTTGAAATTACCGGCGTAGATATCAATAAACGGTTCCTTGACTGTGATGATTCTGCTGCATAATCACGGCATCAAACGCCTACGGCTGCCTGTAATACATATAAACCAGTGAGCTCAAGGTAATTACTCCCACTGCCATTAAACCATAAATAAGTTCCATCATCGTAACCCCTCCTCAGCAAGCATAATAATATACAGTATGCCCAAATAACGATTTGTTGCATAATCAAAAGCGACTCTCTTGTACTAATTTACAAGCAAAGTCGCTTTTATAATTTTAGCCAGCATTATGTAGTTGTATCTATACAAAGCTGTTGTATTTTACCGCAGTTGCGGCCATAACCTGATAACCACGCTCGTTCGGGTGCAGTACGTCTGCATAGTATGTTGTCTCTGGTCGCCTGCTCCCGCTCTGCAAAAAGGCGGTATAAAAATCAATTAGAGGTACATGCTTGGCTAATGCATATTCCCGCATATCTTCACGATACAGCCCTAAAGTATATTCATCTTGCGGATAGTTACAGGGTATTGGCAGGCCTATTATCGGCATTATCCCCCGCTGCTGTGCAGTCTCTGCCATATAGCGAATATTAGCTTCTACTTCTTCTGCTTCCATCCCGGCACAGGCATCATTCGTGCCGCCCATAATAATTACATGTGACGGCAAAAGACGAATTACATCACGTTCAAACCGTGCTGACATTTCACCGGTGGTGTTGCCGTTAATGCCTTTATTAATAATAGAAATACCTAGCCTTTGACTGGCTAGCTGCACCCATGACACCTCCGGCGAGTAAGGAAAACCGTAAGTAATCGAATCGCCAATGGCTACTATCTTTTTTGTATTGGACATAGCCCCCATGGTATACCTCGTTTTAGTTTATTTATACTTTCTACAATACGCCATTACATAGAAATAAGCCTTCCCTGCAAATGCGGTGGAAGGCTCATTTCTCCTTGTGCAAGCATATATCGGTCAAAATTACAGTAACTTCTCAATGTCCTCTTTCATTGCGAGCGGCGATGTGGTTGGTTCGTACCGGCCTACCACTTCCCCTTGCCGGTTAACCAAAAACTTAGTAAAGTTCCATTTAATCGAGTCTCCCTCAAGCAGCTCCGGGAAATTTTCCTGCAATACTGCCTGTAGCTTACCACCAATAGGATGGTTTAAATCAAAACCTTTAAACGGCACTTTAGAAGTTAAGTAGTTAAATAAGGGATGTGCATTTTCTCCACGCACCTCTGTCTTCTCAAACATTTGGAAACTAACTCCATAGTTTATCCGGCAAAATTGTTGCACCTCATCATTGCTCCCAGGCTCCTGTTCCGCAAATTGGTTACTTGGAAAACCAAGGATTTCTAAACCTCTAGCCGCATAGTCATCATATAGCTGTTGCAGCTCTTCATATTGGGGAGTAAAACCGCATTTGCTGGCAGTGTTAACAATGATTACTACTTTGCCTTTATAATCAGCAAGCTTGATCTCCTCACCACTGATAGTTTTTGCATTATAGTCATAGATACTCATATTTTTGCCTCCTTAATGTAGTAGTTTCGCGACTATTCACAGTAGCGTACACTTACAGTAGTTCGCTTGTATTATTTGCCTTCCGAAACTCTTTTACTCAAAATTCATTACCAGTTGCTATACTAAGCTTTTGCTTTTAGCCTCAGTCAGCCTGGTTAGCAGGTCTCGCAATTGATCCCGCATTTCAGCAGCTTCTTCTATCGATAATTGGGAAGCACAAAAAACCTGTTGAGCAACTTCATGCGCATTTTTTTTGAGCGCTCTCCCCTTATCTGTCAACCTTATACGCAGAATCCGTTCATCGTCTTTGCTGCGCTGCCTGTATAAGAGTCCGGCCACTTCCATTTTTTTTAGCAGCGGCGTTAATGTTCCCGAATCGAGAAAAAGCTTTTCCCCAAGTTCCTTTAATGCAATGTCATCCTTTTCCCAAAGAGCCAGCAAGGTAATATATTGCGTATACGTAATGCCTAAGTCATCTAAAAATGGTCGGTATAACCCTACGATTTCCTTAGAGCAGGCGTATATTGCAAAACACAGCTGATTATCCAGTTTTAACAGGCTGTCTTTATCCATCATTATACTTACTCTTTTCGAAGTTTATTTAACTATTGTCTATTCGCTTTGCCAGCTTACTTGCAGTGGATTTCTATTCACCTGGCGTTTATAGGAATATTTAGGGAAACCCACCATCAAACCGCCGGTTACAGCCAGTTGAGGTGACAAATTCAACAACTCGAGCAAAGGCTGGTATCCGCTTGCTGCACACGCCCCAAAAAATCCTGCCCAACAAGTTCCCAAACCAAGTGTTGGTGCATATAATTCGGCATATGCCAGCGCAAAATGCGTATTATCCCGGCCGCGATCAAAAAAGCGCTTATTGGTAACTGCCACTACAAGACAAGGTGCTTCCCGCAAAATAACGTCCTCTCCGGTTTTGCGATACACATCAACTAATCCGTCAAAATATTTAGCCCAGGGGCTTCCTTGCAGTACTTGTTCTTCCATCCAATCCACCGTGACGGCTGTGATTTTACGTAACACTTCAGCATTCTCAATAACATGGTAGGCCACACCCTGCGAATTGCCACCAGTCGGTGCCATATTTGCAATCTCCAGCATTTGCAGAATTTTATCCCGCGGAACACCCACTTGCTTATAGCAGCGAATGGAACGGCGAGTGCGCATAAAGCGGGCCGCAATCTCGGGGTCAAGCGCAGGTTCGTTATCCAGCGGCGCTTGCTTGGCAAGTGGCGCTTTTCTGTTATCCAAGGCCGCTTGCGGACAAACCGCCACACAATGTCCACAGGCTATACAGCTAGAGTTTGTAGCCTCAGGCCCCTGGCTTTCCATAATAATAACCCTTGACGGACAGACCTGAACACATAGCCCGCAACGTGTACATTTTTCCTGATCCACTTGTATTAAATCCATATTCTTCATCCTTCCGCTTGTTCATCTACCTTCTGTTAGCTTTACCAACAAAAAGTTTATTACATCAACAATAACATCTTTTATGCAATTAAATTTTATACAATCTATTATCTGCGATTATATTTCTTTTGTCAATAAAAATCCCAAATTCAGCACTGTCCACCTCGCATTCGTCCCAAGCAAACGCCTACACTATTTGTGTTAGCCCCGCAAGAATATATATCCATAATAAAGTGCACCGCAAGTGTTAGATCGGTATCTAGCATTTGCGGTGCACTTCGTTCCGGCTCAATCTTTCATTGTTTCATTGCATTCTTTAGTACTTCACTGAAAGAAACAGCTTTTTCCTTCTTCCTTGACCCTTCCTTGGGCGAAGTTGAATCTTGCTTATAATTGGGAATAGATTGAATGCCTACTACTTTTAAGTCCATCATTACTCGCCCTCCTTGGCTCATAATATTGCTGCTTATTTATAGTATCGTACAAATCTCGTTTTCCTTAAGACTAAAGTCCTAGTTTTCTAGTCAAAAGTCCTAGTTTTTGCCTCTTTTATATCACGAACAGCAATAACCTATGATTTCCTTGATATTGTCCTTGGACAATCCGTCAATCCACACTCCGCCGGTTCGTTGGATAAATGCTTGTACTGCTTGGTCATCCTGTAAGTCTTCCTCTATACTTTCGGGCACAATGATTATCTTGCTGTCATCCAGCAGGTGTGCAATGATAATTCTTTGCGCAAGAATTGAAACGGCAAACGAAAATGGTGTGAAAATTTTATTGCCTCCCGGCGCACACGAAAGCTTTATTTTTTTGTCTGCCCCCTCGGTTGCACAGGCTACAGAGATAGCTATCTCTGCACTGTTCAGACATAACCCAGTAATTTCTTTGATACCTGAAACTTCAACAACATTTACGCCGGCTATGTGAGCAACTTGAACACAAATACTCATAACCCAAAATACCTCTCTTTTACCAATTCTCCTAACCTTTTCGTTACGAAACTACTCAATCCCTGCAGCTTTCCACGCGGCCCCCGACAAGAGTAATAATACCGCCTGCCATACTGACAAACCGCGATAAGAAGCTGCCTGCACTATCTTAATTAATTGTAAAAACTTAACAGAGTCTTCATCTACTCTTAAAATACTTTTTACCATACTATGTTACACTTTTACTGTGATCAATTGGCAAATAATTGATTACAAACCAACAATATCAAAAAATATATATGTGGCATACTTACTGCAAAGTAAGGACGCAAAGCTATGGGTCTAAGGACTATGGGTCTATGACTGCCAAGTTGCCCTAAAAAATAGGTATAGAAACCCTGCCATCTCAGGGTTTTTGTGTTTATTTTGAAAGCAATTTTCTAATGGCACACCGGTGAGCGCTGGCCACAACCGCACTAGAGCACTAGGCTAAAGAATCGTTGTAGTTATGGCGGTTTACAATTGAGAAACTCTCTCTATCACATTTCTGTAGGAGGCAATACGCTATGAAGAAAAAAATTATCATCTTACTCGCACTTATCAGTGGCATCCCTTTACTTGTGTCGATGTTTATTTCGCATTTTCTGTTCACCAAACCACTGGAAGCCGACTATTATGCGGTTAATGCCGGCAAGGTAGAAGTTTTCAAAACAGAAATCAAATCCTATATCAACAAACACATGGAAATTATTAAGGCTGTATCCCGTACCGCCCCGATAAAGAACTTTGACCTGAACGCTGCCAAACAAGAAATTGCCGATGTGCAAAAAGTCTATACCGATGTCGGCATGGCCCTTTCTAATGATAAAGGCCTTCAAGTCGTAAGAGGCGACGAAACCAAACTCGGCAAAGTCGCTGATCGGGATTTTTATAAAGAAGCGCTAAGCGGCAAAGACGAAGTTGCTTCCAAGTGGCTTGTAAGCACTACAACAGGCAAACCCATTGTAATTCTCGCTACGCCGGTGCGTACAGATAACGGCAATATTGTCGGAGTATTACAGGGAGCAATTAATCTTGACGCGTTTAAAGATTTCGTGGCAAAAATATCAGTTAATGGCATTACCGCCTACATACTGGATCAAGAAGGAAACATAATTGTACATCCCAACGATCAATTATCTGGCGAAGCCAAAAACATGAGCCATGTTCCGTTTGTTCAAAAAGCCATTCGCGGCGAAAGCGGTACCGAAGAAATCGCTGCAGATAATGGTGTACGTAAACTTGTCAGTTATGTTTATGATCCACAAACACACTGGACAATTTGTATGGAAAAAAACTATGAAGAGTATAATGCCGTCACCAAAAAAATGCTGCTCAGCAATCTACTTGTCTTACTCATAACAATGGCTATTGTGATTGTCATAAGCATTGTTCTTTCCAACAAGTTAATCAAGCCGCTCACTCAATTGGTAGCTGCCACGGAGACTATAAAAAGTGGGAATCTACATGTAAATATTGCAAACGATAGCAATGACGAAATTGGTAAACTGGCTCAAAATTTTAACGCCATGGTTATCGGACTCAAAGATTTGCTTCGTCAAGTTAACACTTCCTCTGAAGTTGTTTCGGCAGCCGCCCAACAGTTAAGCGCTGGCGCTGAGCAATCAGCAGCTACTGCCGAACAAGTGACAACCGCAATTGATACAATTGCCGACAGTGCCGAAAAACAAGTAGCTTCCGCCAATGATACCACTGCGCTTGTCACACAGATCGTCGCTGACATTCAACAAATCGTTACTGACTCCACTACGGTCGCAGCTGTATCGGAAGGAACGGCGCAGTTAGCGACAAACGGCGGAATCGCAATAGAAAATGTCGTTGTGCAAATGCGCAACATTGAAACAGGTGTCACAACCTCGGCCGAAGTGGTAACAAAATTAGCAGAACGCTCTGCAGAAATCGGTCAAATTATTGATACCATTTCCGGTATCGCCAATCAAACTAACTTACTGGCGCTAAATGCGGCAATCGAAGCAGCCCGTGCCGGTGAACAAGGACGTGGCTTTGCCGTAGTCGCCGAAGAAGTACGCAAACTAGCCGAACAATCGGAAAATGCGACTAAACAAATTTCTGAACTTATTGGCGAAATACAAACAGATACCAATAAGGCAGTTCTGGCGATGAACAAAGGCACCGATGAAGTTAAAACTGGAACCGGTATTGTCAGCGAAGCCGGGCAGACATTTAAAGAAATTATTGCCATGACTACGCAAGTATCTGAACAACTACAAAACATCTCCGCTTCCATAGAAAACGCAGCAACAAATAGTCAAAAAATCGAAACCGCCATCAAAGACATGGATACGATGAGCCGGAATAATGCCAAACAAACACTACAGGTTTCAGCTGCCACCCAGGAACAGGTTGCCTCTGTAGAAGAAATAAAAAAAGCAAGCCAGTCCTTAGTGGAAACAGCTGACAAACTCCAAGGTGCCATCACTAAGTTTTCAATATAAAGTTATTGTTACTTGCTATTGCCCAGACCGCCAACACCGGCTAAAAGATATACTGCTATCTCTTTTGAAAATGGTATATCTTCATGCAATAAAATGTGAATGGAGTGATGCATAATGTCAAATATCGGAATGCGTATTTTTCCCCATATCAACAGGCCACCGGCAGCATTAATTGAAAGTTTTGCCGGCCTGCCGGTAGCCAACATCGCCGACAACATGAACCGCATGTCCTGCATGGATGCCAAACTTCGTCCTATTAGCGACTTGCCCTTACTTGGCCCGGCATTTACCGTGAAATCCCGCCCCGGCGACAACCTTATGCTTCACAAAGCGCTCGATCTTGCCCAGCCTGGCGATATTGTCGTCGTTGATGCCCAGGGCGATTTGACCAATTCTATTATGGGCGAATTGATGGCACTGTGGGCAAAACAACGCGGCATTGGCGGCTTTATCGTAGATGGCGCCATCCGTGATGTTGGCGCGCTAAAAAAAATGGGTATACCTATCTATGCAGCCGGAATAACCCCTGCCGGCCCCTACAAAGACGGCCCTGGTGAAATCAATGTTCCTGTCGTTTGTGGCGGTGTAGTTGTTCATCCTGGAGACATCCTGGTAGGTGACGAAGATGGCATTGTGGTCATTAACCCGCTTGATGGCGAAGCGCTGCTAGAAAAATCCAAGGCTAAATCCCGCAAAGAATATAAAGATATAGAAGATATAAGCAACATGATCTGGGATCGCACCTGGGTTGACAAAGCCCTGCAAGAGCGGGGCGTCGAAGTTGTAAAATAAGTAAAGAAACCAATCAAGGAGGGATTTTGGGTGAAGCTAGATATTACAGCCCTTAATAACTGGTTGGGAAAGAGAATGTTTTTAGTAGTTTTGTCAGCACTCCTAATCGGTTTTGTAATGAAAGTTCCGGATAGTCCGTTTATCCGCTCGCTCCTTATCGTATTGTTTGCCTACATGACTTTTGTAACTTCGCTTGGCACAAGTTTAAAAAGCTTTATTCAGGTTATGGGCAAGCCCTGGATTCCATTATGGATACTACTGCTTATTCATATTGTCACACCACTAACAGCCTGGCTTTTGGGCAACGTGTTTTATGCCGACTCGCCCGAGATGCAGCTCGGCCTATTGGTAGCAGCCGCCATCCCTGTAGGAGTAACCTCTGTCATGTGGACAGCGCTTACCCATGGCAATATCCCCATATCCCTTGTCGCCGTTACACTTGATACCCTGATCGTTCCGGCTCTGTTACCGGCTTACTATAAACTTATTGTCGGCCAGACAGTGACCATGGATTACACATCGTTAGTTATCCAGTTAGTGTTAATGGTGACTTTGCCAAGTATCGCCGGCATGCTGCTTTATGATTGGACTAACGGCAAAACACTTGCCTTTTCTAAAGGAATCGGTGGACTAACCTCTAAACTGGCGCTATTTGTGGTAATCTTTTTTAACGGCGCTTTTGTATCCCCTGCTCTCCATTTGTCCTGGGACAGTATCCAAATGGTAGCAGTCGCATTAATTATGGTGGTATCGGCCTACGGCCTGGGGTATTTAGGTTCACTATGTATACCCCACCGTTCCCGGGAAATCACTATGGCCATGATCTACAGTGTCGGCATGCGCAACGCTACTTGCGGACTTGTCATTGCCATTACCTATTTCTCGCCGGCCGTGGCCGTACCAATTGCTTTACTGATGCTGTTCCAACAACCAATTGCCGCATCAATCCCTACTATTTTTAAATACATTGAGGAAAAACGGCTGATACGCCCGCAAGAAGCTGCTGCACATCTAAAATAAATGGAGACTTAACCATAAGGGCAAACGACCTCTCTCGTTTGCCCTTATTTACATGGTTTTCCTACACAAAAACAGCTTTTTCCCTGAAATATGGAGTAGTAAAATGCTTTGACAAAGCAAATTTTCCATTTTATAATAACAGTTAGTCGACTAACTAGATAGCAGGAGGACTTATTTTGGAGCTTACCAAAAGAAAAATTCCTACCCGGGAAACATTACGGCAGTTTGCCAAACAGATACCCGAAATTAATGTTTCTTCTGTGGAATTATTGCTGCAGGTTTTACAAACTTCTTCTGAAATTCATCATTACATTTTTGATATCCTTGAGAAAGAATATAAGCTTTCAGAGGGAAAACTTGTAGTCATGATTATTCTTTACCAAGAAGAACAAGGTATCGCACCGTCAAAATTAGCAGAGGCTGCCTGTGTGACAAGAGCTACCATCAGCGCCATGCTAAGGCGAATGATTCGTGATGGGCTTACTCGGTCATTTTCTGATTCGAATGACGGCCGCGGCAAACTGGTTGCCCTCACACCAAAAGGCCGGGAATTTATGGACGAAGTCTTACCAAAACACTTTGTTCGTACCGCCCATTTGATGAAGAATCTGACAGAACAAGAACAAGCCACCTTAATTCAGTTGCTAAAAAAAATCAAATTGAATTAATTTGCAAATCGGCTTACCTTTCGGTAATGTTGATGCATTTTTGTTTATACATATAATTAGTCGACTAACCATTGTTTAACATACTACTACTTTTGAGCGAGGTGAGAGCATCTTTTTTTATTATCAATACGGGCTAGCTATGCCCACATAGTTAGTCAGCTAATCATTTTACCATGACAATTAACTGCAGCGGCAGATACATTCTACATTTAACAGCAAGGAGCATGTTTATGAATATAAAAGAAAAGTCAATACGTACAGGAATCATCTTTTTATTATTACTTGTCGTTGGCGGAACTGCCTTGATATTTACCGGCCATGACGCTGTCACCCTGGCAGTAGAAAAAAAGGAAGGATTACTAACTGCCGAACAGGTTAAGCTTGCCTTCGAAAATATCGGCGGACGCCTGGTTACTGAAAATGTACAGGAATCACAGGAAGTCAAAAAAGGCGACATCCTTATGGTTCTTGACAGTGTCGATGTTGATCTTGCTATTGCGCGTCTCCAGTCCCAGATTAGCCAAATAGATGCAAGAATTAATCAGCTTAACGGCAGTATCCGTATTGGTTATGCCAGAACAGCTACCAACGAAAGCCAGACATACCGGCAAATCGAGCAGCAGAAACTGGCGCTTGATGCCGCCAAAGCGACCTATGACAATCAGCAGCTTACCTATAACCGCAAAAAGGCCCTTGCAACGTCAGGAGCTGTCTCTCAATCCGAACTGGACAGCGCCCAAATGGCGCTCGATGTTGCTGTCGCCAACTTGGGCCAGCAAGAGCGCCTCCTTGAAAAAATGCTTGCAGGCACAAGCCAAGCCGAAAAAGGCCAGGTTTTTTCCAGCGGCAATGCCAACGATATCTATTTGCCAGAGTTTGACCAGCAACGCCAGGAGTTAAGCAATAACCAATTTAATGTTGAAGATCTTGTTCAGCAAAAACAGTATTTAATGGTGCAGCTTAAAGAATATCAAGTCAAAAAGGAACGTCTGACTCTGCGGGCGCCAGAAGACGGTAAAGTACTGAAAATCATTGCCAAAAACGGCGAAATGGTTGCGCCTAACGCACCGGCTGTTTTACTGGAAAGCAAACGCTTTTACTATGATATTTATCTGGACGAACAACAAGCAGCCCGTCTTAAAACCGGTGATGAAATTACCGGCAGCGCTATTGCCACCACCAAACCGGTTCCCGGTGTTATTCGTTTTATTACGGCAGCGCCTGGTTTTGCCGATCTAAAAATGAGCCGTGAAAAAGGCCAGAGCGATCTTGCAGCCTTTCAAGTTCGGATTTATGTTACTCCCGAAGAAGCTCTGCGGCCTGGTATGACAATTGAGGTGAACAAAAATGCATTCCCTAAAAGATGAGCTTCGTTATTTTTTCTCAGGTAAAGGAATGCCGTATGCTAAAGTTTCCATCATGATTGCCGTTGTTGTCTCTGTGATTTTTACGGTGGTATTCCCGAACAACTATATCAAAGACGCCAAGGTGGCAATTATTGATCTTGATAACTCTAAATTTAGCCACGAGTTTATCGAAGAACTAAATTCCTCGCCCTATATTAAAGTTGTTGATGTATTAAACGTTCCTGCTGATCCTAAAACGCTAATGTATCAAGATCGCTACCTTGCCGTTATCTATCTCCCGGTTGGTTTCGAGAAAAACCGGTATAGCGAAACGCCTAACAATATTGGTGTGTTCTATGATAATACCAACCCGGCACAAAGCGGCAACATTAAGGGTGCGCTCAACACCATTATTGCAATCCAGAATCACAAGATCGGTATGCCCTATATACAGGCGACCGGCTTAAACAGCGACCAAACAACTGCTGTCATGCACAATATTTCGCTCAATGAACGCATACTGTTTAACCCCGTAAATTCTTCCAGCAATTCTACATCTATGGGGTTCTTGTACTTCTTCACCTCGATGTTTTTTGTTTTTGCGACAATCGGCATGATTTCCCGCTTGCGCCTTGAAGGCAAGCTGCTGGCAGCAAATCCATTTGAGCTTATGCTCCGTCTGACGCCATATTGTATCTGCTTGACAATAACCATTATTTTCGGTCTCGGCATACTGAGAGTGCTCGGAGATTTGGTTTTTACCGGCAGCTTTTTTGCATTGGTGCTGTCAATCATTTTATTGACAATATCTCTTGGCTTTATGTGCATGCTTTTTGGCTGGGGTGCCGCAAATCCAGGCCTTGCGACCAGCAGAATGATTTTGTTTATACCGGCAGGATTTATCCTCGGCGGCATGACCGGCCCGGTAGATATTTTGCCCAATTGGGTGCTGGTTGTATATAATGCGTTTCCGCTTGTATGGGTATACCGCTTTGCCAGAGACGTCCTCTTGCGCGGAGCCGGTTTTTTCGATATTGCACCAGAGTTTGGCGGCTTCATGATCTACACCGCCCTTCTCGGGATACTTGTGTGTCTGCGTTTTTATCATGAGCGTAAAACTACTATGAAAAATATTAGTGAGGCCACACAGAATCTATCTTAATTCGAACCTGTAGGCTTATATACATAGTAAATCAAAATACACCTTTACAAAGGAGATACTATACCTATGAAAAAAATTCTAGTTCCTTTTGATGGTTCTGAGCATTCTCAACGAGCGCTAAAGCAGGCGGTATATCTGGCCGAACATTGCCAGTCCCAGCTTGGGCTGCTGTACGTAGTAAATCCCACCTCAAAAGTCTCTGCGTTTGAACAAGTAAGCCTCAGCGGCTGCATCCCAGACAAAATTAAAGAAACCGGCTTGGCTGTTTTAAATACAGCAGTAAAACAGGTTCCCTCCACCCTTACCCCGGAAACCTTTTTAGAAATGGGGGAACCTGGCGACGTAATTGTGGATTTTTGTGAGGAAAACAACTATGACCTAATCGTTATGGGCAGTCGCGGCCGCGGCGCTCTAAAACAATTGCTGCTGGGAAGTGTCAGCAGTTATGTTATGTATTATGCACCCTGCCCGGTATTAATAGTTAAATAATCCCAAACGTTTTTCCCCGGCAACTCTGCCGTAAAGACAGGATTTATTAAAGGAGTTAAAACAGGATGTTCAAAAAGAAAACGTATGTAGCCGGCCTTATTATGGCTCTGTTAGTAGCGCCTTCCGTATTGGCTGCGACTCAGACCGAACTGACCTTAGAAGAGAGCATTGCTTTGGCTCTTAAAAATAACGAGCAGATAAAAGCGGCTGCCAGCGGCACCGAAACGGCCCGCTGGAATCTAGAAAAAGCCAAAGGCTCAAAAGGGTTCTCGGTCAACTTATCCCATACCGATTCCAGAATTGGCGGCAACTACTGGCAAGTGTATTATATTTATGAGTCCCCCTCAGACTATT
>Ga0074195_1003035_pt1 | contig 16828 bp, 18 predicted proteins | sample EPASupsiteHSE623_FD_64525 | JGI IMG/M metagenome (GOLD analysis project Ga0074195, IMG submission 64525) | Bioremediated contaminated groundwater from EPA Superfund site, New Mexico - Sample HSE6-23 | ecosystem: Environmental > Aquatic > Deep subsurface > Groundwater > Contaminated ...
AGAAAACCCGGATCTCACCTACAGCCTTATCAAGGAGATTTTGATGGGGCTTGAAGAGCTGGAGCACGACGAGAAGACAGAGTATCAATTCGGTTGATGATCCATGAAGATTTATCAATCACGCTCGTTTGCGAAAAAAGTTAAAAAATTCAACGAGAAAGAGAAATCCGAGTTAGACAGCGCAATCAGGCGGATTATCGAAAATCCCGCCCTTGGTTCGGAAAAGAAAGGCGATTTGCGGGGTGTTTTTGTCCATAAGTTCACGGTGCAGAGCCAGATGTATCTTCTTGCCTACCGCTGCATCAAGGACGAAAGTCTTGAGCTTATCATGATCGGACCTCATGAAAATTACTACCGGGATCTGAAGACGTATTTGAAAAGCGGATGAGGAAGGTTGAGGGCGAGGAAAGAGCCTATGAATAATAAGATCAGTCTGACGCCACCTATGGTTCTGGCTCTCATGATGTTCGGTGTGATTATTAGAACTGTGGAATAATTTAGTAGGTCTCTATGTCATATGTTGTCGATACCAACATTTTCAACAAACTTGTTGACGGTGTGATCTGTGCCGAGGATTTACCTTCAGATGGGCCCTACTTTTCGACCCATGTACAGATTGACGAAATCAATAATACTAAGGACAGCGAGCGAAGAGCACGTCTGTTTTTGATGTTCGCTGAAGTGCGGCCTCAGGTGGTTCCTACCGAGTCCTTTGTTTGGGACGTATCGCGCTGGGATCAAGGGAAGTGGAGTGACGGAGTCCTGTTTGAGAAATTGAAGCAGGATCTCGACGCACTCAACAAGTCGAAAGCAAACAATGCCAGAGACGTACTCATTGCGGAGGTTGCTATTGTCAATGGTTTCACGCTACTCACCGCTGACAGTGATCTTTCAGTAGTCGTGAAAAACCACGGGGGGCAGGTTGCGTTCTTTAAGACATAATTTCTCTGTCCCCGAACTCAAATATTGATACGATTTCGGCAAGTGAGTGGATGTATCGGCATGGTCGAGGATTGACAGACACAGGGCAAAAACTCACAGGATAACTTCATGACCCCTCCTGAAAACATAGCGGTGATCGGCGCTGGTAGCTGGGGAACCGCCTTGGCCATTCTGCTTGGCAACAAGGGGTTTGGCGTTGATCTCTGGGCCCATCGCAAGGACCATGTCGCCGCCCTCCTCCGGGATCGGGAGAACACCACCTACCTCCCCGGCTTTCCCTTGCCCACTACGGTGCGCCCCACTGCGGATCTTGCCCTGGCTGTTTCCGGTAAATCGGTGGTGGTCATGGTGGTTCCCTCCCATGTCTACCGGGAGGTGTTCACCCGCCTTGCTCCCCATCTTGCTCCCAACGCCGCGATCATCTCCGCCACCAAGGGCATCGAGAACGAGACCCTGCGCACCATGAACCAGGTCATGGGTGAGGTGCTGGCCAAGGAAAACCCCGGCTTCCGCGGACAGCTCGGGGTGTTGGCCGGGCCGAGCTTTGCCAAGGAGGTTGCCGCAGGCATCCCCACGGCGGTGACGGTCGCGGCCCCCACCATCGAGGGGGCCAGGTTTTTCCAGGATATTTTTCACACCGAGCGTTTCCGGGTCTACGCGGGCACCGATGTGATCGGCATGGAGCTGGGTGGGGCGCTCAAGAACATCGTCGCCATAGCGGCGGGCATCTGCGACGGCCTGGGCTACGGCACCAACACCCGCGCCGCCCTGATCACCCGGGGGCTGGCCGAGATCACCCGGCTGGGGGTGGCCATGGGCGCCAAGCCCCTCACCTTTTCCGGCCTTGCGGGCATGGGCGATCTGGTTCTTACCTGCACCGGGGACTTAAGCCGCAACCGGCAGGTTGGCCTCAAGCTCGGGCAGGGCAAGACCTTGCAGCAAATCCTCGCCGAGATGGAGATGGTCGCCGAGGGCGTGAAAACCACCCGTTCCGCCATGGCCCTGGCGAAAAAGATCGGGGTGGAGATGCCCATTTTGGAGCAGGTGTATGCCATGATCTACGAGGACAAGCCGTGCGCTGAGGCGGTTCAGGCCCTGCTGGGCCGGGATTCGAAAGAGGAAATCGCAGAGGCTTGACGTCTCTGCGTCTGGATTTTTAATCATGAAAACAGCAACCCAGGAGCGCCAACCGAGCGGATCGTATGTGGCCATTTTTTCTTCCATCCACTACGTGCTCAAGGCGGAACAGTTGCTCAAAGCCGACAGCATCCCCCTGGATGTGGTGCCGGTGCCCCGGGAAATCAGCGGGGATTGCGGCATGGCCATAACCTTTGATTCCGGGCAATTTACCGAGGTGCAGTCCATTCTGGCCGCTGGCGGCATCGCCATTGCCAGGATTTTTTGTAAAGAAGCGGAAGGGGTTTTTAGCGAGATACCCTGGAAGACGGATTCGTAAGAACTCGGAATGCGTTTTAAACCGGTGCTTCGACAGGCTCAGCACGAACGGATGTTGTCTTAACATATCGATATTCCGTTCGTGCTGAGCCTGTTGAAGCATTGTTGTTTCATTACCCAACTGGAAGGAACAATGACCAAACTGAAACTGACCAGCACCGTCAAAGCCGCTGGTTGAGCCGCCAAATTGAGTCCGGGGGACCTGGACCAATTATTGTGCGGCCTTGACCTGCCCACCGATGCGAACCTGATCGCGGGCGCGGCAACGGGCGAGGATGCCGGGGTGTACCGTCTCAACGACGATACCGCCCTCATCCAGACGGTGGATTTTTTCACCCCCATTGTCGACGATCCCTACAGTTTCGGGCAGGTGGCCGCGGCCAATGCGCTTTCCGACGTCTACGCCATGGGCGGCAAACCGCTCTTGGCCATGAACCTGGTGGCTTTTCCCATCAAGGAGCTGGGTCGCGCCGTCCTGCAGGAGATTTTGCGCGGCGGGCTGGACAAGATCAAGGAGGCCGGGGCCTTGCTGGTGGGCGGACACTCCATCGAAGATCCTGAGTTGAAATACGGGCTCTCCGTAACCGGGGTGGTGCATCCCAACCGGGTGCTCCTCAACTCCGGGGCCAGGGTGGGCGACCTCCTGCTGCTTACCAAGCCCCTGGGCACCGGGATCCTCTCCACCGCCCTTAAGGGCGGGCTGGCGGCAAGAGGCACCGAGGCCATGATCACCCAGGTCATGGCCACCCTGAACCGGGAGGCGGCTCAGCTCATGCAGACCGTTGGGGCGCATGCCTGCACCGACATCACCGGCTTCGGGCTGGTGGGGCATCTCTATGAAATGGCGTATGCCTCGAGGGTTGCCATCCGCATCGACTCGCGGGCCGTGCCGATTCTGCCCGAGACCCTGCACCATGCCTCCATGGGCATCATCCCGGAGGGCGCCCATAAAAACAAGGCGTTCTACGCGCCGCATATGAAAAGCTCCCTGGAAGAGCTGGACCCCATGGAGATGGTCCTTGTCGATCCGCAAACCTCGGGCGGGTTGCTCATTGCCGCCTCCCCCGAAGGGATCAACTCCATTGCCGATAGGTTGGGCAAACGGGACTACCCCCTGGATTTCGGCATCATCGGCGAAGTGGTGGCGGGCAAATCCGGAACCATTGAAATCATGTGATGGACAGGGTATAGCATCAAGTATGCTCAAATTTTTTCTCGATCGCAGCCATAAGGAAAAAGAGTATAGTGGGCCGGTGACGGACGAACTGATCAGGCTGGTGCTCAATTCCGGGTTTTCCAGCAGCACCGCGGCCTATGTCCTGACCTGGGCTCTTTTTCTCATGGTGCGGACGGTTGCCCCGCCAAGCCTGCTGACCGGCTGGCTGCTCGCCATGACGCTCATTTTCCTGCTGAGGCTTGCTGCCACCCGCTGCTACCGGAAAAAGGCCAAGGATCATGGGCTGATATTCTATCCCTGTGTGAACACCTATGTGGGGTTGGTTTTTCTCACCGGCGTTTTATGGGGGGTGGGAATATTCTGTTTTTTTCAACCAGGATCGATGCTGGAGCAGATGGGCCTTGTTTTTATTGCAGCCGGTCTCACCGCCGGGGCAATTCCCCTTCTCTCTCCCCTGCGCAAGCTCTATTACTGGTATATCTGCCTGCCGCTCCTGCCCTTGTCCTACAGGCTTTTCGAGCAGGGCGGCACCCAATACCTGGTCATGGGGATCATCATCCTGTTCTACATCCTGGTGTTGATTAATTCCGCCACCATCATGCAGAGATCCCTGGTCTCCGCCCTGGAGACGCGGTATGCTAACGATGCCCTGGTGGCGCATCTGAGGCAGGCCAGCGAGGAAAGCGAATCCCTCAACCTGGAGTTGATTGCCGAGAACGACAGGCGCAAGGCCACGGAGAGCGAGTTGGTTCTGGCCCGCGACGCGGCCGAGGCGGCGAGCCGGGCCAAGGATGAGTTTCTCGCCAACATGAGCCATGAGATCCGAACGCCGATGAACGGCATCCTCGGCACCCTGCAGCTTTTGCAGGACACCAAGATGGATGCGGCCCAGATCGATTATGTCAAGATCGCCTATTCCTCGGCCGAGGGGTTGCTGTCCATCCTGAACGATATCCTGGATTTTTCCAAGATCGCCGCCCGCAAGCTGGTATTGGAGGATATTCCCTTCAGCCTGCGGGCACTGGTGGACGAATTGGTTACCCTGCTGTCCAGCCAGGCTCAGGCAAAAAATATCGTGCTGCTGGCGGAGATCGACCCGCACCTGCCGGAAATGCTCATCGGCGACCCGACCCGGGTGCGGCAGGTACTGACCAATTTCATCACCAACGCCATCAAGTTCACCGAGCAGGGCGAGGTCCGGGTCGGGGTCCGGTGCGTCTCCGCCTTTGCCTCCCGGGTGATGCTGCGGCTTGAGGTCCGCGACACCGGTATCGGCATCCCGGAGGAAAAACAGCAGGATCTGTTCCAGAGCTTTACCCAGGGTGACGGCTCCACCACCAGAAAATACGGCGGCACCGGTCTGGGTCTGGCCATTGTCCGGCAGCTTGTTTTGATGATGGGCGGGAAGATCGGTGTGGAGAGCGACCCGGGCCACGGCTCCGTCTTCTGGTGCGAGCTGGATTTTCCCGTGGCGGCCATGGGGCGGCTGGACGAGGAGCAAAAAACGGAAGCGGTGCAGGCCGAAGGCGCCTTGCAGGGCCATATTCTGCTGGTGGAGGACAACAAGGTCAACCAGATGGTGGCCGCGAAGATGCTTGGCGGCATGGGCTTGACCGTCGATCTTGCCGAGAACGGGGAAAAGGCGCTGGCCGCCCTGGCCGGGAAGCACTACGATCTGGTGCTGATGGATTGCCAGATGCCGGTGCTGGACGGCTACCAGGCAACGCGAGCCTATCGCGCGCAGGAGCCCAAGGGGGAAAGACGGCTGCCGATTATCGCCATGACCGCCAACGCCATGCAAGGAGACCGGGAGAAATGCCTGGAAGCGGGCATGGATGACTACCTCGCCAAACCGGTGAAAAAAGAGCTGTTGCGCAAGCTCCTGGGGCAATGGCTTGCCGTTTCTTCTTAACTGCTTGTCATTATGTGTAAAATCGTTAAAAAGCTTGAGTTTGCCCCCCAATCCATGCTATAGATTCGGAACGGAACCGGTTGTTTTCTCCTTTTTTGAGGCGCCGAAACCGTTTGACAGTACCTGAAGAGGTGTAACGAGGGACCGCGGATCGGTCCCTTAATTTTTTTACACCTCTGCAGATGGGCCAATTGTTGGCCGTTGCGCTATCCGCCAATTCTGTGCGTTGGGTTTTTTGATAGCGGTTGTTATGCATGCACATGAGGGAGGATGTATCAATGAATATGTATATCGGCAATCTTGCTTTTGGGGTCACCGAAGAAGAGCTGAAGGAACTTTTTTCCCAATACGGCGAGGTCGCCAGCATCAGTCTGGTCAAGGACCGGTTTTCCGGGCAGTCCAAGGGCTTCGGTTTTATCGAGATGCCCAGCAATTCCGAGGCGGACAAGGCCATCAAGGCCCTGAACAAGACGATGCTCAAGAACCGCGAACTGAAGGTGAATCAGGCCGAGGTAAAGAAAAAGGACAAGAAGCGCCGCCGTCCCAGCTATTGATCGGGATGTCGCAACGCAGCACGTTGGGTATTGCAAAAAGCAGGTTGGTCCGGTTGGCCAACCTGCTTTTTTTATAGGGAACGGCCCGTGGCGGGATTGTCCCCGGTCACGGCAACGAACAGCGCACCGCAGGCAAGGCGCACGGGAGAGCGATGGATACCAGAATAGAAGCCCTGCTTGAGGCGATGAAGAAGCTTGAGCAAGAGGTCCTGGAGGAGATAGAGAAGAAGGAGGCGGAGTTTTATTACCGCGTGGTCGGCCGCAAGGTCCGTTTCGAGGCGGAGGTCAGAAAACAGCACCGGGCCCTGATGCAGCGGGTGTCCCGCTACCTGTCCGAGGCCCCCCTGCTCAATATCCTCACCGTGCCGTTCATCTGGTTCATTCTTATCCCGGCCCTGTTTCTGGACCTGTCGGTCACGGTGTTCCAGGTGGTTTGCTTCCGGGTTTACGGCATCCCCAGGGTCAAAAGGCGGAACTATATCGTCGTCGACCGCCAGTCCCTGGCCTATCTCAACCCGATCGAGAAGCTCAACTGCATGTACTGCGGTTATGTCAACGGGTTGATCGCCTATGTCCGGGAGATTGGCGGCCGCACCGAACAGTATTGGTGTCCGATCAAGCATGCCCGGCGGATTGCCTCCATGCACAGCCGTTACGGGAAATTCCTGGAATACGGCGATGCCGAGGGCTACCGGAACCGTTTGGAGGAGATCCGTCGGGATTTCAGAGACCTGGAGGGAAAATAATGAGCATGGGCCCGGTGAGCTGGACAGCGATCTATCTGGCGGCTTTGGTTTGGTCCGGCATTGAGCCGAAGGATTTCTATACCTGGTTTCTCGAGGTGCTCCCAGCCCTGATCGGGGGTGGAGTGCTCGTTGCCACCCGCCGCCGCTTCCCGCTGACACCCCTGGTCTACATCCTGATCCTGATCCATTGCCTGATTCTGATGCAAGGCGGGCATTACACCTACGCGGAGGAGCCTTTTTTCAACTGGCTCAAGGAGGTGTTCGGCTGGCCGCGCAATAACTACGACAAGGTGGGTCATTTTGCCCAGGGCTTTATCCCGGCCATGGTGACCAGGGAGATCCTGCTCCGCAAGGGGGTGGTCAGCGGGCGCGGTTGGCTCAATTTTCTGGTGGTCTGCGTCTGTTTGGCGATCAGCGCCTTCTACGAATTGCTGGAGTGGTGGGTGGCGGCGCTTTCCGACACGGCGGCCGATGCTTTTCTCGCCACCCAGGGGTATATTTGGGATACCCAGTCGGACATGGGGATGGCCCTGCTGGGCGCCATTCTGGCCCTGATTGCATTGGGAAAAGTGCATGACCGCCAGTTGGCGCGTTACCTATAACCAGCGATGAGGAACAAAAATGATTACAGCGATTATTGTGATGAATGTTGAGCGGGGGAAGATCAACGAGGTGGCGGAAGCGCTCGCCGACATGGAGGGCATCTCCGAGGTGTACTCCGTCAGCGGCACCCATGACCTGGTGGCCATTGCCAGGGTGGCGAGCAACGAAATGCTCTCGGCCCTGGTGACCCGGCAGATGCAGAAACTGGAGGGCATTCAAAAAACAGAAACCATGCTCGCCCTCCAGACTTACTCCCGCCATGCCCTGGAGAGCATGTTTTCCATAGGCTCGGACGGCGCCTGATTTCCGAGCAGAATGCTGAAAAAAGCCGTCCTGGCTTTTTTCAACGCCCTGCTAGAGCTGAAGGGGGTGCCAGTCCCGCCCTTGGGACTCGGCCACCAGCCGATTGGTGAGCGCGCCCTGGTATGTGGTTATGCCCCGGAACAGGGCCGGATCGTCCTTGGCTGCCTGGGCAAACCCCTTGTCGGCCATGGCCATGGCATAGGGCAGGGTGGCGTTGGTCAGGGCAAAGGTGGAGGTGCGCGGCACCGCGCCGGGCATGTTGGCCACGCAGTAATGGATGATCCCGTCCACCTCGTAAACCGGATCGGAATGAAAGGTCGGGCGCGAGGTTTCGGCGCAGCCCCCCTGGTCGATGGCCACGTCCACGATGACCGCGCCCCTGGGCATCAGGGAAAGCATCTCCCGGCTGATCAGCCGGGGCGCCCGGGCTCCCACCACCAATACCGCCCCCACCACCAGATCGGCCCGGGCAAGCTCCTCTTCGATGGTATGCCGGTTGATGGCCAGGGTTGTCACCCTGCCCCGGAAGAGAGCGTCGAGCTCCGCGAGCTTGGGCAGGTTGCGGCCCAGCATGGTAACCTCCGCGCCAAGCCCTACCGCCATCTGCGCCGCATTGACCGCCACGGTGCCGCTCCCCAGGATGGTCACATGCCCAGGGGCCACGCCGGGCACCCCGGCCAGCAGCACCCCGCGTCCGCCCGCCTCTTTTTCCAGAAAATGGGCGCCCACCTGGATAGCCATCCTTCCCGCCACCTGGCTCATGGGGGCAAGAAGCGGCAGAAAGCCGTTGTCGAGCTGCACCGTCTCATAGGCCACCCCGGTCACCTGGGCGTCGAGCAGCGCCCGGGTCAGCTCCGGCAACGGGGCCAGGTGGAGGTAGGTGTAGAGGATCAGACCCGGCCGCAGCCGCGGATATTCCGACGGCAGCGGCTCCTTGACCTTCATGACCAGGTCGGCCTGGGCCCAGACCTCGACCGCGGAGGCTGCCAGCCCGGCTCCGGCTGCGCGGTACTGCGCATCCGGTATGCCGCTGCCTTCCCCCGCCCCCTGCTCGACCAGCACCGTATGCCCTGCCTGCACCAGCCCCTTGACCCCGGAGGGCACGATCCCCACCCGGAACTCCTTTTCCTTGATTTCCTTGGGTACGCCGATGATCATGGGGCTTTCTCCTCAGACATGGTTTCGTAATTTCAGCTCCACGGGATGCGGCTGCAGATAGTACTGGCCGGCCAAATACGCTTCGTCGTATTTGCGCACATAATGGTTGAGCAGGGAAAGCGGCACCAGCAGGGGCACATATTCCCGGTGGTACTGGTCGATCAGTTCGAGAAGCTCTGCTTTTTCCGCGGGGGAGAGCACCTTTTTGAAGTAGCCCATCAGGTGGAGGAGCACGTTGACCTGCTTTTTCACCGTGGGTTTGCAGGCCAGCGCGGTCATCAACCCCTTTTCGTAGTCGGCAAAAAGCGCTTCGGCGGGGTATTGCTTTGCCTGGGCCACGAATCTGCCCAGGGCCCGGTAGTGCTGCTCGCTGTGGGAGAAGAGCAGGAGCTTGTGGCGGGTATGGAACTCGATAAGGGAGCCGAGCCGCTTGTGGGCGGAAACCTCCCGCCAGCGGCGGAGGACGAAGATCCGGGTGATGAAGTTCTCCCGCAAGGCCGGGTCGTGGAGACGTCCTTCGTCCTCCACCGGCAACAGGGGAAAATGGTCCATGAAGGCCCGGGCAAAGAGGCCGACCCCCTTGTGCTGGGGGATGCCGGCGCCGGATTCGCTGTAGACCTTGACCCGTTCCATGCCACTGGTGGGCGAGCGGCTCTTGAAGATGAAGCCGCAGAGATTTTCCGTTTCCAGCTCCCGGACCCGTTTTGTGCACCAATCCTTCATCCGCTCGGTCAGGTCGATTTTGCTCTGGATGGTGATCAGCCTCGGCCTGGACGGGTCACCCACCAGGCGCATGGGTTCGCGGGGCACGCCCAGGCCGCATTCCGCCTCCGGGCAGACCGGCAGGAACTCGACAAACCGGGCCAGGGTTTCCATGAGAAAGGGGTCGCGGGTATGGCCGCCGTCGTAGCGGACCTTCCGGCCGGTGAGGCAGGCGCTGATTCCGATTGTGATGGGGGTGTCCATGGAGGTATTGTAGCATGAAAAAATGGGTCGCTCTTAAGAAATAGCCAGGAAAGCCACAGGTCCGTACAAAAAGCAACACGCTATACAGTCGTAACCGTTGTAATCGCGTTGTGTGCGATTTCAACAAAAAAACGAGGAGAACAAACGATGTCTTCGGGATTCAGACTTGGTGTCTTTACCATCCATTGGCTGCAGGGCGGGGTGTTCGAGGTCGACGGCGGTTCCATGTTCGGCGTGGTCCCCCGGGTGCTCTGGGAGAAAAAATGCGCCTCCACCCCGGACAATCATGTGCGGCTGGCAAATTCGCCCATGCTGGTGCAAACGGGCCAGTCCAACGTGCTCATCGAAACGGGCCTTGGCAACAAGCTGACGGCCAAGCAGAAGGGGATTTTCCGGGTGCGGACCGAATGGGATCTTGTGGCCGGCCTGGCCCGGCTCGGGCTGGAATTGACTTTTCCCGCGGCCATGCACTACATGCAGCGTCAGGAGTGGGAGGATGTTCTGGCCCCAAACATTCGCTCGGCCAGCGCCTACTGGCCGGAGAATTTCACGGGTCTGGTTGAGGGGAAAAACCTGCATCTGGTCGAGGGCGAGGAGGAAATTATGCCGGGGGTGCGTCTGGAGCGCACCGGCGGCCATACCAGGGGGCATCAGGCGGTCCGGCTCGAATCAGGGGGGCACACCGGTCTGCATCTGGGCGACCTTCTGCCTATGCCCTGCAACAGCAACCCGCTTTGGATCACGGCCTACGACAACTTTCCCCTGGATTCCATCGCGGCCAAGGAACAGTTTCTGGGACAGGCGCTCGCCAAGGATGCCTGGCTGCTTTTTTATCATGACCCGGAAATCCTGGCCTGCAAGCTCGATGGGAAGGGCGCGGTGCGGGATCCCTATCGAGCGGAATGAGCAATTCACTCTCAATACGAGGGCCTGGCTTCGCGGCTGGCCAGGGAGAGGGCTTGGGCGCGGAGGAGTTCCTCGGCGTTGGCTGGCAAGGGGATCCTTCCCTGCTCTTTGTGGGCGTACTTCCCGGCGAGCAGGGAAAATTGGCGCTCCGGCGCATCGATGAACACGCTGGGCCAGATGATCTCCGTCCGGGTGGCGGGAAGCGGGCTGAAATGGTTGAAGCCGCGCAGACGCATCTCGGCCACCACCTGTTCGTGGCGAAACCACAGGGCGGGAAGATGGTCTTGCCAGCGGAGGGTTTCCGGGTGGCGGGAATACCCCTTTTTGTGTTGGCTGAGGACGGTGTGGATGGCATGGATTTCCCGGTGTTCGCCCAACAGGCTTTGTCTGTTGAGAAATCCGGGGTGAATATCCCAAACCCGCATGTGTGCCCCGCTGGTTGTTGAATGGTTGGCCTTGCCAAATACCGCGTGCTTTTACGAAAAAAGGCGCATATATTGCGAGCGTTTTTCTGGTTGATCGTCCAAAAAGAGGGTAACACACCCGCTCTTTTTCCAACAGGGTCTCGGGTGCGGGAGTTGCAGGAACATGGCTGATATACTGAAAATTCTGATTGCCGAAGACGAAGAGGTCACCCGGCAGCTTTTCCAGATCTCCTTCCGGGACGGGGAGCAGTTTGAAACCCGGCTGGCCACCGACGGCGAAGAGGCGTTGGCGGCCTTCAAAAGCTGGCAGCCCGATATCCTGCTGATGGATATCATGATGCCGCACATGAATGGCTTCACCGCCCTCAAGACCATCCGGCAGACCCTGAAAGACACGGCCACCACTGTGATCATGGTCAGCTCCGTCGCCGACAAGCAGGAGATCATGGCCTGCCTCAAGCTCGGCATCCAGGGTTATGTGCTCAAGCCCTTTCAGGCAAAGACCCTGGCCGAGACCGTGGTCGGGTATCACCGCCAGCACAAGAAAGTCAAAAAAATCTCCTAGAGCGGCAGGATCTGCACCTCTTCCCGGACGGGGTGGGCGCCCTGCAAAAACAAGCCCTTGCGCCCGTCAATGCTGATCGCCTCGCCGAAACGGATCTCGCGGCCATTGATCTCGCAGCGCTCCTCCGCCTCGTACACCTTCAGGTCGTTGCACCCCACCACACAGGTTTTTTCAAGCCTTATGGTGACCACCGCCGCGTGGGAGGTCTGCCCGCCGCGCGCGGTGAGCAACCCCTCGGCCATGGCGATCTCCTTGATATCCTCGGGCACGGTGTCCTGCCGGATGAGAATCAGCGGGGTGGCGGGATCTTCTTCCTTGAGCTGCCGGATATTGGCCGCGGTGAACACGGCTCGGCCCGAGAGAGCGCTGCCGGAAACGCCGATGCCGAAACCGAGCAACGCCTTGTCCAGCGCCTTGCCCTCGGCGAATACCGTGAATTTCTCCCGCTTCTTGATGGTGATCATGTCCCTGGTCTGGAGCAGAAACAGGTTCTCTTCCTCCGGACCTTCAAAGGTGAACTCGATCTCCTGCGGGTTCCAGCGCTTTTCATAGACCAGCTCCCGGGCAATGCCGAGCAGCCCCTCGTACACCTTGGGGAACCGCCTCTCCAGGCTATTTTCCTCGGGCCGGCCGTCCAGTTCCGCCTGCTCCACCGAGATGGGCTGGGTGGTGACCAGGCCGCTGACGATATCTTCGCCCTGGTCGCCCGTGGCATAGTCGCCCCACAGGGCCACCCGGCTCACCTTGCGGTAGGGGTGGGCGGTGAAGAGCACGCCGCTGCCCGATTCCGGACCCAGGTTGCCGTAGACCATGGCCTGGACGATGACCGCCGTGCCCCAGGCCTCGGAAACATCCATCAACCCCCGGTATTCCTTGGTTTTTTGCGCATACCACGAGTTGAGCACCAGCTCCACCGCGCCGGTGAGCTGCTGCCAGGGATCGGCCGGAATGCAGATGCCTGCTTCGCGGATCTTCTCCTGGTATTCCAGGGCCAGCTCCCGCATCTGGGAGGCGGAAAAATCCTTTTTCACCGCGATGCCGTAACGCCCCTTGGCCTCGTTCATCAGGGTCTGGAAAATTTCGCGTTCCATGCCCTCGGCCATGGCCCAGGACTGGAGAAAGCGCCGGTAGTTGTCCCAGGCCAGGTAGTCGATCTGACAAGACGGCGGATAGCCCTCGCCGGAAGAGGCGGCAAACCCCTGGCTGAGGTGTTCGTTGAGCCCCACGTTGTGGATGGTGGCCATCATCCCCGGCATGGAGATCGCGGCCCCGCTGCGCACCGAAAGAAGCAGCGGATTGGCCGGATCGCCGAAGTACCGGCCGGTCTTTTTTTCCATCTCGGTCAGGGATTTTTTGATCTGCCCCATGAATTCGTCCCGGGCCTTGTAAAATCCCTTGATCACCGGCCAGCAGCGGAAGATCTCCGTGGTGATGATAAAGCCGGGGGGCACGGGTTTGTCGTCCGTGGCCAGCACGGTCAGGTTGAAGCCCTTGTTGCCCAGCAGAATCAGGTTGTTGGTGTGGTGGTTCTTGAGGTGCAGGCTGCTCAACGCCCGGTCCGGGTTGTAGGTCATCAGCAGATCGAGATCCTCTTCGCTCAGGATCTCCTTCTGGTGCTCCAGGGTCTGGTAGATGCGGGTGATGAAGTTGTCCAGATGCTGGAGGCCGAAGGTGGTGGCGATCAAATCCCGCATGAAGGTTTCCGAAAGCCTGAGGATGCTGGCCGGCAGATCGTCGGCCTCCCAGAGCGAGCGGTGTTTGGGCAGCAGGTTGGCCTCGCCGATCTTGGGGATGATTATGGAGAGGTTGTTTTCGTGGATGTTGGTGTAGTAGGTGTAGATGATGTCCTTGACCCCCTCGGTGAAGCCGCGGAAGATGTCGAGGTACTGGGTGTAGGAGAACCGCTTGATGTTGAAGGAGCTTGTCAGGAGCGACATGTAGGTTTCCAGCCGTCGGCTGGTGATGCCGTCGATCTTCAGGGCCCGCAGGTAGAGGCGCAAACATTTGATGATCCGGATGAAGGTGGCCCGGGTGATGAAGGCGAGGTTGACGGTCTCGGGCAGTTTTTCCAGATAGACGTTGGCAAGGTTTTCCAAGCGGAAGGAGAGGCCGAGGGCGTCGAATTTCTTCTCCCGGTAGCGGCCATAGACCGAGGGGATGTCCACGGCGATGTGCCGCTTGTAGTAGATATCTTCCTTGGCCTCGAATTTTTCCGGGCTCTGGATGGTCTCCTTGAGGCTCTCCAGGGTGTCGAGCAGCGCCTCCAGGCACTGGAAGGTGTCGCAGATCTCCAGATCGCCCAGCAACTGCTCCATCTCCGGGAAACCGCTTTTGGCCGCGAGATGGAGCTGTTGCCGGATCTCCTGCACGCCGAGGTTGTACTTCTGGTGGCAGAGCTGGTACATCGCGACCATCAGGGTGAAGCGGCGGGCCTCTTCGGGTTTGAGTCCCTCCTGGGAGGCCAGCCAGGTGTCGCGGCGGCGGTCGTCCCAGGTCAGCAGTTCCTCGATCTTCTTGATGGGGCTGTCACTCAGCACCCGGCCCATCAGGGCGTGGAGATCGTCGACAAACACTCCCTGGTTCGAAACCTCCGCGAGCACCTCCTCGGGCAGATAGGGTGCCAGAACGGATTTGTCCAGGGTCTGCCAAAACCGGAAGATCGCCTCGATGAAATCGACGATCAGGTTGCTCGACTCCACATGGCTCTGCTTGCGCAGAAAATGGATGAGCCTGTCCTTGCGGCGGTGCATCTCGTCAAGCTCGGTGGATACATCGCGGAGTTGCCCTTCCGCCCCGATTTCATTGAAGAAAACCGGCATCAGCTTGGTGAACTGCTTGGCCAGGTTGTAGATGGGCTCGATGGGGTGGTTCAGGAGCTGGGTGATGTCGCGCTGGAAGAGATCGGTGTCCTTGACGCAGGTGCCCGAGAGCTTGAGGTTGATGATCAGGGCGGAAAACAGGGTGGAGCACCATTTGGGCTCCTGCATGATCAGGCTGAGCCAGACCCGGATGTTGTCCAGGTGGGCCGGGTTGGTGATGGGCTGCCAGTCGTCGTTGAGCCCCTGAAAGTTGGCGTACTGAAAGCCGAAGCGCACCGTTTCGAAGAGGAAGGTCTCCACCAGCCGGCTGTTGCCGCGATGGAATACCTCGCTGCCCAGAACCTGGATGCATTGCAGCGAGGTGTGCGGGTATTTTTTGACGTTGGCCTTAAGGAGCGCCAGGGTGGTGAGCAGGAAGCGCTCGATCTCCTCAAAGGTCTGCTGGCGGATGAGCTGGACCAGACTGCGGTTGATCTCGCGCAGGGTTTCCTCGTGGATCAGTCCCAACCCCGCCGTATCCATGATCCGGAAAAGAAAGAGCAGCTTGCGGTTCTCGGCAAAGCGGTCCACGGCCAGTTCTTCGGTGGAGATTTCCTCTCCGAGCCGGTCCGGCGCCTCTTTGTAGAGACGGATGATGTCCATGTGGTTGGGCAGGGCAAGCATGGCGCCCAAAGCGCCGGGGGCTGCCGGATCAAGCTGGGTGACGGCGGCCAGGTGTTCGTTCAGTTTCTGATGGGAGATGGCGTTGAACAGGGTGCCGGAGCGCCAGCCCATGCAGAGATCGCCGCATTGCGCGGTAAACCAGGTGAAGGGGTCTTCCTCGTCCAGCCAGTACCGGTAGTTCAGGGTCAGAACCCGCTGCAGAAGCCGGGCGGCGCTTGTCTCGCCGCTGCAGCCCGGAGCGGCGAGGCACAACCCGTGCAGCCGGGCCAGGATCTTGCCCAGGGGATGGTGGCCTTGGACCAAAAAGAGCAGAATCTCGTCGTCCAGCGCGTGGAGCCGGTCAAAACACGCAGCCAGGGCGGTTTGATAGCGCGGCAGGCTGTCGGCGGCAAGCAGGGAGGTCTGTTTGTCCAGGTAGGCCAGCAACCCCTCCATGGCCGTGGCCAGCAGCGGTTCGTTCTTGCGGCAATCCTCCACCGCCTTGAGGAATATTCCGCAGAAGAGGGGGAAGGCCCGGGGCCCCTGCTCGTGCCGGAAATAATGGTCGATATTCTTGAGAACAAAGGAACGGAGCCGGGGCAGGATCATCTTCCAGTTGCGGAACGGATGGCTGACCTCATAGAGCAGGGTTTCCAGGGTTGTGCTTATCCCCCGGTAGTTGTTGACCATCTCAAGGAGCGGCAGCAGCGCAGCATCGATGGTCACAGAATCCACCGCGGTTTCAAGGAGATTGGCCTTGAGCGCGTCCGATTCGAGTTCCGGCGGGGTGTGGTCTGTGGTCATACCGTTCAGCCTTCGGTTTTTACCTGCTTGTTGAACTCCAGCGGTGCCGTGCTGGTGCGTGCCGATTCGGCGGCCCCAAGGACAACTTCACAGTAGGCCGGGCAGAAATCCCCGGTCACCGACGGGATGACTGTGGCTTTGCCTTTGTAGGCGTATGGCAGGTCGCGGGTGTCATGCACCGGTTTCGTCGCCGCGCCGGTATAGCATGATTTGCCTTCCGCGCTGGAGTTATTGCGTCGGGTTTCGCTGTGCTCTACCCGACCTACCGACTGTGATTTAAAGAATGATCTTGTATTCCCTACCGTTATTGTGTTTGCAGATACCATGGGCATGACCGCCAAGCCCTACAGTAAGTTCACATTCCATTTTTGAGCCTTTACCTCCAACCGCATACCAGAATCCTGTGGCATCAATGTTGCTGGACGACACGTCACCAGCAGTGCCCACTGCGGGGAATTGATTGCCTTGGGGTACTACAAGCGTTCCTTGATGTTTTTGTATAGCTGTTCGATCAATAACAGTGAAACGTCCCGAAAAGTGCTCATCGTTTGGTCCATTTTCGATGGTTAAGGTACCGCTATATGGCCCATCGTAATTTACGTTGCCAACAAACTGATCGCCTTCTTTTCCTACTAACGTAACCATCTTCGATGGGAGGATGGTGCTGCAAGCAACCAATGATGTGGTAAGCATGACAAGTATGCTTAGTATTGTATTATGCGGTGCATCTTTTTCTCCACAAAGAGCTAACAACTTAACAACCACCGTCTAAAGACGGTGGGTTAAAATAAATGACTGAAAGTCAGGATACGGGTCAGATAGACCCGTCATGACTCCGTTTTAAAATCATC
>Ga0074195_1003038_pt1 | contig 16818 bp, 13 predicted proteins | sample EPASupsiteHSE623_FD_64525 | JGI IMG/M metagenome (GOLD analysis project Ga0074195, IMG submission 64525) | Bioremediated contaminated groundwater from EPA Superfund site, New Mexico - Sample HSE6-23 | ecosystem: Environmental > Aquatic > Deep subsurface > Groundwater > Contaminated ...
CTGGCCTTAAAACCAGCCTCAAACTTCTTTCGCATCATACGGCCTCCCTACAGGTGTTATTCTAGCTACTTTTTCACCTTAGGTCAGCCTAAATAGTGGTCCAGTTTTTCCCGACCATTATAGCGGAATAGGCGCCGGGAAGCGACATCCCATCCCCCCTAACCCCATTTGAACTTTAAAATGAGCACTAGCCCGGCCAATAGAAATGTTATTGCGTTGGCAACGATCAGCGGGATATCTCTTATCAGGAGACCATAGATCAGCCACAGCAATATGCCTGAAACAAGGATAAAATACATCCAAAAAGAAATGTCTTTTGTCTGCCTGGTCCTTATTGTCTTTATTACTTGGGGCAGGAACGCGATCGTTGTGCATCCGGCCGCGCATAGCCCCAAAAGTGTGATCCAGTTCATTTTGTATGGTGTTGCGGTTCAGATTGTCCGATTATGTTCCCCGTCGGAGAACCATTTTTTCACTTTGACCGGGCATGTCCGTTTATGACCCTTTCAGATGTCCAAGTGGCACCATACTTGGCACCACTTGGGCAACAACACCTGAAACCACAACCAGCACTGATTGCTTTACAGGCTCATGTGTTTTCGCAATTCTTCTTGATACTTCTGTGCCGCAATTCTTAAAACATGATACTTACCATCAGATCCACTTTTAGATATGAATTTTTCAAAATACTCTAGCGCGACAGGGTAGTTAGACTGTTTTTTATATTTAAGAAACCCGATAATGAAAAAAGCTTGAGGTTTATCCGGATAGGCTTTTATAAATTCATCGTTAAATTGATAAACCTGCGCCAACGTATTTTCCTCGCCTGGATATGAGACGCCTAATATCTCTTGATATACTTCTAGAGCCTTAGCGAACTCCTCCAGATACATTAACAAAAAGCCCTCATTATATCTCCAAGTCCCATCACTCCCGACCAGTGCTTTGGCTTGAGATATTGCCTGGAGTGCGCCCCTGGGATTGTTATTATGTGAAAATTCTATGAGTGATTTTGACACATAGGCATCATGGCTGGGTTCTATCGACAAGGATTGTCTCACGAATTCCTCTGCTTTATTAAAATCTTTCTTATAAATACACTCTCGCGCCATTAGAGCACTTTCCGCTGCCCGTAGTGTTTTTAGCTTGCTTTTCACATATGCCAGATTTGGTAATTGAGGGGATTTTAAAAAAACAGGATCGCGGTCAAGTCCATCATGCAGATCAAATGCCAGCTTAATGCTCCCAGAAACTAAAGCAGCCACTCCGACTATATACTGTACTGCAATAAAAATTGTTTCCGCAGCAAATCGAAACCCTTTAAATTCCGTCGTCTCTTTAAAAGAAATTTGGCTATACCAAACCTTTGAAAGATCTTGAAGCATTTCCTTCTGAACTGACGGCTGAACTGGGGCATGAATAAATAGGGCTTGCAAGTCTAAATAATATTTGTTTTCCCCATCCAATCTTTCTTTGATTCTTCCATAAATAAAGAATTGTCCTCGCGTTCGTTTTCTTATTTTTTCCCATTCATTGAATGACTTCTTATCCGGCTTGCTGCCCGCACGCTCTTCGAGTATTCTTATGGTCTTCTCAGCCTGATAATTGCTAAATAAAATCACATTAATTCTATTTCTCAAATTCTTCTGAGCAATTAGTTCTCTGATTCTTTGTGTGAAGTCGTTTTTGAGTCTGATTTTTTGTTTATCGTTTTCGGTTTCCACACATATGATAATCCCCACCTTACCTTTACCATTCCTTGGCAAAAAACTCCGTCTACACCACCAGAAAATAGACCATGCGCAACATATGCATATATAGCCCCAAGCCCTATAGCTCGGGCCTGGGATAAATTTTTCAAAAAGCCCATCCAATGTTCCAAAAATGCCCCATAGCACAATGATTCCGGCAAACAAAGCTCGTTTTTTTGAAAAATTGTTTTCTAGGTAATTAAGCAAATCGGCTTGCATAATGTTTGCCCACGGTCATACTATTCCGCCAGAAAAAAATTTGAAAAAATGAACATCTGATGCTGGCTTGACGTCTTGCTAGATTTTATCGTGCCCGCTGTCGCCTAGATTCCCTTAACTTAATGTCTATACGTATTTCTTGCCCGCATCTTGGACATGCAAGGTGATCATGTAGCCCTGTCCGTCTCTTAGGTGGCCGACGCCGCGCTTTCGTTTTTTGAGCCATTTCGTTTTCCGTATCGTTTAATCTTCTGCTTCTGCATACCATCCCGTTTTCAGATTATTATCAACACAGTAATTCAACCATCCCAAAGACTTTTTCAGTGCGTTAATTGCAATTGTGACATCTTTTCTGTCCTTCACATATACCCGTCCCCACTTCTGAGCATAATTGTTATTCCCCAGCGGCTCAACGCCTTTAATCTTTTTTGCATTTGTGAAAAGAACAATATTGAGTCCGCTTTGCATTAGCTTAATGCTTGCGAACACCCGTTTTGGAGAATAATAATAGATGCGATATTTAGCTGCCTTATTGTAAACTTTGTCCCCTAATAAAAGGATTCTTCTGTCCGTCTCCTGGAATAATACCCCAAGTTGCTTGGGAACTCTCTTTAAATGTTCCGCGACATCGTATTCACTCGATTTCGATATCTTGTCGGGCGTCTCTACACTAACATTTTCAAGCTTTTTTATTTCTTCCTTAAGCTCCAGAACCTCTATATGTTTGGGCAACTTATCCCAATCGTGCTCCCAGCATACGACCATGTCCGTTTCTTCAGCTTTGGCGAGATGTGATTTGAATGCAGATGATTTGTACTCGAATTCTATGTTAATTTCCTCCCATCTCCCTTTGCCAATAAATCTTTTCGCGACACAGTCAGGGTAATGCGTTCTTATTACCTCCACATACATCCCAAACTCGTGGGCGACCTTACCGAAAAGGAACACAACCCCTTGTTCATTTATCGGGCTGTATATCAGGCCACGAAAATTAATTATTTCACCAACGATATTTTTCCGGTTGTTCATAAAGCCTCATTATAGTTGCTAATCTTTAATAAAGCATCAGCACATTTTTTCATGCTTCCGCATAATTACTTACTGTCTCCGACCCAGTAATCTGCCAAGACTTCAGCTTGCTTCATTACGGTGTCTACGGCTTTTTGCTGTTTGTCTGGGGGATAGCCGTATTTATTTAGGGTGCGGCGGACTATTACCATTAATTTGGCGCGGGCACTTTCTTTCATGGTCCAGTCTATGGTGGCGTTCTTGCGGACCTTGTCGGCGATTTCTCGGGCGATAACCTTCAGCGTTTCGTCGCCCAATGCAACCACCGCGCTGTCGTTTACTTCAAGCGCGGAGTAAAAAGCAAATTCATCTTTTGTCAGCTTTAGTTGTTCGGCTAGGCCCTCCACAGAGCGTATTTCTCTGGCTATCGCGATAAGTTCTTCAATAATTTCAGCGGTGGTTAAAAGGTTGTTCTGGTATTTCTTGATCGAAGCTTCGAGCATTTCCAGAAGGTTTTTACCCTTTGTTATGTTAAATTTAAGCCGGGCGCGGATTTCGTCGTTCAAGATTTTCTTTAAAAGCTCAACCCCTAGGTTTTTGTGCGACATCTCTTTAACATCTTGCAGGAATTCCTCGGAAAGCAGGGAGATGTCCGGCTTTTTCACCCCGGCGGCGTCAAAGATATCCACAACCTCGGTTGAAGCCACAGATTGGTTTACGATTTGCCGTATGGCGGTTTCATAACTTTTTTTACCATCGGACTCATCGTCGCCTTCAAATTTAACCAGCCTTGCCCGCACGGACTGAAAGAAAGCTATTTCATCGCTCAAATCTAGTGCGTCTTCATGTGGAACAGCCAACGCGAAAAGTTTTGAAAGAGCAGTGGACTCTTTAATGAAGCGGTCCTTACCATGTTCTTTGGCAAGGACAAATTCCTCGGTTTGGAGAATAAGCGAAAGCCGCTCCGAGGTTCCTACATTGAAAAACCGCATATAATCTAACCCATGGAATATCTGGCGTACCACCTCGATCTTTTCAAGTAAGAGCTCCAAAGCTTTCTGCTGCGTTTCGGCGGGATCGCCCTGGCCGCCGGACCCTGCGTAAAACGAAAGAGCCTCTTTAAGGGCGTTCCCGATGCCTATGTAGTCCACGACAAGGCCGCCGGGTTTATCCAGAAATACGCGGTTTACGCGGGCGATGGCCTGCATGAGGGTGTGCCGCTTCATCAGTTTATCTATGTAGAGGGTATGCAGACAGGGCACATCAAAACCGGTCAGCCACATGTCGCGTACAATAACCAGTTTCAGCGGATCCCTGGGATCTTTCATGCGATCAGCCAGCATCCTGCGGCTTTCTTTATTGGTTCTGTGGCAGGCTGGAATAACCAGGCTGTCGGGATCTTCCGGGTCAAACTCCATTTTATCTGAGGAAGACGAAGTCATTACAATTTTAAGAGCGCCGGCTTTCAGATCTTCACTATGCCATTGGGGCCTTAACGCGACAATCTCATTATAAAGCGCCACGGCTATGCGGCGGCTCATGGCGACGATCATAGCTTTGCCGTAAAAGACCTCCGAACGCTTTTCATAATGCGCCACAATATCCCTGGCAAGATTTTTCAGCCGTTCGGGGTGGCCTACAATGGCTTCCAGTTTTGTCCATTTAGCCTTGGCCTTTTGGGTTTCGGTAGCGCCATCATCCGCCATCTCTTTTTCAAAATCTTCTATCAGTTTACGGCCATCCTCCGTAAGGTTGACCTTGGCCAGGCGGCTTTCGTAATAGATCTTAACCGTCGCGCCATCATCCACAGCCTGGGCGATGTCGTATTTATCGATGTAATTTCCGAATACTGCCGGGGTGTTTATATCCGTGCTTTCCACCGGCGTGCCGGTAAAACCTATAAAAGTGGCATTGGGGATTGCGTCCCTCAGATACTTGGCAAACCCATACGCCTTGCGCTTGCCGGAGACATTCCCTTCCTTATCTTTGGTATCAATAAATTTAGCCTCGAAGCCGTATTGGGTGCGGTGGGCCTCATCCGCTATGACTATGATGTTATGGCGGTCGGACAGCTTGTCATATTCGGACTTGCCGCCATCCGGAAAAAACTTATGGATAGTGGTAAACACAATGCCGCCGGAGGCCACTTTTAGCAGGGCTTTTAAATTTTCCCGGGATTCCGCCTGCACCGGCTTTTGCCCCAACAGGCTGGAGGAGGCGGCAAAGGTGTCAAAAAGCTGCTGGTCAAGATCATTGCGGTCGGTAATTACAACGATAGTCGGATTGTCCAAGTTATGTATAAGTTTGCCGGCATAGAAGACCATGGAAAGGCTTTTGCCCGATCCCTGGGTGTGCCAGACAACGCCGGCTTTGCCGCTTCCAGCTTCGGCGGCGGCAAGACGGGTGCTCTCTAACGCCTTGTTTACAGCGTAGTATTGGTGATAAGCGGCGATCTTTTTTACAGTTTCAATCTGCGTGAGTTCGGTCTTGGCGTCTATTTTCTTGTCTTTCTCAAAAACAATAAAGTTCCGGATCAAATCCAGCAGGGTCGCCTTATCAAGCATGCCGTTGATAAGCACTTCAAGCTGGCTTATATGGCCGGGAGATTCCTTTTTACCATCAATAGTTTTCCAGGCCTGGAACCGGCTGAAGGGCGAGGAAAGGGTCCCGGCTTTGGCCTCCAGCCCGTCGGAAATTACGCTAAAAGCATTATAAAAGAATAGCGATGGAATAACTGTCTTATAGGTTTGTATCTGATCGTAGGCTTTTCTTATGGTAGCGTGGGCGTCGGCCGGATTTTTAAGCTCCACCACTACGAGCGGCAGGCCGTTTACATACAGAATTATATCCGGCCTCTTATTCTGGTTGCGCTCAACAATGGTGAACTGATTGATGGAAAAGAAAACATTGTTTTCCGGGTTCTGGAAATCCACCAGCCAAACCCGCTCGCCTCGGTCCTGCCCGTCCTTACGCACGGCAACGGGCACCCCCTCAGTAAGCATTTTGTGGAATGCCTCGTTAGCGTCAATGAGCTGCGGGGAATAAACCGCCAGGACGGTTTTTAACGCCTCCTCCCTGGCTGGTGCGGAGATTTTGGGATTAAGCCGGGCAATGGCTTCTTCGAGCGTACTTTTTAAAATAACCTCGCCATAATCTTTGCGCTTCTCCGGCGCCCCATATGCCGGCGCAGGCTCAGCGGTAAACAGCCCGGCCCGAGCCTCCACATCCGGCGCAATAGACGGCCCCGGAATATAATAAAACCCAAGGCGCTTCAGTTCGTCTAGGGAAAAAGTTTCAATTTCAGATTCAGTGAAGGCTGGCATTAGTTGGTTAATTGTTTCAATATCGTTTCAAAAGAAGAGGTAAAGTTTACCGCCGCCACGGAGTTATCATTCCGCCACTGATTGAGGAGTCTTGCACAACCCCTGCCCCATTGTTCACGTTGTTCGTTAAACCATCTTTTCATATCATTCGAGTTTGAACTAGGATTTGGTAGATTCTTAAAGCAGACCTGCCGGGTATATCCCCCAACTCCACCCCAGAAGGTGTGATCCGCTGGCAAGGTCTTCAAATAATCATAAAAGAACCGTTCAGGACTTACACTACCGGGAAGCACCATAACGCGAGGACAAACATTATCCTTCAGCGCTTTCCCTTTATCCCCATCAAGGACGAATATTGTTTTTTTGAATACTGGGATTTTTTTGTTTGCGAGAGTTATCAGTTGCTCTGCCCCTAGACTGTCAGGGACAAATTGAAGGTGTTGTGTGATTTTGCGGCCCAGCATATTGGAGACCCATAATCTGGCCTCCTGATCCTCGCAGAATACAACAATTTTTTCAATCTTTGATTTAAGAGGGGATTGCACCTTTAAGTCATTTATTATTTGCTCTATTCCCACATCTCCCTGCACATTTTGTACTTTCCCCGAAGAACTTGTTAGATACCCGACCGAGCAGTGATATTTGCACTCATTTGACAACATTTTCTCAACAATAACTGTTGAATGGGTTGTAAATATTATTTGCAGATTTAAATCAGCACTTATATGCATCATCTTCTCAAGCAGTTTGATTTGTGCTCCGTGATACAAGGTCGCATCCAACTCATCTATCAGCAAAAGTCCTCCCGGGTAGTTTTTGCCCATGGTGTCCCGTAATTTTTCATAAGATAAAAAAGCGGTAAATATTTGGCCTACATTGTCCTGTCCAGCCGAATTCCCATAATAATTATATTTTTCTGTCCTTGCGGCGTAGAATGTTTTACTAAAGGAATCAACATATTCTGGAGCGACAACCTCCTCCATAATTAAAACTTCATTGTGAAAGTCTTGATACTTTTTAATTTGTTCAGGAGTTAAAGTCCCCCTAGATTGTGAAATCCTTGTTTCTTGTGCTAGCGGAAACAGTCTTCTTAACCCTAGGTATATGACTGGCAACACAATTTTATTCGCTTGACGTTTACTTTTACCCACACGCAAACGCAGCGACTTATTGCCTCCTCGTTCCTTTCGATCGTAGGATAGAACGGAAATATTTTTTCCGCCATCAAGATGCACGCAATATTCGTGCTCTTTGGGACGGTCGTATTGTGGATAGGAGAATTTAAATATTTCCGAGTACTCAGTGGCAAATGGGTTATTATTTAGGGTTTTGTAAGTGTTTGGAAAGGTAAAAACATGTCCAAGAAGGCCAAGCACGGAAGATTTTCCGGTGCCATTTTGGCCTGCGATTGCGGTCAACCGTTTGCCAAATTTCAAGTCGATGTTTTCAAGATGTCTGAATTTGGTTATCTGAAGCTTTTCAATTACCATGCGCATCCTCATTGTTTTCCGGTCAGTTGGCCCAATTGTTGCGAAGCACCTGCAAGTCTTGTGGCACATCGTGTTGAAATAAGTTGGAATATTTTCTGGAATACTTAATTGGGCTTTGGATTCATAAGCAATTAACCAATGCCGCAGGAACCCCAAAACTCACAGAATATCCGAAACAGGAAGAATAATATTTCCTGTTTCGGCTGCATAGCGAACTTTTTTTCGCAGACAGACATCAAAATCTAAAAAATGTCCGCTATCTCCCGCCAAAATCAGCGACAAATCTAATCCATCCATTGTTATAAAGTTGGCTGGGCGCCCTTTTGAATATGCTGTAATCGAATCCGGAGTAAACCCGCTATAGCTAATAAAAATACCTCGGCTCCAAGTTGCTTTGCCTGAAATTTTGCCAGCAAAAGCAAATAGCTCTTTTTGGCCTACCGGGGCGTTCTGCCATTTTGCTTCAATAAGATAAATCTCCTTGTCTAGTTCTAAACTGCCATCGATTTGTTCCCCAACGAGTTTAAATGGAGTTCTGGGATTAAGCCTAAACGCATCAAACAGTTCTTGCAAGAATTGTTCAAAGGCGTAGCCACGTTTTTGTGGATCTAACGGCGTTAAGTCCAGCAATTTTTTGTGCAGAGTTTTACGAGTATTGCCTGTTATGTTTGCCGTGGCCGTTGATGGCGTTTTGGCTTGTGTGGACGGTAACGATTGTAAAACGCTTTATCCCATAGTTCGGGAATCTTGAATTTAACACCTAATAAAAGTTCGTTAAGCCTTTCGATCTGCTCTCGTTGGAGTGATTTATATTTTATGGCAGTCCGCACAATGCCAAAAATTAGTGAACAAAATTTACCCCTGTCCCTATCTAGCGTGAGTTCCAAGAGGTGAATGATAGCTGGTTTCTTGCTTCCACCCTGCCAAAAATCACCTAATTCGAACGATTCCGCAACGCCAGCGAAGGAAACTGCTCTATTGGCAAAAGGATGCGGATTCCCTGGCAGGAAATCATAAAGATGTGCAGCTAACGCTTGGATTACTTGCGTTTCTGAAAGCGTTAATGACATTATTATACCTCAATCTCTCCAGACATAAGTTTTGTAAGAAGCGTGTCGCGTGTTTTTATAAGCGCGTCGATTTGTAGTTTATTGGAGTCTGTTTTAGCATTAATTTCATTAAGAAATTCACAGATTTGCTTGAAATTATGTTCATCAGGAATAATCGGGATCTCAAAATTTTCGATCATTCCTTTCGTGATAAAGTTGATTACAGAGCCACGATATCCGAGGGTAATATCGTCAAGATGATGTTGCATCCCGAAGTATAGGAAGCCAACAAGGAACTTATTGTTTGGAATTAGGACATATGTGCGTTGATATGCCTCGAATTTACCGTTATAGCGTTTCAAATTAAAGTCCCCATTCCCCGCAAGTAGCAGGGCATGCCCCTCAAAAGAATATGTCGGAGACTTTAAGACATCTTGTGAACAGGTAAAGAATGGATATCCACCATCAGGGGTTGAATGATTTGCATCTTTTTTCCCTGTTTTAACTTGAAAAAATTTAGATAGCGGTTTTGTTTGCAAGTCTGAAACGGAATTGTCCACGAAAGTGTTGCGCCAATAAGCCAGGCCAAGTGCTTCTATGGTTGTATTTTGGCGGTGGAGGAGGTCTATTTTGTCATCCAGGCTGGAAAGGACAGCGGCTATGGCGCGCTGCTCCTGAAGCGGCGGGAGCATAAATTTATACCCCAGTATACGTGCAGGAGATGTGTGGGAAACTGTTGACCCACTAGCAGAACCAATAATATGCCATCGGTACTCCGCAGTCCTCATTACCCAATTAATAAATTTAATATCTGCTAAATCCGACTTCAATTTTACCCGCCCGATACGCTGATTATGCAGTACTTGTTTGCCTTTAATTTCCGGCACGACTGCAGAGTATCCAAGTGTGTCCGCTTCTTTTGATAAGTCGGTCATCGTCACCACTATGTCATTAGGCTGGAGGATGTACTTTGTCGGAAAATCTCCTTTGTAAAACTTTAATTTGTCAGCTTTAAACCCACCTCCAATTTTAAAATTGCCAGGGGTTAGCAATATATGATCGGTTGGCTCCTCAGAAAAAAACTCGCCCTTAAATGCATATCCATGCGAAATATCCATCAGATTGCCAAGGCTGCATTCCCTCCACCCTGTTCTGGGGGTTGCTGCGGTCATTTTTTTGACCCCAGCTCTTTTTCTATTTCTTTGATGCTCGGCAGACTGGATTTTATCTTGCTAGGCAGGGAGTGCGTCAGTTTGTATTCCGAGACGCCTATGGGTTTGCGGATGTCGCTTAAAGCGTATTCAGCCACGACTGCATCTTTCTTTTTGCATATAAGTATGCCTATCGTGGGGTTATCATGTTCGGAGCGGACCTGCCGGTCTACCGCTGTCAGATAAAAATTGAGTTTGCCGGCGAATTCCGGTTCGAATGCCGTTGTTTTTAACTCGATAACCACATAACTGCGAAGCTTCAAGTGATAAAACAGCAGATCAATATAGAAATCACTTTTTCCGACCCGCAAAGGGATCTGCCGGCCGACATAAGCGAAACCAGCACCCAATTCCAGGAGGAACTTTGTTATGTGATCAATCAGAGCATTTTCCAGCTCTCGCTCATCATGTTCCCGGGTAAGGGCCAGGAAATCAAAGATATAAGGATCTTTCAGCGTTTGTTTCGCCAGATCTGACTGCGGTTTAGGCAGGGCAACGGCGAAATTGTTGGGAGATTTTCCTTCCCGCGCATAAAGCCCGCTCTCCATCTGGTGCACCAGCACGCTGCGGCTCCAGTTGTGCGCAATCGTGGCCTGTACGTAATAAAGGGCTTCCCGTACGGTTTTGCATCCGGAGATTATGGCTATGTTGTGGCCCCAGGGGATTTTGAATAATTTGGCAACAGGCTGTTGCCGAATTAGTGCAACAGGCTGTTGCACTAATTGTCCAACAGGCTGTTGGACAATTGTATTATTCCGGTTATAGAACAAATACCATTGCTGAACATACATCAGATTCCTGCGGGAAAAACCTTTCATGTCCGGGAATTCCGCCGACAAGTCTTTGCTCAACTGATCGACCAGCCCGGCTCCCCATTTTGCGTGTTCCTGCTTTTCCGTGATGTCGGCGCCAAGTTCCCAATAGAATTCCAGAAGCCGTGTGTTTACCGCGACAGCGGCTTTAAGCTGGGCGCCGCGGACTTTGCTTTTTATGTCCGCAAGCCAGAGCTTATAGTTTCTGTCTCTGATTAAGGCGTTTTTCATTTCTTTATTTTCAGCTTGGCCAAGTTCTCGCGGATAAGGGCGTTCAGACGGACTTCTTCTTTCATCTGAGCTTCCAGTTCAGCCTTAAGCGTGGTAAAACGCTCGGTAAAGTCGAAGTCGTCCTCGTCGTCCGGCAGGCCGATATAACGCCCGGGCGTAAGCACATAGTCCTTCTCGCGAATTTCTTTTAACTCCACCGACTTGCAGAAGCCGGGGATGTCGGCATAACCGCTGGTTTTATTGTGCCAATGATGGTAGGTTTCGGTTATCCTGGCGATATCTTTGTCGGTGAATTCTTTGGTGCGGCGGTTTATCAGGTGGCCCGAGTTGCGGGCGTCTATAAAAAGCACCTTATCCAACCTGCCTTCTTTACGGCGTGACATGAACCACAGGCAGGCGGGGATTTGGGTATTTAAGAAAAGCTTGGGCGGCAGATTTACGATGCAATCCAGAAGGCCGGCCTCAATAATCGCCTTGCGGATTTCCCCCTCGCTATTGGTTTTCGATGTAAGAGAACCCTTGGCGAGAACAAACCCCGCCATGCCTTTAGGAGACATATGATAAGTGAAGTGCTGTATCCAGGCATAGTTGGCGTTGCCGGCTGGCGGAATGCCGTATTTCCAGCGGGCGTCGTCTTTTAAAAGAGCGCCGGACCAGTCGGAATCGTTAAACGGAGGATTGGCGATGATAAAATCAGCCTTAAGATCTTTATGCGCATCATTTAAGAAAGACCCCTCGTTGTTCCAGCGTATATTGGAACTATCGATGCCGCGTATGGCGAGATTCATTTTGGCAAGACGCCAGGTGGTCTGATTGGACTCCTGACCGTATATGGAGATCATGTCTTTGGGGTTAAGACTTACGCCTTTGTTTTTCTTTTTATAGTGGTCCTGATGCGCCGCGATGAACTTTTCGCTCTGCACGAACATGCCGCCGGAACCGCAGCAGGGATCGAATACGCGGCCTTCGTAGGGCTCAAGCATTTCGACCAGTAATTTAACCACGCTTTGAGGCGTATAAAACTGTCCGCCTTTTTTTCCTTCGGCAAGCGCGAACTGGCCGAGGAAGTATTCATAAACCTGGCCTAGCATGTCCCGTTTTTTTGCCTCTTCGGTGCCGAGTGCAATGGTGCCGATAATATCTATAAGCCCGCCCAGACTGGCCCGGTCCAAATTCTGCCGCGCATAAACCTTGGGCAGAACGCCTTTAAGCGAAGGATTCCGACGCTCTATGGCTTCCATGGCCTCGTCCACATAGCCGCCGATATCCACTTTTTTTCCGTTTTCCAGCAGGATCTCGGTCTTTTTTGCGTTGTCAGAGATGCGCTTCCAACGGGCAACGGGAGGAACAAAGAAAACTTTTTCGGCGGTGTATTCAGTCGGTTCTTCAGGCATGGCGCCCGCATACTCACCCTTACCGGCCTGAAGTTTCGCGTGCAAGACTTCAAAGGCGTCGGAGATATACTTCAGGAAGACAAGACCGAGAACCACATGCTTATACTCGGCGGCATCCATGTTTTTGCGCAGTTTATCCGCGGATTGCCAAAGAGAAGCTTCAAAGGATTCTAGTTTTTTTGTCTTGGCATCAGATTTTGCAGTTTTGGGCATTTGTCTCCGAAAAAATTGCGGATCAAAACGATTGATTTTTCGAAACCCCTACTGTATTATATTGCTTTGCGTGGTAAATTACTATCAGCGCTTGATTTAGCTTTCCAGGTCGCTTTCTAACATCGCCATTACGCTGCCGGGGTTGTTATAGCCTTGCGCCGCCATCACCGATTTAACGGTCTTCTCCAGTGCCGTCTTATTGGCGGCGGCCAGGCGGAAGATCTCGGGCATTACGGACTTCTTTATGGTCGTGCCCAAAACGGCCATCTCTTCATTCATGGCTCTCTCGTTTTTGCTTTTCATGCGACACCTCCGGGCTAAAATATCAAAATAGTATACATCGCCAACCCGACAGCCTGCTGTCGCTTTAAAATCGGAATTTTAGGCCTGAAACGACCATAGAATCAGCGTTTGAGGAACCGGAAGGAATCCAATCCCCCCCTTGCGCCAAAATGGACTTCATAGGTAAAACACAAAGGTGTATTGGTGCATACATACAAAGCTGATGCCAAGTGGCGCCATTTTGGCGCAATTTTTGAATGGCACGATCTTTTACATTTTTTTATAGCGCGTACTTCTGCCGAGACCAAGGCGCTCAACTTTCTTAAGCCGGAGCAGTCTGTCTATCGCCTGATTCACGGTAGGCCGGGCAACCTTCGTATTCTTAGCGATATCTTTGGGAGTGGCTTCCGCCACTATCTGTAAGTATTGCCAGATCGCGAGCTGCTTCGGAGACAAGAGCTTCTCGATATTCTCCCTGGAAAGAAGTTCGATCGCCATTTCAGACTGCTTGAGAAAAACAGACAAAAAGAATTCCATCCAGGGAGTAATATCCTCATGCTTGGTTTTTGTCGTCTTTTGGCTCTTACGCAGCGCGAGGTAATAGTCCGACTTATTATCCTCTACCAGCTTTTCGTGCGAGACATACGGCATGTAGAGGTATCCCTCTTTAAGCAATAAAAGATTGGTGAGGATGCGGGAAACCCGGCCATTGCCGTCTTCAAACGGATGGATATTCAGAAACTCCACCACAAAATTACCGACAATAAGAAGCGGGTGATATTTCCGCTCAGCCAGAGCGTCCCTGGTCCATTCAGTGAGTTCCTGCATTTCTTTCGGGGTCAGATAGGCCGGTGTTGTTTCAAACAGCGTGGCTATAGGCTTTCCTGTAGAATCGACCATCTTAACCACATTTTCCTTTTTCTTGTATTCCCCCCGGTGCTGTTCGTCTTTTTCGCCGTACTTTAACAGCTCCTTATGGAAATGTTTTATAGTGCTTTCGCTGAAACTGATCCGTTTCCATGAATCAAAGACATTCTCCAGCAGTTCGTAGTAGCCGCATACTTCTTGTTTATCGCGGTCCGCGAATCTCTGGACCGAAAGACCGCGCATAAGCTTTTCCACATCTTCATCAGACAGCTTGGCGCCTTCAATACGGGTGGAAGCGCCGGTCGAGGTGACTAAAACCGACCGCTTAAGACGGCCCAAGACTTGCGGGCTTAACCGCGCCCCCGCGATCCATTGGCCCTTCAGTTCGTCGATCCGCGAAAATTTACTCCAGATCTCAGCCGGGATATTCTTAAGTCTTTGTTCAAACCGCTTATTTGTAGTCATACGGTAATCCTATATTTCAACTATATAAGATTATATTCGATTAGGTTTTTGCAGTCAAACAGCGACCCTATATTTCAGGTATATAAGATTGTATTTGATCGGCCTTTTGCCGTCAGGGACGCCTATCCGGGGCTAGGGGACATAGTTTACTATTTATTAATTGCGGGTATTTCACCTGACTCTCTGGATAATTCTTTAATAAACTACGTCCCCTATCCCACCAAAAGCAAAGACGACAGTCGGAACGGACCTGTCGTCGGTAAACTCCGGTATGGACCCAAAAAAATCTGGAGCGGGCGAAGGGAATCGAACCCTCATCTCAACCTTGGCAAGGTCGCGTTCTACCACTGAACCACGCCCGCATTGCCTCGTATACTACTATTCCTTATATTTTAGCAAAGAAACCCGGTTTTGCCAATTACGGCTTTTTGCGCGGGGCCGGCGGTTTGGCGGCTTTCGGGGCCGGTTTTACCTGCCGGAGGTTCTTTACCGTAAGCGTTACGCGCAGCAACACCGTGGCCTCGGTTTCCCAGGACCGCTTGGCCGAGAACACTAGGTCGCCTGCGCCGGGGGCCATGACCACGAAATTATAGACATTTACGCCGAAGTCGCCGGGCTTGTCGGCCGCGGGGCCGTTATGCGCGGTTTTTTCCAGCTTCAGCATTTTGGCGTCGAAAACCGGCGGCAGCATCTCATAACCGCCGCCGCCGGGGTCGTTCAACGAGACCTGGATCCTGTCCCCGGACTTCACAAAAACCGTCGTATTATTGTCTTCCTGCGTGAGTTCCATGGTTTTCCCCGCGGCCGCCGGCGGCGTAAGATCGGTCACGCCTACTTTACCGGGAGCGGCCCCGGGATTGCCGGGTTCGGCGCAAAAACCCCGGCCGGACAGCGTCAATACAGCTGCGAACAGCAGTTCTCTCATGGTCTCTCCTTCGGCCGGGTGGCCGGATGACAACGGCTATTTTTTCAACAGCTTCCAGCCGGCGCCCCTGGGAGTATCCTCCACTACCACGCCTTTTTCAAGCAGCGCCTTCCGAAGCTCGTCCGACTTCTTGAAATCCTTGTTCTGCCTGGCCAGCCGGCGTTCTTCTACCAGCGCCATAAGTTCCGGCGGCAGGGTCTCTTCCGCCGGCGCCCGGGCGACATCCAGGCCCAGCACCTCGTCCATGGCCAGGGCAAGGCCGAGTTTTTCCTCCGGCTTAAGGTCGCGCGCGCGCAGCATCTCCCAGAGCGCGGCCAGGGCCTGCGGCATATTGATGTCGTCCGCCAGCGCCCCGGAGAATTTTACATAATAAGGCGAGTTCCGGTCCCCCGCCGGCGGCCGGCCGGCCGCCTCGGACGCGAATTTGGCGGTCAGGCCGCGCAGCGAAGCCAGCGTTTTCGCGGCGGAATCCAGCGTCTCCCAGGTGAATTCGAGCTGCTTCCGGTAATGGGCCGAAAAGCAGAAATAGCGGTAGGCCAGCGGGTCATAGCCCTTCTCTTTGAGGGTCTCCACGGTAAGGAAGCCGCCGGCGGATTTGGACATCTTGCCCAGGTCCCCCATGACCAGAAAGCGCATGTGCAGCCAGTGCCGGGCGAACGGTTTGCCGGTGGCGGCCTCGGACTGCGCTATTTCGTTGGTGTGGTGGACGGCCACATGGTCTTCGCCGCCGCAATGGATGTCTATGGTTTCGCCCAGATGCTTCATGGCCATGGCCGAGCATTCTATATGCCAGCCGGGAAAACCGCGGCCCCAGGGGGAATCCCATTCCATCTGGCGCTTCTCGCCGGGCGCGGAGAATTTCCAGAGGGCGAAATCGGCGGGACCGCGCTTTTCGGCGTTGGCCTCCACGCGGGCGCCCTCCCTGATCCCCTCGACATGGCTTTTGCCGGCCAGCTTGCCGTAATCCGGCAGTTTGGCCGTCTCGAAATATACGCCGTCGCCTATCCTGTAAGCGAAGCCCTTTTTTTCCAGCGCGGCCACCAAAGCTATCATCTCGTCTATGTAATCCGTGGCCGGGCACAGCATGTCCGGCATGCGGCAGTTGAGGGCCTTGTAATCCCGGAAGAACGCCTCGGTGTAGAACTTAGCTATGTCCCAGGCGGATTTGCCTTCGCGCCGAGCGCCGACCTCCATCTTGTCCTCGCCTTCGTCGGCGTCGGAGACCAGATGGCCGACATCCGTTATGTTCATCACGCGCTTGACGCCGTAGCCCAGCGCCGCCAGAGAGCGGACCAGCGCATCCTCGCAGATATAGGTGCGCATATTGCCGATATGAGCGTAATTATAGACCGTGGGACCGCAGGTATATACGCCGGCTTCGCCGGCCTTCAACGGAACGAATTTTTCTTTTTTCCTTCCAAGAGTGTTGTAAAGCTGAAGTTCCATAGCCGCGCTCCGCTTATTCCTGATACACTATCGCGCCCAGACCGGCATCCACCGCTTTGAAAAAGTCGGAACAGAGATCGTCGCCGCTGCCCGAATCCGATCTCTGCACCAGGCAGACCACTTCCACTTCGG
>Ga0074195_1003039_pt1 | contig 16815 bp, 6 predicted proteins | sample EPASupsiteHSE623_FD_64525 | JGI IMG/M metagenome (GOLD analysis project Ga0074195, IMG submission 64525) | Bioremediated contaminated groundwater from EPA Superfund site, New Mexico - Sample HSE6-23 | ecosystem: Environmental > Aquatic > Deep subsurface > Groundwater > Contaminated ...
TGAAATCGGGGATGTAGAGAATATGGCCGGATTTCGCGGCACCGACAGGGTAATTCAATTGTGCGTCATACCACTTGCCATCCAAAAGATTGGCTGTTCCTTCACCTGCCAGAGTTGAAATATAGACAGGCTTGACCAGCCATGTATAGGTGGTGGCATCGGCATCCGTTTGCCAGTTCCCGGCTTCGTCTTGCCCGACGACTTGGATGGTGTGGGTTCCAGGCGCAAGACTGCGGAGGGTAATGGGGATCGTGTAAGAAATCGATGCCGTCCAATCCATGCTGTCGAGTTTGTATTTGTACCGAACCACTGCTTCTACCTTACCTGCCACTCCGATGTCGGCAATCAGGTCATACGTCGGATTGGTGGGAAGATCGGAAAGGGCCACGATAGGAGGTATAGTATCCACCGTCCACTTTGCGATAGTGGCGTTCACATCCTGCTGCCACTCACCTTGAACTCCTTTGCCGATGACTTGCAGGGTATGCTCCCCGTCTGTAAGGCCCGTTTTACTGATTGGCAGCCCTGTCAGAACCTCGGTCCACGATGCATCGGCGTCAAACTTGTATCGATACCCCGTCAGGCCGGCACCGACGACGGAGACATCGACCGTCTTGAGATTAGATGAAGGAGGAGGAACATTGCGGAACAAGGCCAACGGTTCGAAGGTCAAGATGCGAACAACCTTGTTACCGCGTTCTCCAATCACCGCTCCTTCGTTCCCGCCCGTGTTGGCGGTCATGAGAGTTGGATTCCGGAAACGAGCCAACCCCCCTGTACCATCGCTATATCCAGGAGTCCCGGATTTGCCGGCAATCGTCATGACCAAATTTTCCGACAAATTGATCATGCGAATGTCATGATTAAGGTATTCAGAAATAAATAAGTGGCTACATGTAAAATCAAAGGCCAGCCCCCAAGGCCCATTGAAACGGGCAGTCGTTGGGGAGCCGCTGTTGGATCCAGCGATTCCAGGGGCGCCTGCGAAGGTCGTGACATTTTGGCTTTGGAGATTGATCTTCCGAACTGTGTGATTCGAATAATCGGCCACGTAAAGGTTGCTTCCTGTAGAATCGATGGCAAGCCCACCCGGATTGCGAAAACGTGCGAGAGTTCCATTTCCGTTAACCGAGCCGGCGGATGAACTTCCCGCCAAGGTCGAAACATCGCGGGATGCGATATGGATCTTGCGAATGGCATGGTGCGACCAATCGGATACATACAGGTACCCGCTGAAGGCAACGATACCCATCGGGCTATATAACCTCGCTGCCTCACCAACCCCATTCACGGTTCCGGGGGAACCCAATCGACCGACGAAAACAGTGGTCTCCAACGTTTGTGGATTGATTTTCCGGATAACACTATTATTGTAGTCGGCAACATACAGCATCGGGCCCTCTCCGGCCAAGCTGTCGTACATCGTGACACCATAGGGAGCAGAGAGCAAAGGTGTGGGAACATCGGTCGTTACCCACTGCGGACTGTTCACGAGCGTGCCGGAAGGCGAGTGTCCAGATTCGTCTCCAACGACAAGTCCACTGCCTTCGCTGCATCTGAAGGAACCGATCAACCCTGCAGGTCTGGCGGGAAGTCCTCCGCGATAGTAGGCAAGAATTTCGGCCGCAGTGCGCGCAGTATTCCAGATGCGGATGTTGCAATACTTTCCTGGAGAAAATCCAGCACCGTTGGGGAAGTTGCCCGTATTGGTTCCGCCGGCGACAATGATTGGCTGGCTGTTAGGAGTAATGTTGGTCCCGGCCGTATTGGTCTTCGTAGCAGCCAATACGCCGTTGGTATAGGCAAGTTGATTTCCCGTCGAGGCATCGTAGACGAACGCCAGGTGGACAGGCTCATTGAGTTTAATTCCAACGTTCGCCCACATGCGGGAGGAAACACCACCGAGCCCCACGTCCCACGCAACACTCAAGCCCTCTTCTAATACGACATCCCATCCGGAGCCGGTGCCAGCGGAGGAACCCATCCGGATAAGACTTCGCCAGTTGTTGTTTCCATCGGTGTTGGGGTCGCCCTTGAGGGTGAACCACAATTCGACGGTGACCGAGTTCGAGTCGAAGACGCTGGCGTGAGGAATCGAAAGATAGTTGGTCAGGCCATTGAATTGAAGGGCATATTTTCCAGGATCAATAGAACTCACATTGGAAGTATCGAGTGATATCTTGCGGAGAACATTATTGATACGGTCACTAACGTAAATGGATGAACCCTCGCGAAAAGACCCCGTCGGATCGCCGAACTTGGCATCGTAAAGACGGCCGTCATTTACCCCGGAACTCCCCATCCCGGCTAGAGTATTGACATAGGTTGGTGCAATCGACCAAGTATAGGAAGCATAGAGGTCCGGATTGGTCTGCTGATTCCCGGCAAGATCCGTACCGCGCACCAAGATCGTGTGACTTCCTGGTTCAAGATCCGTGAGGCCAATTGGTTTGGTAAGAGGGGAGTTCGCCGACCAGATGGTGTTATCCAGGTTATACTGATACGACTCGGCTTCGTCTCCTGATGCCGCGGAAACTGTTATCCGGGCAAATGTATCACGGTAACCATCCGGAGGAAGGTTGGAAAGTTCCACGATTGGAGGTGTGGTATCGATACTCCATGTGAAAATAGTGGGCTTGGCAGCAGATTGCCAGTCATTGGTAACACCTTTGGCCAGAACAGAGATGGTGTGGGGGCCTTGCGACAATCCGGAAAACGTAATAGGAACCCCGGCACTTCGCTCGGCCATTGCGCTTCCATCAAGGCTATATTTATATCCCTGCAGCCCACCACCATCGACGGTGACGCTGCCTCCGGTTTGGTTGGTCAGAACATCGGGCGTGTTTCGAAGAACCGCGTAGGGCAAAAACGTCAATTTTTTTACCGTAAAGTTCTCGTAATCGGCAATGAAATATCCGCTGTCATCTTCGCACGTAATAAAATAGGGGCCTTGGAAACGCGCATCACCACCAACACCGTAGGCATTCCCCGCGACGCCTTGGGCCCCTGCGATCGTGGTTACCACTCCCGTAGTAGAAACTTTCCGAATGACTTTGTTCCCATAATCGGTAACCAGGACATTCCCAGCGCTATCAGCAGCCACCCCATAGGGGCTGCTGAATCTGGCAGCGGCTCCTACGCCATCCACATACCCGCTCTGACCCGCACTTCCGGCGATAGTCGAGACTTGGTGAGTGGAAAAAGAGATCTTGCGAATCGTATGGTTCCCGGTATCCGCGATATAGACATTTCCACCGGTATCTACTGCAATACCATAGGGACTATTGAACCGTGCTCCACCACCACCACCGTCCAGGGATCCCGGGGATTTGGGAGCACCTGCCAACGTACTGACCGCACCTCCGGCAATATTCACCATGCGAATCAGGTGATTATTGGTATCGGCGACGTAGATGAAGCCGGCATAGTAGGCTAATGCACGCGGACCGTCGAAGAGAGCGGCAATGCCAACATCATCGCGGAAGCCGGCTACTCCAAAACTTCCTGCCAAGGTAGAAGTGACATTGGTGGATTGATTGATCTGCCGGATGATATGAGACTCAACACTTGCCGAAAATAGATTCCCGGCGCCATCCGATACCAATCCATAGGAAACCGGCAAATTCAATTGCGACAAAGGGTTTGCATTGTAATTTTGTAAGACTTCTGCTGCTGATAGGTCACGGTCGTAGATGGCGGTATTACTTATTTTTCCAGGGAAGAAAGAACTTGCATTCGGGAGTCCTCTTGCTCCAATTCCCAAATCAATATCATTTTCTCCCATGTCTCCGGTTTGTGCCCTGGAATAAACTAATCTTCCGTTTTTGTACATGTATTGCTTAACTTTGTCATAAACAACCGTTGCGTTATACCATTCACCAACATTTACCGGGAAATTAGTGCCTCCAACCCATGCCCAATAGGGTTGCCAAGCAAACGTAAAATAACCTCCGCCAGCAGAGGTTTCATATAAATTTTCTTTATTGCAGAGGATACTCCCATTCAATACGCCCACGGAATCCAGTTTGAACCACGTGGAAACGGTAAAAGCACGAACGCCTGGATTTATGCTTGAAGATGTTAAAATGCTTACATGGTCATCTATTCCATCAAACTCCAAAGATCCGCCATCCGCGGAAGAATACGTCGGTCCATTGACCAGTGTTCCTTCGTTATTATTACCACTTAAGTCCGTCCAAACGGTTCCATAGCCAGGATAAGACCCCCCATCGCCTGCATCTAAGGACAGAACGAGCCCTGTTTTAACGATATTGGGCCTGGATGTGGAAACCACACCTTTAAGCAACTCCACTTTTCGTATCCCGTTGTCGGCCACGTATAAGTTGTCGCCATCCCTTGCGAGACCACGAGGACTTATGAATTTGGCACTGTACCACTTTCCATCCAATAATCCTGAGGCTCCTACGCCGGCAATGGGCGAGACATACACGGGTTTTATCAGCCAAGAGAATGATGCGGCATCGATATCAAATTGCCAGTTTCCCACCAGATCGCGACCAATAACATAGACGGTGTGCGTGCCAACAGCGAGGTAATTGCAATTCAAGGGAGTGGACACATTGACTTGATCGCTCCAGCTCTCCAGATCCAGTCGATATTTATAGTGAGTGACGTCTGTACCGCCCACGTTGAAAACGGCTAATCGGTCGAACGTCGGGGTTTCGGGGAGAGGAGGAACGAAGATGGCTTTCGGTGGAGTTTTGTCGTATATGACGGAAAAACCATAATATAAATCGTTTTTGTTGCCCGCCGAATCCATCGCTACGCCGCTTTCGAAATGGACGTTGAACACGGCATCCGCGTCGGGATTACTGGGAATGATATCGAATGTATAGACGCTGCCCGTTCCGGTGAAATTGGCGATTGTCGCAGCATTACAAGAAAGAAAGCTGGAATTGGTGGCAAGAATGATAACTTTTTCGGTAAAGCTGGCCGTGACGGAAATGGGAGCAATATTCGTTGGGTTCAACGTGGTGGTCACGCTGGCAATGCGAGGATTCGTGGCATCGATGACCCAACTCCAGTTGGTGGTATCACTCTTGGACTGTTCGATACCGTACGGGGTCTTGCCAACCACCCACAGCACCTGTGCACCTTCGGGAAGTCCAGTGAATGCAATAGGAGTCGCTACCGGAACCCAACTGCTCCAGGACATTTCATTGCGTTTCCACTGATATTCGCTGATCGGTTCATTGTTTGCATCAAGGGGTTTGACCGAGATATTGGCGACGCGATCCCACGTCACGACTGCCGGAAGATTGTCCAAAACAACTTTCGGGAAAACCTTGTAGTAATTTCGTTCAATAGCCGTGCCTTGGTTGTTGTAGTTCCCTGCACGGTCCTTGACCGCACCTTCGGCGATATTCACCTGGACCACGCCTGATGAAATAACGGGCGTCACATCGAAGGTCCATTCCCTCATGGACACGGATTCGACAATGTTACTGACCGTGTGTGGAGCAGCAGTAATGAATGCACTGTTGAAATTCACGACATCTTCATCGAATCGAGCCCTGATGGGAATCGGGGAAAGGTTCGTCGGGTTTGTCGCCGTGGTAGAAAGCATGACGGAGGGCTTAACCTCGTCGTAGGAAAAGCTCAAAGGAGCAACGGGAGCATTCTTGTTCCCGGCCTCATCCTTGACTTTATTTTCGAGCATGCCAACCGTGATGGTGCACTGAGATGCAACGGGGGTTAAGTAAAATTGGTAGGAACGGCCAGGGTTATCCCAGATGCCGACGGGAGACGCTGAGGCATTACTGAGATTCAAACAAGAAGTAGCAAACCCGTAAACATCCTCGCCCGTGAAAGTCATGGTGACTATCGTGGGCTTCTCATTGGTGGGATCGCCACCAACACGCGCGAGTGTACCTGTCGGAGCGGTGTTATCGACCTTGAATTTCTCACTGGAAACACTATCGGTTGCCACATTGCCGGCAGTATCGCTCGCCGTGCCACCGGCAATTTTGATTCCGAATTCTCCGTTACCGACGATTGACCTGAGGGTAACCAGGCGCGTCTCCGTTCCCGTTCCGGAAGGTTCATCAACGAGAACATCCGCAGTTCCGGAGGCTTCCTTGATGATATCCAAAAGTCGCAGATTTACAGAATCAGCCTTGTTATACGTAAGAGTGAAAGTGACCGGTCCCGTTGCTGTAAGAGGAACAGATGGGGCTGAAAAGGTTATCCATGGCGGGATAGGCTGAAAATGGCGCTTGAATTGCCGAGAAGCCTTATTCCAGCTTCCGATATTGTCTTGCGCGACATCGTCGTCAATGTCCGCCGTAACATCGCATATCTGATTCAGGGTAGGCTTGAGGTTGAAGGTATATAACGCCGACGTTACCTTTGTGAAATTTTCGACGGTAGCCCCGCCTGTGGTTATATCATTTGAATCAAAACCAGTCACTGAAACATTGAATGTCACCGTCACGGGAATGGGATTGAGGTTGGTCGGATCGTTGGCAGTGGAACTCATGGTGACAGTCGGCGGCGAGGGAATTCGAATACGAATGGGGTTGGAGATCTTGATGTTTCCCCCGCTATCTTTTGCCCGTGCCGTCAGGATGTATTCGCCAGGTGCGGAAGGTTTCCACTGAGTGAGGCTAGGCGGCTGGATAGGGTTCCCGTTTGCCAGGATGTCCATCATTTGCGGCTCTGCCCCCAGGAAACCAACATCCTTCTCGATCTTCGATTCGATCGTTAGCTGCACGCCTTGAGGGAAAAGAAGGTATGGATCATCGATAACGCCAATGGGAGTAGGAATGGAAGCCACGATATACCACGAGGCGGTTGTAGAGAGCATCCGATCGTAGTGAAGCGTTTTTCGCGTGTAGTCGGGGCCGTAGAAGGGAAGATATGTCAATTGGGAGGAAGGAACATTCGCGGATGGAGGCAAAGAAGAATATGCCTCTGCGGGAACCCCACGGCCAGGACGGCCGAATGCCGGACAAATAGCGTTGCGTGTTTCACCTGCGCCGAAATCATCACGATGATCCCAATTCGTGGAAGTATCGAAGTCATTGGGGCTGAGCCGTTGCACCCAGAAATAGGACGTCGCAGAAGCAGGAGGAACGTCTGCTTGGCTCCCGTAGCGTTGAAGAAGGTCAGGACACACAAAGGCGACAGAATCTCCGATTATGTCGCCAATATCGCGACCTGATGGCTTGCGAGAAGAACCCGTCGTGGGATATTCATCCCAGACGGTGCCATCCTTGGGTTGAAAGCGGAAACGGTATCTTTTGCTCGGGAACAACCGTTGGTTTCTTGTCTCCCAAATCGAGATCGATTGCTCAACCGATTTGAGATTCGTGATACATCTGCCTCGTCTGGAATCGATGACAAATTGTTGGTATTTTGGAACAGCTGCGCTGGTCAGGACCCCGATTACAAGGACGACGACCAGCATCTCAAGCAGTGTAAAAGCGTCTTTTAGGCGTTTCATTTTTTCCCCCCCATGGATTGCACTCAAGCTTATTGTATGTGTTTCACCAGGTGGAAATCTGATTCGCACAATAGTTCAAAGCCAAACCAAAACCGCGAGGATGCAATACTTGCACCCTCGCCGTCATTGTACTGTCTCGGGAAAGATTTCGTCAATCTAAGATGCATCACTCGGAGTGAACTCAAAAGTTTTGGTTGCCAAGGAAAAATCACCAATACATTTTTAATACCGTTCCCAACCGCCCAAAAAACGATTTGCCCCGGGGTTCGTCGTTTGAATGAGAACACGACCCCTTCGCCTGGCACATTCCTGCCCGGCGCGGTCGAATAAAACCGCTGAAACCGTTGCTATCACAATGGAACCAGAACCAGCTTCAATGTCCACCGTGAAACTACCACATGGACCGGATTCCAAGGGAAAAGAGTAGCTGGTGTTGATAGAACGTGTTGTTGACGCAACCCGCAAAGCTAAGGCCATTCCTGCATCGAGTGCTTGTCTGGCCTGACTTTCAAACGTGGAATATTGAATGGTCACCCCACGGTTAACATTCGCAAATTGTATCCCATAGGCGACAAAAGTCAGGATGAGCAGAACCGTCAGGGCATAGAAAGCGACAAATCCCTGCTTATTCATTTCTTGTTCATCAAATCTTGTTCCTCAAAACAACCGAGAAACGGAAGGGAATCGACAATTCATCAATATCCTGGAGATCATTTGAATTCCGATCCTCGTATAACAGCCAAGTCCCCACAATAAAACCAGGATATATGGAATCCTGTAAAAAAGGTTGGCTTTCCAGTGAGCCGATTTTCAATTTCAGTCTCGAATCACCCATAAGGGTTTCACGGGGAAGAATCGATGGGAAAACCCTGTGACGAACCAATGTGCATGTGGGAGATGAGATCCACACACGATAGCGTTCACCGCCGGATTTGTATTCAAGCATGTCAAGACCATCAGCATCCTCTTCCTGATCTGCCAGTGTCTTGCCCCTAAAAGCCTGGTCTGCTTGCAGAAGTCCTTTGTCACCAACGATACTCCCTTTAGGAGCACCTTCCAAAAGAAATCGACGACCAATGACCATGTTGGTGAGCATCTCATTAACGATTCGCTCTTCCCGATCAATGATCAGTCCAAGTTGCATAATACTCGCCAAAGCCGTTGCAATAAGCATAAAAACCAGACTGCTGACGATAACCTCGATCAGGGTAAACCCCGTATACTTATTCATCGACGAGCACTCCACCTGGGACTCCGGTCAGGGGAAGGAACGTGCAAAGGGAAACCATTTCATCCTGATTGTTCGATTTAACTCGAACATGCAGAAGAAACAAAGTGTTTGCCTGAACATGCTTTACGTCCAACGGTTGAATTTTGTATTGTCCTGAATAGGTTCTTTCAAAGGCCGGTGGCCATTTTGGCCATCCGGGTCGTACACTGGTGTTTCGCCAATCTGTTATGACTTGAGGTCCTGATTGTTCATCGAGATCAACCTTATGAAAAATTTCCGCTACCGGGTCCGCAGAAGAAAACCATTGTTGCCGAATGCTTTCCATAAGCTCTTCGCAGAGGACCAACTCGGTGAGTTGTCTCCTATTTCCCTGGGCAACCGCACTCGCCGAGGAAAGCAAGGTCAGGGTTCCTCCAAGGATGGCGGATACGATCATCATCGCAATGAGAGCTTCGACGAAGAAATACCCTTTTCGGAAAGACTTTTGGAAATTCCAGTGATTCATGCTTTGCTCATTGGTATCCGCTCAGATGCTGTAATCGAATGCGGTTTTCATCGGGATCGATCAGGATGTTCCACACATCTGTATCATCCGTTTCTCCGGAATCGGTATCAAACGCTTTGACCTGAAGATTCACCCGAGAAGAAGGTGATGCAATCTTCCCGTCATCGGTCACGAGAATTTTCAGATTATCAACTTCATCATCGGTCAGGGATTGATTGGAATCATTGAAGGGAAGTATGCAAAAGCCACTACTTGCAATATTACGCCCCTCTTTGGAGATTGCCGTCAACTGTCTAAGAGGGTCAAGCAATGAATAGCCATGAATACGTTTTCCAAATCCGGCGTATGTCTTGTTTTCGAAGGCAACCACCCCAAGGCAATTGATCCCCTCAGAGGGACCCGCGGCAATAGTCGCTTCCATGAGCAGAAGGAGGTCCTGGTAAATCATACGCGCTTCCTGCTCAAGTTTGGCTTGCCAAAGGAAATTGGTCAATTTTGGGTATCCACCGGCTACCATGATCCCGGCAATCATCAAAACCGCCAGAAGTTCAATGAGGGTAAATCCCCTGGACTTTCGCATGAAAGCTCGCGAGGAACTCATTTTTCTTCGAAGCGCAGGTGCCTCGCCCGTCTGATATTGAAACGGAAAAATCGATAACGTTGAGGCGGCTCGCAATCTATTATCTGGGTTTTGCTCGTCGGCACACTCGGAAACCGTAACCTTCAAAGGAAGAATCGGGCTTCACCCAATCTCTTGAGGATGGCAGGGCAAATTCAGGAAGAGTCATCCACCCTCCGCTGCGCAAAATACGATATACGCCTGTTGCAGGTCCGGTCGGGTCGGTTGTCAGCTCTGTTGGGTAAGGACCATACCAATCCTGGCACCATTCCATCATATTTCCAACCATGTCATACAGTCCCCAGGGGTTCTGGTGTTTCAGACCCACAGGGTGCGATTCCTGCGATTTCGCGGGAAGTTCCACGGGTGGTTCCATCTCAGAGGGAAAGGAAGCCGCCGTGGGCAAAGCGGACGAAGTAGATGGCGTGGGTGGTAAAGCGATCGAAAGAGGATTAGGTGATCCCTTGTTCCCTGAAGCAGGCTTGATGCGTGCTTTCCCCGGAGACGCAGAGCTTGAAGAAACCTTCGGACCAGGTTGAGGCTGAACAAGGAGGGTTGAGGTAGGAGTAGCCGTGACCGTGGACGAATTGAAGGGTTCGGGAACCTTAGAAAGGCACCATGCACATTCATCCTGGAACGTATCTCCCCAAGGGTAGGTCGTTGTCGCGCCGGCCCTGCACGCATATTCCCACTCAGCTTCCGTTGGAAGACGGAACCCCGAGGCTTGGAAATTACAGGTGACCGACGCACTGTCGGATGCGCCCTCGATTTGATAACATTTCTCCAATTTCTGCTGCTCGCTCAGAGCATTGCAAAAACGAACGGCATCGAACCATGTGACGGAATCGATAGGCCGGCCGGGTCCCTGGTATTTCGACGGAGGCGCTTTGCCGTAGATTACCGTGACCTGTTCACGGGTAATTTCGGTGGTGCCCAAATAAAACGGCTGACTGATTTTGACTTCATGAACAGGCTGTTCATCGGAACGACCCCGAAGCCCCCCCATGGAAAATCTCCCTGCAGGAATGAGGACCATTTTTATGGGAAGATTTTGGCCGATATCGACGCTCACTTCTTTCGGGAGTGCCGATTGACCATCGGATATAAGCGGAATCCGTGGAAGAGAAGGTTGATTACACCCTGTTCCCACAGCCAGAAGAAGGCACATGAGGCCAATGGGCACCACGTTCCGAAAGGGTATTCCTGTTGTATTCACGTTTTGGCGCCCCCATTATCTTCTTTTGGGACTGTTCCCTCTTTTATGTACCATCGGCACAGGAATGGTGTCAAGGATTCCCTCGGGGTATCAGAGAGAATCATGAAAAATGGGTTTTGACCCGATTGCACGAATGTTGAACCGACCACTGCTACAGCCTGGTGTCGGTGAAAGGGTCAAAAGCACAATGCATTTTTGATGGGATTCTTATTTCAATGTCGTCAGCTTCGACAAGCGCAATCGACTTCGTAGCCAATGTTTCCGAGATATCTCGGTGAGGGTCGTGAGGTTCGTGAGGTATTTTCGTCTGATCCATAGAAAGTGTCATATTTGCGTTTTTTGACACTTCACACGGGGTAACAAGATTTACCTCACAAACCTCACGACCCTCACCGACAGATCGAGCTTTCTCTTTTGTAGGCTGACTTTCCGGTCCATAAGCCGGGTTTAAAGAAACCACACGAAAAAGGGTTTTATGCTGCCGCTCTCCCATTTTTTCAATTCGAAACCCGTCTTGCACTCTTTTTGCGTGTCTCCCGATCCACCTGCCCAAGCGAGTAGCATCAAGCTCTCCAGCCTGTTTCCCTGGCGCGACAGTCGCAAGTGCATCATACAAATTGCCCTGGGGCTCAGTGAGGGCATTTTGGATAAGCTCCTGAACCGTGATGGTCATTTTTCCGAAGGTTCGGCTCCAGGAGGTTAAGACTCCACGAAGCTGAGCGCGGACAGGATCAGCTTCTTCAAGGGCAACACGGGAGAGGCAGGGATCAGCACAACCGGCCCAAACGAGTGCGGCTCTTACCAGGTTGCTCCATTCCTCGAATCTTCCGTATGGTTCGATGTTCTGGTCGGGCCGTCCCGCTGTCGTGTATGCGCGAAGGATCGTCAATGCAGATTGAACCAGTTGAGGACGCATCGTCGGAACAGCCTCGTGCAAATTGACGTCAAAAAAACGATTTTCCGGCCGTTCGCATTTGGGATCAAGATTGCACGGCAAAACGCGGGTTGTCAGATCGCCGGCGAATTGAAGGTTGTTCCCGGTTGAGACCCAGGTCAAACAGGTTGGGACTGTGGCCATGGAAGACTTTCCGAGAATGCGATCAGAATACGTTTCGGCTGTCAGGACCGCGCTGAGAGTGTTGCTTTCGAAAACATGCGCGACATTATCGAGATTAACCACCGCATCCCCAGCCAGAAGAGCGGCCAGTACCCTTTTTCTTTCTTCATGAGAATCTTCTGTTGGAGCAATGACGGTTGCTGGTCTTCCAGTGGCAATCATGCCGACAATGTCCGCCAGAAGACTTTTTCCAGAGCCCATGACCGGTGCACGGAAAGCGAACATGGGGGCTGTCCGAAGACATCGACGGGAAAGGCCGGTCAGGATTGCAGCCAAGGCAACGGAAAAATCATGTTCCTGTTCAAAGAGAAAGCCCTTCAAGAGATCCCGGAATACCTGGACCGCTGCGCGCGCATCTTCTCTTGTCGGTTCCTGGGAGACGGCGGGGAATTTTGTCGGTCCTGGATCGAAATACAGACCGGTCGCGGCATCATAACCTGGAGATTCAAGTATCGATCCATCGCGACGCAATGTTGGAGCCTCGATGATTGAGATAAGCACGGGAAACTTCCATTTTCCGTATCGGGCGAGAAGATAATCAGGAACTTTATCCGGACAGGTCATCGAAACCCACGTATGAGAACGCTTGTCAAAACGTTCCCATCGAATAATGGAATCGAGTCTGTCGAAGAGATAATTTCGGGTCACTTCCTGAAGGATAAGAGGTCCTTCGCCACGTCTTTCCAGGCCACGAACAGAGGAGGCTCCGGAGCGAACAGGGCGAACCAAAGATGTTCCACGTTGATATATCAATTCCCCTGCCTTGAGGAGTTCTTCTTCTGCCAAGCCGACGATTGCCGAAACGTTCTCGGGAAGATATCGAATGACGGGGCGACTATCAAGCTCCCGGGGAAGCCCCTTCAAGGGAGCCAAATCACGCGGCGTTGATATACGCCCCTGGTGAGGGCATTCCTTACAAACGAGGGAAAATTTTGCCCTGGCAGCGCATGGTTCCATGTGTTCGCCGGGAATCGTGCGCTCTTTTTCCGCATCTCTCTTTGCCTGCATGGCAATTCCCAGGCGAAGGCGCGCGAGATCAAGGTCTTTTCCCGGTTGATTGTCGAGATCTATCTCATCGTCAATCGGGAAACCGTCGTCGATGAAAACATCATCTTTTACGCGGAAGCGAAGCTCATCCTCTGAAAGATCGAAATATCTCTTTCCGGACAGCGGACACGCAGTGCGAACGGGGGACAGGAGAGCAGCCTTTTTCTTTCTGGTCATTGTTTCTTCCTTTTTTTTTGAAGCACACAATGACAAGCGGCCGTTGCTTGTGGTATGATTTCCACATAAGCAAAACCCGCCCGTCATTGGGCTTCTTTTTTTGAAGACCGCCGTTATTCTTGAGCGAATCGGCGGTCTTCGTGTTTACGGGAGAAAGCATACCACACGTCTTCCCCATACGGGAAGGGGTTTGCCTCTGTTGCGTATAATTTTTCGTGCAAGAACAATCTTGAATGATGCACGAAGAATAAATTGGCCTTCACAAAAACCATGTGCGCGAGAAGTCTGCCTGATCACTGATCCTCAGTTTTGACTCACCGGCCCTTCGTTACCAGGCCTGCTTATCGTGGCAGTGGCAGCGGCAGTGATAGCTGTGAACAACTTCATGAACCTGCAGGAATGAGGACCGTTTTGGTGGGGATGACAAGCGGATATTAAGAAGCGGGGGTGGTTACAGCCCACCCCCGCTATTTATGACCTATAGACGCTTTGACTGACGCCCCGTCGCCCCGTTATCTTCCCTGAGGACGATTCACTTCTTTACGCGGCATTGGCGCCTCAATGGCGCAATGGCTGGAAAAGAGTGCTTGATGGGATCATTGAGATTTCTCCAAGATAAAATCCTTGGTCTTCGGAGTGTTCTGGGTAACAGTCACCCGATCAGCAGGTATAGATGCATTCAGGACTTTATAATCTGCTTTGATGACGGAAAACCCATACGTCCCATCCGGAAGGTTCACAGAATAGTGGCCATCTTCACCGGATATGACTGATTTAACCAGAACCGTGAAATTTCCCGATCCAATGACTTCTTCTTTTAACACACGAATTTCCGCACCTGCCACAGGTGGCATGGATGGAGAAGCAAGTACGTATCCGGAAATGGAGGAATTTTGAGAAAGAGTGACATCCAAGGCCATATTGCCATTTGTCGTCATGGTCTTGCTTGACGTATCGTATCCCTCCTTGAGGAAGCGAACGGTGAATTCAGGTGATGGAATATAAATTTCGTAAGATCCATCGCTTGTAGAACGAGTGCTGAACTGGGTGGAAGGATAGAGGATCGTTCCTGAAGCTTCGACAAGACAATCTGACAAACCGGTTCCACTCGTCTTGTAAACGAACCCTTTTAAGACCAACCGGTCCATCGTAAGATCCTGAATGACATCGGATGTCTTGACGATAACAGCGTTGGCGCTCACTCCTGGAACCGTTTCGAGCAGAACCGTTTGATAGAGGTTCTTTGTGAAGGAGATAGCATATGTCGCGTTTGGATCAACCGTCAGACGATATTTTCCACTGCTGTCCGTCGTGGTCTGGAAGATTTTTGAGGAATCCAAGGCATTTTCGGCCCTGATATTGACATCGGCCAAAACTTCCAAAATCGGTGGAACTGCAGAATTGAACGATTTTATCGTGCCTGTGATGGCGGGGTAACTGAAGATTGTCACATTCTGAATTTTTCCGGTAACCGGAATATCTACGCTTGCTGTAGCAGGGATAAATCCTTCCTTGGTGATTTTGAGAGAATAGGACCCGGGCGAGAGGTTTGAAAATTTATATTCCCCCGTGGATGAGTCGGAAAGAGTTGAGCCAACCTCAGCTCCTCCTGTACCGATGAGCTCAACCAAAGCTCCATACACGGCAGTAAACGTGACAGAAGAATATATCGTTCCCGAAAGGCCGGTCGGAAGGCTCGGAGGATACAACGTAACATTATCCATAAACAACCCGGTTAACGGAACGAGCTTGGTGGTCGTTGTTCCCACATACCCACTCAGAAAGAAGGTTATGTCGTAAGTCCCGGGTTCTAGATTGAGCTTGAAAGACCCGTCAGTACCGGTTTTCGTTTCACTCCGCACCGATGTCGTCTGATTCACCGCGCTCACGGTTGCATCCGGTAAGGCAACAAAAGCACCGCTATTGGTCGAGTCTGGCTTAAGCACAACCCCTGCCACCTGCGGAAGATTCCCTAAGGTCACATTCAGAGTCTTGCCACGGCTGGCGATGTCCACATCCTGAGTCAAAATCGAAAATCCACCCTGGTTGAAAATAACCCGATATCGCCCCGTAGAGCTGACCTCCAGAGTGTACAATCCAGAGGCATCCGTCGTTCCTTCTACGACGGTTGTCAGAACGCCGCTTTGAGTTGCCTGTACCGTGACCTGAGCATTTCCCTGAGCGGTCAGGATTCCAGCCACCATGGCATTGACGGTTCCGGTAATAATGGGATTGGGATACATTTCAAGATTGATCGTAGCGCCAGATTCCCCCACGGAAATTCCGGTTCTCGACTCCGCTAAATATCCAACTTTGGTGAATGACACGGAAAAGGTTCCTGTCGTTACGGGAATGGTATAACTTCCGGTGGTATCTGTTTGAGAAGAAAATATTTTTCCACTTGCAATGCTCGTGGCTTGAACAAAAACGCCCTGAAGATCGGAAAAGCTCCCCTGATCGTAACCTGATACCTTTCCGATAATGATGGGTGTAGACGTCAACTTCAAGGTCACCTGGGTACTACCGGCCACATTCACCGTTGCTGTCGTCGATGCCGCCAACAAGCCGTTCATGGTCGCCTGTATGTGGTAGGTGCCTGGCATAAGAGTAAACTGAAATGCGCCTGGAGAGAGCTGAATCGTTGAGGTGCCCGCCGTTTCGGAAGCGGTGCCCTCTCCAGTTCCCGTGGCGATACTTCCTCCGCTGATCATGGTTTGGGCAAGGGCCAAAGGGTCGGTGAGGGATTTTACTTCGACCAGGGCTCCGTTAATTGGCTGATTATTTACGTCCAGGACCGTCCCTGCAAGAATTCCAACCGTTGGTGACAAAGCCACATTTTGAGACAAATCCGTTTGCTGATTAATCCGGATCAATACCCCGGTGAGCTTTTGGCTCGTGAAATCATTCTTGGAGACAATCAAGGAATAAGTTCCTGAGCTGAGGCTAACGCGAAATGTGCCATCCTGCCCGGTACTGACAGTTGCTGATCCGGTTACAGGGTTGGTCGGATCGTTTTCCGAAAAGATCTGAATTTGGACATTCGCCAGGTTTTGATTGGTAAGAGCATTAACGACCTTGCCTGCCAAAACTCCAGAATCAGGATCGAGCACGGCTGAAAATTGAACGATATTTTCTGGAATGATCGTAATATATTGGTATAAATAGATAAATTTGCCCTTTGAGACTCTTACTTGATAGGAGCCGACAGGGATATCAGAAAACTTGTATGAGCCTGTTTCATCGGTGAATCCCACGTAAACGGTCGTGGATGCGGAATCGAGCATTTCTATCAACGCTTTTTCAACAGGGTTGTTAAAACGGTCAGTGACCTTTCCCTGCATGAGTCCCGTTAATACGCCGGTACTACCAGATGTGGGTAAACCTGACCAGACCGAACTGCCAACATCTGGTAGTACCGGCGTATTAACGGGACTCATG
>Ga0074195_1003040_pt1 | contig 16812 bp, 26 predicted proteins | sample EPASupsiteHSE623_FD_64525 | JGI IMG/M metagenome (GOLD analysis project Ga0074195, IMG submission 64525) | Bioremediated contaminated groundwater from EPA Superfund site, New Mexico - Sample HSE6-23 | ecosystem: Environmental > Aquatic > Deep subsurface > Groundwater > Contaminated ...
TTTATAATATACATCTTTTGAAGAACCAGTAATTGTTTCATCTACTGCGAACACATAGTTATAAGAACCAGCAACATGATTTACTCCATTAAGAACTCTTTTTGCTCCTGAAGTGCCACCAGTACAAGTAAGTCCAACCGTAAGTTGTGTCCCTACTGCACTTGCGATTGTATGTGTGCCACCAGGTGTTCCATTTGTAGTCGCCTTTGATGTTGTTCCAACATATATACTTTGTCCATCGGTTATTGAACCCCTTAGTCCTCTAAGCGTCAAAAGACCAGTTGTTGCATCAGTGAATTCTGTAACTGATACAACTTCTGCGTACCAAGCAGGTGGTGTTGTGTTGGATGTTGAAACATTCTGAATTACATTCCCCGCCACAAAGGCTCCTGCCCCAGTTGAAGCATCAAACAAAAGATAATGTTCACCCTTTGTAATATTAACTGTGTCTGAATTTGTTTCCATAGCAATAGGCGTTCTGGAACCACCAGTAGTTGATAACTGAGTCGTATAGTGGGTGAAACTGTCTCCAGTTTGTCTACCATAAATCGTTACATTACCAGAACCTATTGCTACTCCTCCAAGCTTTACTGGAAGCAAGATGTCAATTTCTTCTGTAGTTGTTGTGCCCCTATCCCAACTGTCAGCATTCGACCATTCCGCTACACGAACATCAAGTCCTGTTTGTGGATGTGCCTGTTTAATGTATACTTGTGGATTTGGGGACCCCGCATAAGATGCGATAGTATAGATATTTGCATATACTTCGTCACCAGATACTGAATCTGCCGCTGCTGTCCCACCGCCCGTTCCATCGGTTGTTACTGTGTCGTTGTTGTGTATTGTCCCATGTGTATTAATGTCTCTAACCCAAATTCTTGCCAAGTTATCACTTGGATAGTCATTTTTGTACGCTAACAGTGGACCAACTGCAGTTGTTTCTGTAATTGTCTTATCTTTGTCTCCAGCAATCCAATCTGTCGTTGCATCAAGGTCTAACATCAAAATTGGGTCAGAAATAGTGGAATACCCAGTTGTGTCAATCGAACCACCAGTTAGATATTGTAAGATGTTTGAGCCGTCACCGTTATCCAGAAACCAACCATTAAGCATCGTGTAAGATGTAGGTGTGTTGTATTTAATTGGCTTCTGATATGACATGTATCCTGGCTCATCAAACAAGTCTTGAAGGTAGCTATAAAAAGCTGACACTTCATGAACTGTGTCGTTTGCAGATGTGTGCCGTATGACTTTCGAATTAGGATAGACTGTAAAATCTGTACTTATTGCCATATTTTACTCCTTTACTTTCAATCTGGGATTTAATTTTAATAATTCGTCATGCAGTCCCCAAAAATCCCAATTATGGTTCTTGCCGACAACGGTGAATTCTAAACATTTAACCGCTTTTTCATCTCCTGGAAGTATGTGCTCTTTCACCCTTAAATTTTCAACTTCATAAGTCTTCTTGTTGGGGTGTTTCAGTTTCTGCATCATTCCCTCCATCTTTAATTTCTTTTTTCTTTTTTTTCTTTTCTATCTTCTTTTCTGTTGTTACTTCTGTGTAAACAGCTCTTTGCATTTCAACCAAAGACTTGTTTACTTCATCACCAAAATCACAAATATCACCGACCATATATTCATCATAAGGGTAATTCACTAATTTAATCATATTGCTCCTTTCTTTAAGTCGCTACTTCGTCAACAGTTAATACTGCTGTCCCTGAAAATCCCGATGATATTATCGTCCCCGATGTATCATACGGGAGATATTTTGTTCCACCCGTGTTCGACCTGACACGGATATTAACAGGCAAACTTGTTGAATATGCCCCATAATTATATGAACCCGAAATATTACCACTTGAATTAGTTTGGCCATTAAATATCGGAATATCTATTTTATCATCATTGTCTGTATAATTTATTGCCAATTTATGAAATGAGTATCCATCATCTTCAGACCAAGTATTGTCCGAGCCACCCTGCAGGGTTGTTGTTGTAATCGTGTCTGCATCTACTATTTCGTCTACTGTCGCCCAAGACCCATCAGTCGTATTTCTCACCGTATCACCTTCTACAATCTCTGCGGTTAAAAATGAAGTACCCGTTTTCCTTTTCAGGGAGGTCCCAGAACCACCAGTGTCAGCAGTACCTGTTACCTCAGTTTTTAATGTAAAAGTTTTACTCGTCCAGCTTTGATAGCGATAATTTTGTTTAGTATTAGTATCTTTGTCCCAACAATGCAACCATCCCGAAGATGGAATATCTAAATCCACTGTTTCATTTACTATAAAATCAGAATCACCAGCATTATTTCCTGAATCTGATGTATAATTCCAATTTTTTCCAGTTGCCGATTTTTGCATATAAACCTGTGCTCCTTGAATATTTGATTTACTTTCATTTATCACATTTAAAGCAATATTTACCGATTGAACTATAGTTGTAGTACACCCCCCTGCATTTTTAACTGAAATTGTTCCAGTGTTCCCAGACGTATTTAAGGTTACGGGACCGCCAGAATTATTATAAATAACTGCATTGCTGGTTTCATCACTTGTTGCATAACTATTAAAGATGCAGTTTGTTAAATTGTGTGAACCTTGTGCTGTAATTTCTATGGCGTGGTTTGAACCATCTGAATTGAAAGTACATCCAGTAATATTTGTCACATTGCTTGCCGTTATTGAAGATGTTGCCGTTGAATTATCAAATATACAGGTCGTAAATACCCCGCTACCCTGTGTAATCGCCCCACATCTTCTAAATGTAGAATTTAAAACTGTTGAGTTACTTTTAAATATAAATGTGTTCATGTCTGTAAAAATACATCCATTGAAATTAATATCGGCATCATCAATACACTCAAAGGTTCCCTTGGATATAGTTCCCAACGCAGTAATAAAAACGCCCGTCCAATCCACCCTTGAGGATGCGTTTCTTACTTCAAAGGCATTGAAGGCAACTGGTACTTTTTTAGTATTAGCTATGTTTATTGTCCTGTTTGAATCTCTAAAATCACATACTGCATTTATAGAACCACCCGTGTCCGCTGTTGACCCTTCGCTACTTCCAGCATTAGAGTATGTAAAGGTTGTTGTGCTTGGGATAGACGCCACTACCGCTGTTGCGTTATACCCAGTCCCACCAACACCAGTGATAACAACAGTGTCACCAACATTTAAAAGATGAGCGGTAGATGTTGTGAGCGTGGCAACATTAGAAGCATTTCTTTCTCTATAGGTAGTGGTTCTTGTTGATTTTCCAAATAAGATTAAACCTTGCTGTAGATAAGAACCTCCAACATCCTGTAATAATCCCCACCGATTCGTCACATTATCATTTTGGGTAACTGCTCCTGCAAAGGTAGCGTAACCGCCCCCATCCCCAGCAGTAAACGAGAGTTCCCCCCTTCCATATCTAATAGCGTCAACTCCAAACGGGTTTCCTTTTTGGATGGTTGCTATTACCGAGGCACTCCAGCCTAAATATTGGACAGTGGCAGTAGGAGAACCATAAGGGGTCCCATCAGATGAGTTGGCTGGGTCAAATGGGATACATAGCCAACCGCCATAAGTATAAGTATCAGAACCTCGCACATAGTGTCTTTTATAATTATTAACATCCTGTCCCGAAATACACTGTAGACCACCCGCAGATTCTATTGAGATGGCATTGGGACAAGCAAAATACATCCATACAAGAACCGCACCATTTGTGGGTATAGTTAAAGCACCTGCGGCTTGATAGCCAGCACCAGCCAATTTTGGTGGTGAAGATACTGTACCAATGGTTTTAGACGTACAGTTGGTTCCCTGAATAAAAAAGTCCGTTTCCCCTGCGGCTAAAGTCCCCTGAACATCGCCAGCTGGCTCAGTAAACCCCGAAGAACCATCTGTAACCGTAATTAAATCCGTTGTATATGTTGGACTGGCCATTTAAAATTCCTCCGAATAAACATTATATTCTTGTCCTGTTTTAGTTGCCCATGGAATATTGGAGTCGCCCTTACAATAAGTCCAAATATTAGTATCAAGGGCTTTTCTTTTAATATACCACTTTGCATCCCTGTCTTCATATCCAATATAAAGATATCCAGTATCTTCTTCTGGTCCTGCATAAATTTTATATGAGGAACCACCAGATACCGCAAGCAAGTCCTGTAAAGTTGCCTCTGTTGCAATACCTTCGTTAAGAATCTGGTTAATCGTTTTACTCATAAAACCTCCTCATAATTAACAACTACTAAAAAGTTTATTCCATTTCCAAGAGTTGATGTTAATTTTAGAGAACCCCCTTGCTCCCCAAATACAAGTATATTAGAAAAATCAAAGTATGTGCCAGAACCCGCAAATACTTTAATAACGGTATTATCGAAAAATCCAAGCTTAACATATCCAGTTGTTGCTGTTCCAGATAATGAAACATACCCACCAGCAACTTTTATCTTTTTTTGCCCAGTGGGGCTAATAACAGATAAATTGGTTTGATTTGTATTGTATTCATTTGTATAGGTAGCATTAAAGTCGTGCCGACTTAACACCTCTGAACTAGTCTGTACGCTCATGAATACTCCTATTCTTCTCTGTAGTCGATTGCCACAAAGTAATTTTTGTCAGGTCCTAAATTGGAAGAAATAGATAGTGCTTCGTTTACCTCTCCCCTCACTATAATATTGGGGATGCTAGTTGAGTCTGGTGTAGTTTTGGGAAAAAAGGTACACACAGTATCTCCAGAAGTATCAAACGATAATCTAATTTTATTACCAGCAGATGTTCCCCCTTCTGTGGAAATGTATATGCCAGCAACTTTTATCTTTTTGCCCGTTGTTGGGCTAATAACAATTGCATTAGATTGGTCTGCATCATACTCGTTGGTAAATGTGGTTGTAAAATCTATTCTATTTAAGACATTTGTCATTGATTCAAACATTGTGTCTCCTTAGGAGGGGGAACCAAGCGGTTCCCCAATCCAAGTTATTTTATGGTACTGTGGTTGTGCTTGTACTTGTGCTACTTGTCGAACTAGAGGTGCTTGAAGTTGAACTAGATGTTGAGCTAGTTGAACTAGAAGTACTAGAAGTAGAAGTAGACGAAGTACTAGTTGTAAACGTAGATGTGGAAGTTGAAGTTGAAGTTGAACTTGTTGAAGTTGATGTTAAATAAACAGGATTATCATTTAAGTCATCAGTTGACCAACTATCATAAATATAATAAATAGTTAAGAAAGTTGTCCCGTTTGGTGTTGTTGCTGGGGTTATAAAGTTTTTCTCAATATGAGTTTCATCCCAATCATTAACCGTTGGGGCTGTTTGTGCTGTTACTGTACCACCAACCGTAGTCTGAGAGAAAACCTTAACTGTTGTATTCAGTGCAAATAATCTGTGGAATAAACCTAATTTATTTGTATATCCTACAGAAAATGTTGCAGCAGTCCCCTCGCATGCAGGGATAGCAATCGATGTTACTGTCTTAAATGCTTTTGTCCCATCAATCTCTGTTGTGTTCCCGTCTACTAACTGAAATGTATCAGTTATAGTCGCACCCTCAACATTTGTTCCAGTGATGGTTATTACACCATTCCCTATATTGGAAGCCGTACCGCCTGGTTGTACTTTTAAAACCCTAGGTACATCTGGGTCGGTAATACCACTTGTTATTGTTTGTGCTGAAAACGCACTAGTAATAGCCGCATGAACCGCAGTGTCTGAAGCAGCCGCCACTATTTTATAGGTATGTGTATAACCAAAACTAAGTTTACAAACATTTTTGTGCCAAGGGCTTCCAAACGCATGGCGTTGAAATGCCCTGGTCTTTTCTAGCAATCCCATATTTCACTCCTTATGGTTTAGGAGGAGCGAGGTGAGCTCGCCCTACCCGTTAATTATTAAGAGTTGTCGCCTTTACTTCCGTAAATTGCTCTCCATCCCGAGAATCCGCAAGACCATCTAGCATCCAATGAATATTCGATGTTCTTTGTATCAAAGTCGGTTTGGTTGTCTAATTCTGGTCTTTGTCTCCAGAACCAATTTAGTTGGTGAGACTTAGAATCAAGTATGAAGTAAGCAGTGTCAGAACCGCCAGCAGCAGCCCCAATGAAGTCCCAAACAATTACTTTGAATCTTCCTTCAAATGGGTTGATATCATTATTGGCTGTTCCTACTCGTCCGCTAGTATTCATAAGGATTCTTGCTTCTTTTTCAAGAGCAGGTGGAATAATAAGGGTATCTGGTTGTACTAACATTAATTGACCCCTGTCATCCAATGTAGCTCTCATTGCCACTAAAATAGCTTCAATTGAATCTTCTGCTAAATCCATAGTAGTGGTGTTCCCTATTGCTGTTCCGCCATCTGTTCTTGGGTGTGAAGCGTAACATAGTGCATAAGAATCGCCACCTGATAGAAATGTAGAAGTTCCTCCGCCACCCGCTGTAAAGGCATAGTTTAATATATCTGCCCCAGCCTGTTCGGTTGAACGATTAGCAGCAGCAGCAAGTCCCTTTGCTCTTTGTTCTACTTGTCTGTATTGGTCATCTTGTATCATTTCCTTAGTGATAGAAGTTTTAAGAGCATAAGTTTTGTGGGTATAAGTTGAATCATAGCCCTGATAGATTGTATCTTGAGCCATGGTTCCACCCTCTGTTTTTTCTACCAATCTTCCTAGTCCAGATATAGAAGTGTCTTTTTCGATATTCTTTGAAGAAGTATAAACATTAAATATATCTTGATATTTATATGTCAATTCTTTCTCAGCGTCAGTAAAGACCTTTCTAAACGCGGGGTCTAGGAGATCAGCAAAGTTGGCTCGTGTTAATGGTGTTGCCATATTAGTGATTCCTTCCTTTCAGTCTGAAAATATTTTTGCCAGTCATCCTTGCTAAAATTAGTTTTAGCATGGCAACTTGCACAAAGTGTTATTAAATTTGTAAGTTCACAATTCATTGTATTGTAATCTATATGATGACATTGAATTTTATCTTTTGTATTATTGCCTGAACAATGTATCCCACACTCTTGGCAAGTCCAGTTATCTCGTTCGTAAATTTGTTTTCTTATCTCGTGCCAGTTATAACTATATTCTTTACCATTTTTTATAACTACTTGTTTCTTTTTTCTAAATTCTTGAGCCTTTCTTCTTGCTTCTGTCCACTGTATTGAAATACCTTTGTTCCATGGGATACATCCCTTTTTGCCATCACTTATTTTATTTTTATGTTCTTGTGAGATAGGTATATTTTTCTGAGTTTCGCGATGACATTTTATCCCGCAAAACCTTTGAGTCCTTCTATAAGGAGAGAATACCTTTTTACAACTTTCACATATTTTATTTTCAGACATTCCTCGTTAAATTAATATTATTCTGTGTAGTTAGAAACGAAGTATGTTCCTACTGGTGTGTAAAGACCGATTGAAGTATCGGCATCATATATCCCACCTAAATAACCTTGTGGGTTATATTTTAGACACAATAGTTGATTTACTGTACTTGATGGTGCTTCTGAGTCTGCATTAGTATCAATTTGCTGTGCACCAGTTGTCCCAGTAATTGCGTGATATTCCCCTTGGTCTCCGACTACAAACGTTTCTGCAACATTGTCGTTGTCCATTAGAAATTTTGTTCCTGGTAGTGCTAAAATAACTTCTACTGTTTTTGTGCCATCTCCCGTTACTGTTTCATTGGCCACTCCAAGTAAAAGTTCGTCAGCAGCAGCAACATCCACTAATCCTGCTGTGTCAATTGATAGCCAATCGCCCTTAGTTATTACTTCAGCATTTTTAATAACGTATCTTTCCATTGGGATAGTTCCGCCATCAAGTCTTCCTACGTATTTTGCTCCGTACATATTTTCTCCTTTCGAGAAATTTGTTAATTTCTCCTTTAATTATCTCCAAGATTCTTACGCATGTGCGTGAGTTTTCATTGCGAGAAATTTAATAATTTTCTTTAGATTTTTCTGACAGCACCTTACCTTCTAAATATTGTTCGGCAGTTAATCCCATCAATGATGCGATTCTGCTCTCTGCTTCTGTAAGTTCTTTTTTAGATGGTTTGGATGCTCCAGAAGTTGGACTGCTCATGGCAGCCGATTCTTTTTGGGCCATTTTTTCCATTCCTTTAAGCTCGGCATCTTCAGACCCGCCTGTCATTTGCCAGGCTTTATTTAATGCTTTTGCGAAATCAACTGTCCCCTTCTGTGCCATTGATGATGCAACTATTCCAAAGTTTGCATTCAAATCTTCTTGAAGTTGGGAATTGTCAGTGATTTCGGGATGATTTTTTACAAATTCATCGTAAATTACTTTGTCCTGTGCTCGCTTTTCTTCCTCAATCCTTTTTAGGGCTGGGGTATCCGCTATCTGTTTTGGTAACTCATCCCTGATTACCGTTTTTAAGGTGTCCATTAAGACTGCCTTATTTAGTCTACCCTCATCATCAAAGAGGTCTTCGCTACCCTCATACAATTTTTCAGACATTTTATTTTTTAAGTCTGGGTCTGATTGTACAAGTTTTTTAATAACTTCAATCTCTTGTTCTTTTTCTGTTAGACTCCCATGCAATCTTTGCCCCTCTTGACTAGATGCTGCATAAGCATCCTCAAGTTTTTGGATATATTCGTCTGCTGTTGTAGCAGCGAACTGGGTATATTTCCCCGCAAAAGATGATTTCTCTTCGGATTGCTCCTTAGGTTCATCTACCTGTTTTTCTTCAGGTTTTTCAGCCATGTTTCCTCCTTCTGGTTTAGCCAGAATTTAGTTTAATAAAAAAGCACTATATTACCCAGCAAAAAGTCCTAGACTAATTGCCGAGCAAAATAGTGCCTTCTTCGTAAAGTTACGCTATTTCAAATTTTTCTGTTTTAACTTTCAAGGTATCGTCAACAAATGAGAACTGGATATTCCCACTTTTCATACTGTCTATTTCTTGTGCATTTTCTCCTATCCACCTCAAGAGTTTTTGGCTTCTTGGTAGATAGGTTCTAATTTCACTTTCCATCTTAGCATATTTAAATTCCATTGTCAACCTTTCTTGGCTTTTTTCTCTACCCACTTTTTATGTATGTTCCTTAAAGTGTTTCTTAGCCTCTGAATTACTGCTATCTGCCCTTTGTAAAAAGACAACTCTTCCATGTTGTTTGAACCAATGGCCATCTTTGTAAGATTGTTTTCTTCATTGGTTAAAACCTTATTTAAGACTTTCCAGTCATCATTTTCATAAAAATTCGCTAGGAATTTTTTGTCTTGGTCTGTTAACATATTACCTCCTTTTTATTGTTGCATTGGGTTATTTGGCATCATATCCGCACCGCTAATCCCTGGTGTCTGCGGTTGTGGTTGGGTTGGTGCACCTGCACTGGCAGACTCTCCAGTTATGTGGGTTTCAAACAATCCCTGAAGCGTTGGGTCTAGTTGTTCAAATTGCGAAGTCTTTGTAAAGTGTAAGTGAATTATTGTATGGTCTTCTGTTGCCCCTGGTGTTGGTGGAAGTGGATATCCTGCCGCCATTACTTGATTTTCGCTTTCTGCCTGTATTTGCTGGTCAACAGAACTCGCCGCTTCTCGCTTGAGCCAGTTGTTTGGACTCTCGTCATTTATTTCAATATATCTATGGGTTGCTTTTCTAATGTCTAACTGATTTAAAACAAGTGGGTTTTGGGTAAGTCTGTCAAACATCTCGGTAATTTTGCCCTGTTGGAGTGGCTTCGAAATTGGTTGAGTGTTTGAGTCCATCTTAATATCAAATTCTCCATCTAAAAACTTAGCCATTTTCTTATCCATCTTGAAGAATGAATATCCTTCCTGGTCGTTTACTTTTAGGTTTCCCTCTTCGTCTATGCCGTACTCTCTGCCCTTAACTCTTATTGTCTTGTAATTAACCTTAGATTCATCTTTTACCCCTGGCTCTGAAATTCTCCTAATCTTTGGTATTGGGTAGAAAAACCTTATATTCTCAAGTCTTAATTTACCAAGCCTAGTCAGACCGTCTATCTCCATAATTGTCATCATGGCATTTATACGTTTCATCGTAGCCTCTTTTAAAATAGCGGCTTCGGTTGCAGTTCCACCTACATTCAGTCCCTGGACTCTATCATCTACGCCAGTGGCTCTTTTAATGTCTTCAATAAGGATTTCTTCTTCCTTGTAGCCAGAAAGTTTAACATCACTATATTCAAGTGGCATTATAACCTGGTTGATTGGACGACCATTGGTATTTATCGGAACAATTCCGTGTGCTCTGGGCGTAAGGTCAAGTTCGTCCAACTCAATCATATCATCATAAATAAACATCTTGGAAATTCCCATTTTGGCTGCGTCCATTCTTTGATTGGCAATTGTATTTCTTTCATCTGTAAGAACTTTTATTACTTTAAAAATTCCTAATCCATAAAATGAGTTTGGTCTTTTGTAACAGTAGTAGAATGTGAATGGGAGTTCTTTGTGCGGGTATGGGTTTGGTCCACTTCGTATAACCACGTCGTTTGCTACTACGATATATTCGTCTACTGAGCGGTTGTAATAATGCAAAACCTCAACTTCATTCGCCTCCTGTTTGTCTTTTGGTGATTCGTAGTAAGTATAACTCGCAGTATCTCCGCCAGCCTTTACATACTCAATATTTTTAAATCCTCTTTTGCCAAAATATCTTCCGTAAAATTCGTTTATGTGCATTGTTTCTCTAAAAATTGCATCCCTAGCCTTTGAAATGTGATTTGCCGAAGGGTCAACATAAACCATTTCTACTGGGATATACTCTGAATATACATCATCGAAGTCTGTTTTTTTAACTAGTTCATATTCCTCGGTTACTTCTCCGTCTTTTTTAACAAGTTTCATCTTTTTAACATTTCTAGTATCTTCTCGATAATACTCCATTAAAACAGATGTTCCCCTAGTTATGGCTTCTTTTTTTGCTAACCAATACTGATAATCAAAGTTACCAACATCAAATGAGTATTCTAGAGTATCGTTAATCAAATTTGTCTGAGCTGTGTCGGAAAATTCCCTTGGTTCAACTCTTGGACGAGATTTTCTCTCTACTGTTTCCTGCAAAATAGTCTCTGTAATTGCAAAACCGATAGGTTTATTTATATTTGACCTAAAATCATCATCATCTCTGCTACTAACATAGGACATATACTCCTTGTCGGCCGTATCCCAATCTGATTCGGCTTCAGTCCTTGAATCAGCGTTTTTCATGCACTTAAAGCGATCATAGACTTTTTTTCTGTCAGTTTCGTCATCATCAGAAGCCCTATATTCCACCTCTTCTGCTTTTTTTTCTAATTCCTTGACCTTTTCGCCTGTGGTTTTCATGTTTCTCCTTTAATAACCAGTAATTCTACTAATTGGTTTAGTTATTTTTCTAAAAAAACTCCTTTTTTTATTATCTTGGCTTGCAACCTGTCGTTTTGACGGAGGAAATCCTATTTCCAGCAAATCCGCAAGGGCGTCTATCATGTCGTCGTGCTGTCCTCTTGGGAAATGGAGTAATTCGTATTCCAAATCATCTATATTAGGGCAACTTGCGAGGTGAAAAATGTGTCCAAATTCGTAATATGGCTGCAGTGCCCTAATTCTAACCTCTTTGCTTTGATTGTTTTTTCGTTTTACTTCCTTAAGTGGTAACCACCAACCCCTTTCTGCCATTTTATCGTTTATAGCATACTGGAGTGTCTTCTGAAAGGCTACTACCTCAAGTCCTATAGCCTTTGGTTGGTGCATTTCATAAAGTCTGAAGATATTGTCTACTATTTCGGATGGGGTAAACTTCCCCACTAATACATGCTTTATATAAATATTTCTAAATTGGTCTAACCCTGCTGTTACAAATGCTGTGTTATCTGCACTTTTTTCTTGGGAAATGGCTGGGTCAACCATCAAAAACCAATTTATTGGCTTGTCTTTAATAAATTCATCTGGGACTCTTCTTAGGTTTGTATGTTTGAAAGTTGCAGTTTCATCATCTATCGGCATATTTTGATACTGGTTTGAAAAATGACTTGACCCTTGAGAAATTTTAATACTCTCTAAAAATTCTTTAGTTAGTCTTTCTGGAAAAAACAATGTTCCGTCTTGTAAAATGGCTTGTTTTGCAAATATCTGAAACCTATGTTTTTCATTATCGATAATGTATTGATATACGTCATTATAATCCCACCTAGTCCCAATCACGACCATTATACCACTTGGTTCCAAAAGTGACAATAGCAATTTATAATGATTAATTACGGTGTCTATTTGTTCTTTGGTTGTGATGTTTTTTTCGCTCTGTAGGTCATCACAAATTATAAAATCATAGTGCATCCCAACTTTTGTAACCCCGATACCAGCACAGGAAATAGATGGTTCTTTTAGCTTCCTAGTTCTCCCCCCAACATTTAATTCCGTATCAGACCATTTATCCGAAGCATGATTAGCATCTGGATAAACCCCATGTAGGGTTCTATAGATTTCCCGATACCTTTCGTTACTTTCCATGTGTCCCTTAATCTCACTTAAAAAAGCCCGACTTTTATCAAATGTCTCAGAATCTATTAAAATACGAGCATTGGGATTCCACAAGAATGTTTGAAGTGTAAAACCGATAGTTACACAAGTACTCTTGAAACTACCACGAGGCATTAAAAATAATTTAAACTTCTTCCTAAACTCGTTAATATCATAATTCTGAAAAAAAACATCATTATCCCTAGTTACTTTATCCCTATTGTGGTTTTTTTCAACCTCATAAAACTCACTCATACAATCTTCGGGACTTCTAGTTAATGACTCAGTCATTCTGCAAAGCCCAATATGAGTACCCTTTGTCATTAACTCATACCCAAGGATATACTTGTTAAAAAAAAACAAATCGTTCCTAGCCCTGTTGGCAAGTTCTAGTTTCAGTAAACCATCGGTCTTATTGGAATCCTCAATTATTTGTTCGTTATCCATCTTTTTAAAAAATCGTCGAATGTCTTTCCTTTCTTTTCTTTTCCTTTATATTCCTTTAGCCTCGAGCCCTCATCGAGGTGTCGTCGAATACTCGTCGAGCCCTCGTCGAATTACTCTTAAAAGTAGTACTTATCCACAGGTTTATCCACAGGAATAAAGGGTATTTTGTTGTAAAATTTTTTAATTTTTTTTTAGAATTTTTTTCATTAAATTTGTTGTAAATTTTTGGAGTGGTTTTGAAATTTTATTTTTATTTTTGGAGTAAGGGGTCTTATATATAAATTTCTGGGACTCAAGTTTGGGGGCTATGGGGGTCTTAAAATATACGGGGTTTGCTTTGACTTATATGCCCTATTATGTTATAATTATATACAATTATAAACACAACTAATCATCTTTAAAGACTGCCTCTAAAAGCTCTATACTATCACCCTCTATGAGCTTAGCTGTCCTTAGTAGTTTGAGCTTAGCTTCCTCTATATTGTTTATCTGCTGGCTTATAGCTGTGGGCTGGCCTCGTTGTATCTGGACTTTATTAAATATATCTTTAATCATTGCTGATAGTTCGGTTAGTCTTGTATCGTTTAGCTTTTTATTGTTATTATTAAGGTTATTTAGCTTCTTTTCTAATAGACGTAAAGCTGATAAAATTATCCTCTCCTCTTGCTCTAGTTCTATTTCTATACTCTTTCGCTCAATCTTGCTTAATAGTTCTTTATTGTCCTTAGCTATGCTTATAACTGTATTTCTTGCTATGTTCTCGTCCCTACTTATATTACATTTACTTTTACTTTTACTTATATCTAAAAGAATATCTGCTCTTTTGTTTTTATTTATTGCAGATTTATTTGGGACTTTTATATCTTTTAATATTGCTTCTTTTAATAGAGTATCATTTTTAAGTGATTTTTTAGTTATCATTGTTTTAATTCAATTTACTAATTTATACTTATCTATTCTTAATTATAGTTCTTTAGTTTAAATCTGTCAATATTTTTCTTTATGTAATGACTTGTAACGCATTTTTTTATTGTTTATGACTTATATAACCTAGAATAATTACCCTTGAACGTCGCACAATACAAGTGTTTGAACTCATTTAATAGTTATCCACAGTTATTACAATAAAACACTTGACAAGGTTATAATAGTTTGATATAATGTAATTACATTGATAAGTTAATAACTTTAATACTCGTTTTAAACGGTTGCGAGGTTATAACCTTAAAGAGCTGGGAGGATAAAAGCTCAATAAACACCTCCGCCCCCAGAACATTGAAAAATATATAATTATCTTTACTTAATAGGATATTATCCCATCATTTAAAAACGGGTTGACTCTGAATAAATAAGGATCAATCGCAGTAACTTTGAAAGCGGTTTATCCTATCAGCTATAAGATAATTATATCATAACTTAGCAATCAACACAATATTAAATTGAAAGGAGGCAAAAATGAAAGAACAAGCAATGTGTCAAATTATTAAAATGTTAGTAATAACAATTATTATTCTGTTTTTTGTAATGATATTCGGTTGGGTTGGTACTCACGACTTTAGAATGGAACTACACGAAGCAGGATATAGTCAAAGTGAAATAGAAAATATTATTAAAAACTAAAGAAAAGAGGTGATTTAAAATGAATAAAGAATTCGAAAAAGCAACAAAAGAGTTTTTTACAGACCAATTCAAAGAAGACACAAAGGAGGCAAGTTTAAGAAAAGCATTCGAGATTATTCAGACAGTATTTAAAACAACAACAGACGACAAAATACTTATGGACTTAGTGGAAGTTATGCAACTACTTGCAAAGGACAGAGACGGGTTTATTAATATCGCAGATATGCAAGAAAAATACAATATGTCAACAGCAGACATCGAAGGACGCTAGGGCTGATACGCTGGGGTTTAAATGACCCCAGAAATTAGCTTTAAAGAAAGGAGGTAGAAATGAAGGATTTACAAAAGATTTTTAATGGCATAATGTATGCTGTTATTGGCGGAGCAATCCCAATTACAATAGGATTGAATTTCCATGATTGGAGATGGTGGTATTTAGTTGTTCCTGTTGTGTACTTTGTATTTTTAAAAGACTTAATAGAAAGGAGATAAAATGACAAAATTCAAAGATAAAAAAAGAATTACAATCTTTGTTGATCCGATGATAGATAACGCAGTTAAAGAACTAAGGTGGGAGTGGAAGATGGAGAGTGTCAATCAAGCATACGAGTTGATATTAGCACAATATCTACAAGAACTAACAAAGAAATAGAAAAGAGGGCCTCTAAAAAAGAGGCTCTTTTTCTTTTTGATTTAAATAAAGTTCAATAGCCGAATAGTCGGGTTTCACTCCTACCATTTGACCCCGCATTCTTAAATGCTGGTATTTTTTATCACCAAGTTTTTCTTTTACAAATTCTGCAAACTCTAAAGGTTCCTTGTGGGCAAATGTGTAATGGCAGCCTCGGCAAAGTGTAAGTAGGTTATCCATATCCCAACGTGTATTAAAATGACTTCTTGATATGATATGGGCACATTGTAAGTCAGTTTCCTTAAAACACCTAAGACATGCTTTGTCCCTTTTTTTTACAACCTCTGAGGCAAGTTTATCTAATTTTTTTATCCATTGTTTTCTGTCTAATTTCATATTTACCATCTTTAAATTCTATTATCTCATTATTAATCAAAAAACCTACACACTTATTTAGTGAAGAATGTCCCAAAAATCTATTTTATTGTTTTCTATGTATTCTTTAAAGGCAATGACTTCCTCTTTTGTAATGGGATTTCTTGTGGGAACTCTGTTTATTGGTATTTTATAAACGGGAATCGAATCATTAACGAATTCCACTATCCACCTATTACCCCAAGTATCTGATATAAAGTATTTCAAAATGCCCCCGTTATATAGCTTACCGCTACCCAAAACTTAATTGATATCCAAACCATCATTGGTAAAAGAATGGGCGATAACATTAATAGAATAACTATTCCGAATAAAATCGCTATTATGTAGTCTATTGTTTCTATTTCATTTAAGTAATTCATATTTTTTATTTAATTTATAAATCATAGTTGCCCTTTTGGCGATCAGCAAACTCCCCATGTTTTGCGGGGTTCCAATTGCTAATTCTTGAAAAATACCCAACGACCCTACTCATACCCCACACGTCTTCGCTACCACAATGTGAACATTTGGCTTTTTGTTTTATTGGCTCTTTATTTATTTGTCTGTAACTTTCTAACATTTAAACTCCTTTATTTTTACTGTTCCTGCATACTCCAGCATTTTAATTAATTTCTCATGGACTTCCTCGCCTTCATTTGCCTTGATAATTTTATCTATCTCGTTATTATATTCTGTTGCGGTTATTTCTTTCATCACTCCTCCTTCTTAAAGCCGTTGGCTTCCTCATCATATAATTCTAAATTAGTTATTTCGTCAGCTTCTGCTCTTTCCTTACACGAAGGGCATATATCGCCCACTTTGGCATTACCGAATAGGGGCAGATTACATTTAAAACATCTATTTATTTCTTTTTTTTTCATTTATTTAATTAATTTTTTTATTATATAGTCAGCAACAAATATCCATAACACTATTCCTGCCAAATAAATGAACCCCAATATACACATAGCGATTATTAATAAAATTTCCCAATTCATATTTCACCTCCATTTCATTTATGTTAATTTCTCTTTGATATACTTCTTCCATTCTTTATTGAGATTTCCCTTGTCTTTTAAGGCATTGTAGAAGGTCTCTCTTTTAATCTTCTCGTATTCAGCATGGGCTGGCTTTTCAATCTTCCTGTATTCAGTATAGGCTTGCTCTTCAATCTTCTCGCATTCAGCATCGGCTTGCGTTTTAATCTTC
>Ga0074195_1003041_pt1 | contig 16806 bp, 18 predicted proteins | sample EPASupsiteHSE623_FD_64525 | JGI IMG/M metagenome (GOLD analysis project Ga0074195, IMG submission 64525) | Bioremediated contaminated groundwater from EPA Superfund site, New Mexico - Sample HSE6-23 | ecosystem: Environmental > Aquatic > Deep subsurface > Groundwater > Contaminated ...
AATTCTGCGCGAATCGGCAGGGATAGACACAGTAAAATCAATCAAAACGGGAGGCATGGCAAAAAATATCCCGACGGAACCACGACGAGAGATTTCAGGCTCATTATTCAATTAGAAAATGCTCAATGGGCAAAATAAACTTGCGCGCTTAGCTTGCTGAAAGCGGCGCGAAAACTGGTATAATTGTACTAATGGGCCTGTAGCTCAGCTGGGAGAGCGCCTGCATGGCATGCAGGAGGTCAGCGGTTCGATCCCGCTCAGGTCCACCAGATTTACTAAACAAAAACCCCCGCAAGGGGGTTTTTGATTGTATGGCGGTTCGGCGTATTTTCACGTAGGTCAGACGTTCATCTTTTGCAGTTTGCGCTCTACTATTTCCTTGAAATATCTGCCGCGATGCTCGAAATCCGTGAACTGGTCGAAGGAGGCGCAGGCGGGGGAGAAAAGCAGGATATCGCCCGCTTTTGCGCGCGCCAGACATTCATCCAGCGCCTTGTCCAGCGTGCCGCAGGGAATGAACCGGGCCGCGCCGGCGAGTTCGGCTTCTATTTTTGGCGCGTCCGCGCCTATGGTCAATATTGTTTTTACGCTTTTTTCGATATACGGCTTGAGCGGCGCGTAGGGCGCGCCTTTGCCGAGGCCGCCGAGAATCAGCCAGATATTTTTTTGCGCGCCCAGCGCTTTGAGCGCTACAAGCGTCGAATCCACATTGGTGGCTTTGGAATCGTTTATGCAGCGCACGCCGTTTATCGTGCCGCAGTCCTCCAGCCGGTGCTCCACGCTTTTGAACGCCGCGAAGGCGCGGAGGACCGCCTCGGCGGATACGCCCCGGCCCAGAGTCATAAGCCCCGCCGCCATGGCGTTTTCCCTGTTATGCAGCCCCGGCAGATTCGGCGGCGTAATGGAATGCCGCGCGCCGTCAATTTCAAAGACCAGTTTTCCGCCATCGAGCCATGCGTTTAGAGCAATGCCGCCCGGCGGCTTCGCGCTGGCGAAAAACAACGGCTTTGACGGGCACTCCCGCGAGAGTTTCACGCAGTTTTCATCCAGCGCGTTGAACGCGCATATCCCGCCTGAATCCTGTTGCGCGAAAATTTTTCTTTTGGCGGCGATATAATTTTCCATCCCGCCGTGATGGTCCAGATGGTCCGGCGTGACGTTAAGCACGCAGGCCGAATCGGGACGCAGGAAAGCGCTGTCCTCCAACTGATAGCTGGACACCTCAAGCGTCACAAAATCACCCCGCTTCACTTTTCCCGCCAGCGCGGAAAGTGGTACGCCGATATTGCCGCCGGCATAAGCCGCGCCGCGCCCGCGGAGACGGACCTCCTCTTTCAATATGCCGTCAACAAGCGCGGTGGCGGTGGTTTTGCCGTTGGTGCCGGTAACGGCGAAAATTTCGCACTCCGGCAGAAACGAGAGCGCTACCTCCATCTCGCTGAAAACCGGTATTTTTGACGCGCGTAATTTTCGCAGCGCCGCCGCTTGCGGGAACAGTCCGGGACTTTTGACCGCGAACGCGCAGGAAAAAATCCTGTCCGTATGCCCGCCGAATTCGGCCTCTATAAGCGGGTGAGAAAACTCCGGCGCATATTTGAGTTCGGCGCGTTTTTTTTCCTCGCTGACAAGCACGCGCATCCCGCGCGCCGCCAGCAGCCTGGCCGACTCGGAGCCGGATTTTCCGCAGCCCAGCACGCAGGCCGTTTTGCCCTCGTAATTTCTGATATCGAACGCCATGATTATTTCAGCGCCTTCAGCGCCTGGCGCGCGGTTTCGTAATCGCTGTAGGAAACCGGGCCGTCGTGGAGAATCTGCACGGTCTCGTGGCCTTTTCCGGCGAGCAGCACGATGTCGCCCTTGCGGGCGGACGCTATCGCTTTGAAAACGGCCTCCTTGCGGTCGGGTATCACAGTATAGTTTGAAAGCCCCGCCGCCGTAAGGCCGGACTCGATATCCCCGAAAATGCGCTCCAGCGGCTCGCGGCGCGGGTTGTCCGCCGTGATGAAGGCATGCGCGCTTTTGGAGCAGGCCGCCGTTCCCATCGGGCCGCGCTTGCCCCGGTCGCGCTCGCCGCCGCAGCCGAACACCGTGTATATCCTGCCGTGCGGAAATCCGGAAAGCGCGGTCAGCACCTCGTTGAGCGCGCTGTCGGTATGCGCGAAATCCACGAACACGTGAAAATCCTGCCCCTCGCGCACAGCCTCCATGCGGCCCGGCACGCGCTCCAGCGCGCATACGCCTTCAAGCGCGGTCTCCATAGCTATCCCGCGCCCGCGCGCGCAGGCCACGGCGGACAGCGCGTTGCGCGCGTTATACGGCCCCCACAGTTTGAGGCTGACATCGAATTTCCCCTCCGGCGCAGCCAGCGTGAAATCCACGCCTTCCAGCCGGGGGACTATATTTTCCGCGCGGAAATCGTTTTTTTCACCCAGGCCGCAGGTGTAAACCTGCACGTCCCGGGACAGCGTCTGACGTATCTGCGCGCAGCGCGCGTCGTCGCCGTTGAGGACGGCGAGGCGGTTTTTTTTTGGATTTTCCCGCGACGAGAGCATCTCGAAAAGCTTGCGCTTGGCGAGGAAATACTCGTCCGGCGTGGAATGGAAGTCCAGATGGTCGCGGGTGAGGTTGGTGAAAACCGCGGCGTCGAAAAGTATTCCGTCCACGCGCTTGAGCGCCAGCGAATGCGAGGACACCTCCATCAGCGCGCTTTGGGAGCCGCCCTCCGCCATGCTGTTCAAAAGCTGCTGCAGCAGCAATGCGTGCGGCGTGGTGTTCACGGAGCCCGACACCGTCTCGCCGTTTATGCGGTAGTTTATCGTGCCGATGACGCCGGGCCGCCGGCCCGCCAGGCTCCATACCGACTCCAGCAGGTAGGACGTGGTGGTCTTGCCGTTTGTGCCGGTGATGCCCACCATTTCCAGCCGCGCCGACGGGCAGTTGTAAAACGCGTTCACGCAGACGGCCAGCGCGGCGTGTATGTCTTTCACCTTTATGAAGGGCAGACGCTCGCTGCCGTAGCCTTCGCAGTCCCGCTCGGTCACCACGGCGCGCGCGCCCCTGGCGATGGCGTCGGCTATATAGAGATGCCCGTCGGTATGCGCGCCCGCTATGGCGAAAAACAAATCCCCCGGCTTCACCGAACGCGAGTCCACCGCCAGCCCGGACACTTCGACGCCGCCCGGCACCCCGCCGGAGTCTGCGCCGCTGAAAATCTCTTTCAGCTTCATAATTATCCCCTCCGCCGCCAAACGCGGCCGTCCGCTTATATTATAGCGTTTCGCGGGCAGAAATAATGGCTCTTGCGGAGCGGAGCATTATCAGGTATACTGATACTGGTATACCGGTTATTAACTATGAAAACATTGCTTAAAATCTCGGACGCGGCGGCGATTGCGATACACGCCTGCGTGCTGCTGGGAGAAAATCCCGGCAAGCCGGTTCCGGCGCCGGAGATAGCAAAAACGTTCAGGGTGTCCTCCGCGCACGCCGCCAAAGTGCTCCAGCGGCTCGAAAAAGCCGGCGTGATAAAAGCGGTGCGCGGCCCCGCCGGCGGATTTTTACTGCGCGGAGACCCGCGCAAAATCCGGCTGCGGCGCGTGCTTGAGGCCATCGAAGGCCCGCTCGAACCAGCCGACTGCCTTTTGGGGCGGACGCGGTGCCTGCGCTCGTGCTGCATGCTGGGCAATTTCCTCGCCGGCACGCGGCGCGAGTTCGCGAAAATGCTTTGGCTGACGCTGCACGAGGCGTCGCTCAAATCCTATGGCAAAAGCAATTGAATTCAGGCGCGCGCTGGAGAGCGTTTACCGGCGCTACAACCGCCGCGAATTCGTGCATCCGGACCCGCTGGAGTTCCTTTACCGCTATCCAGCGGCGCAAGACAGGGAGATAGCGGGACTGGTGGCGTCGTCTCTGGCCTATGGGAATGTCAAACAGATTCTGAAGGCGGCTGGCGCGGCGCTGGACGTGCTGGGTCCTTCCCCCCGCCGGTACCTGGAAACCGCCGGAGAGAAAAAAATAAACGCGGATTTCCGCGCTTTCAAATACCGTTTTACGCAAGGCTGCCAGCTTGCGGCGCTGCTGCTGTCCGCGCGCGAAATAATAAAGGAATACGGCGGGCTGGGCGAATGCGCGTCGCAGGCAGGCCGGGCACCCGCGCAGACCGCGCCGCAGGCGCAGCGTTTTTTGGCCGGAGAACTGCGGAGGCTGGCCCCCGCGCCGGTTTCAACGCTGATACCGGCGGCGGAAGGCGCCAGCGCGCTCAAGCGCATGAACCTCTACTTCCGCTGGATGTGCAGGCGGGACGCGGTGGACCCCGGCGGCTGGAAATTATCCCCGGCTGCGCTGGTGGTGCCGCTGGACACGCACATGGGCAAAATAGCGCGCGAACTGCGCCTCACAAAACGCGCGGACGCGGGGATGAAAACCGCGCTCGAGATAACCGCCGGCTTCGCCGCCGTATCGCCGGAGGACCCGGTCAAGTACGATTTTTGCCTGACGCGCTTCGGCATCCGCGACGAGCTGGATTTGCCGGAGTTGAGGAAATGCTTTGCGCGGGCCGCATAGTTAAGGCTAGAATGTCGGTATAATCAAGGGCATACACAGGAGGGCGGACATGGGGTGCATAAAAGGAACACAGACCGAAAAGAATCTGATAACCGCGTTCGCGGGAGAGTCGCAGGCGCGCAACCGCTACACCTATTTCGCCGGACAGGCGAGAAAAGACGGCTTCGTCCAGATAGCGGAAATATTCACGGAAACCGCCGAGCAGGAAAAAGAGCACGCGAAGCGCTTTTTCAAATTCCTCGAAGGCGGCGAGGCGGAGGTGAGCGCCCTTTTCCCGGCGGGCATGATAAAATCCACCGCCGAGAATCTAGCGGCCGCCGCGGCGGGAGAAAACTACGAATGGGGGCACATGTACCCCTCTTTCGCCGCCACCGCGCGCAAGGAAGGCTTTGAGGCGGTGGCGGCGGTTTTCGATTATATCGCCGTGGCGGAAAAACAGCACGCCAAACGCTACGCCGCGCTGCTGGAAAACGTCAAGGCCGGAAAAGTCTTCAAGCGCGATTCCAAAGTCGTGTGGCGCTGCCTCAACTGCGGCTATCTCCACGAGGGAACGGAGGCGCCGGATTCCTGCCCGGCCTGCGCGCATCCGCGGGATTATTACGAGATTCTGGGGGAGAACTGGTAACGCCGCGGCATCTTTTATCCGGCGGCAAAGACAGTTTACGGCCAAAACGCCGATTTAACGGTTGTCAGGGGGAACAATGGCGGAATTCAAAAAAATATACAAATGCGAGTTGTGCGGCGACATCGCCGAAGTATTGCACGCCGGCGCGGGCAGCCTGTCCTGCTGCGGGCAGCCGATGAAGCCGCTCGCTGAAAACAGCGTGGACGCCTCCCGCGAGAAACATGTGCCGGTAATCGAAAAAACCGGAACCGGCTTCAGGGTGAAAGTCGGCGGAATGCCGCATCCCATGGAGGAAAAGCATTTCATCGAATGGATAGAATTGGTTGCCGACGGCAGGTCGCTGCGGAAATTCCTCCGGCCCGGCGACGCGCCGGAGGCGGAATTCTGCGTGAACGCCGCCGCCGTTTCGGCCCGGGAATACTGCAACCTGCACGGCTTGTGGAAGGGAGAGCTTTAGGCCATGATGAATCCCAGAATCGAGGCCGCGTTCAACGAGCAGATAAAGTTCGAGATGGAGTCCGCCCATCTTTATTACCAGCTGGCGGGCTGGTGCGCCTCGCAGGGGTTTGAGGGGATGTCGCGCTGGCTGCTGCTGCAAAAAGACGAGGAGCTCGGACACGCGCACCGTTTCTTCTCGCATATCGCCGCCCGCGGCGGACTGCCGAAAATAGCCGCCCTCGCCGAGCCGAAAGCCGAGATTAAATCCGCGCTCGAGCTGTTCCGCGAAGTCTACAGGCACGAACTGCTCATCACCAACAGGATAGACGTGCTGCTCGATCTGGCCCGCAAGGAAAACGACAGCGCCGGCGCTGAATTTCTGCAATGGTTCGTGCGCGAGCAGGTCGAGGAAGAGGAACAGGCCTCCCGCATAGTGCTCAAGCTGGAACGTATCGGCCCGTCGGGAGCCGGGCTTGTCATGCTGGACGCGGAACTCGGCAAACGCGGCAAGGCGGCCTGATGATGCCGCCGCCTGCCCTGGCGGAAAGGAGGCGCATATGCCAAATCACACAGCGGTGCGGATAACGGAAAAGGTCTGGTGGGTGGGCGCGATAGACTGGGAATTGCGCGATTTCCACGGCTATTCCACGAAACGCGGCACGACTTATAACGCCTATCTCGTGATGGGCAGCGAACCCGTGCTCATAGACACGGTTAAAGCCCCTTTCGCCGGCGAGATGCTCGAACGCATCGCCTCGGTGACTGAACCGGCTAAAATCCGCACCGTCATCTCCAATCACGCGGAGATGGACCACAGCGGCTCGCTTCCCGAAGTGGCGCTCCATATCAAACCGGACAGGATAATCTGTTCCGCGATGGGCGAGGCAGCGCTGAAAGCTCATTTTCACGCCGATTGGAAACTGCAGCCGGTCAAAGACGGCTCCGAAATGGAAATCGGCGGCGAGCGCTTCCAGTTTCTGGAAGCGCGCATGCTCCACTGGCCGGACAGCATGGTCTCTTTCCTGCCCTCGGACGGAGTGCTTTTTTCAAACGACATTTTCGGAATGCACCTGGCGCATTCGCATCGCTTCGACGACGAAACCGTAGGCTGGTACTACGAGGCGGCGAAGTATTACGCCAATATCATACTCCCTTTCTCAGGCATAGTGACGGCGTTCCTGGAGAAATTCAAAGCCAAAAACCTGCCCGTCAAAATCATAGCGCCCGACCACGGCCCGGTCTGGCGCAAAGACATCGAAAAAATAATCGCCCTCTACGCCAAATGGGCGGCGCAGCAGCCGACGGACACCGCCATAGTCCTTTTCGACACGATGTGGAAAAGCACCGAAAAGCTCGCAGGCGCGGCAGCCGAGGGGCTCGTCTCCGGCGGCGCAAAAGTCAAGGTGATGCCGCTCAGAGCCCATCACCGCAGCGACGTGGCGGTGGAACTGCTGGAGGCGGGCGCGCTGCTCGTGGGCGGCCCGACGATGAACAAGCAGCCTTTCCCCACGCTGGCGGATGCGCTCACTTATCTGAAAGGCCTCAACCATAAAAATCTGACGGGCGGCGCGTTCGGCTCCTACGGCTGGAGCCCTGACGGGCCGAGATGGATTGAGGCCCAGCTCAGGGAAATGGGCGTGAAGCTCGCCGGAGAAACCGTAACCTGCCGGTATGTGCCGGACGCCGCCGCGCTTGATGCCGCGTTCAGGCTGGGGGAGGCCGTGGCTAAAAACCTCAAGAGACAACCATGATGGACAAGGAAACCGCCGACGCGCTTTTCGACCTGTCATACGGGATGTACGTCGTTGCCGCGGCCCACGGGGGCCGCAAAAACGGGCAGATAACCAACACCGTTTTTCAGGTTACCGCCGAACCGCCCCGGATGGCGGTAGCGGTGAACAAGCAAAACCTGACGCACGAGCTGATAGCCAAAAGCGGCGCATACAGCGTCTCCACGCTGGCGGAAGGAACGCCGATGACGTTCATCGGGCTTTTCGGCTTCAAGTCGGGCCGCAACACGGACAAGTTCGCCGCCGTAAAGCATGACACCGGACAGACGGGCTCGCCGCTGGTGCTAGACCATACGGTTTCAGCTTTCGAGGTGAAGGTTGACTTGGCAACGGATGTCGGCACACACACGCTGTTTATCGGCGAGATAGTCACGGGAAGGACATTTGCCTCCGGCAAGCCGCTCACTTACGATTACTACCGCCGCGTGATGTGCGGCAAAACCCCGCGCGGCGCGACAACTTACAAGGCTCCCGAAACAAAGGAACCGAAGGAGAAAACCACCATGAAAAAATATGTTTGCAAGGTATGCGGTTACGTCTACGACCCGGCGGCGGGCGACCCGGAACACGGCATCCCGCCCAACACGCCTTTCGAGAAGATTCCCGAGGACTGGGTGTGTCCGGTCTGCGGCGTGCCGAAATCCGAGTTTGAAGCTCAGAACTGAAAAACCCCGCCAGCCGCCGTCGAATCCCGCTACTCTATTGCACAATCAGGGTTCAAATCCCTCGGCGAGATAGCGGTTGCGTCCGTCAAAGCACCGATATGCCGCAGCATTATCTCCGGCACGCACGCCGCGTAAACGGGGAACATGAAAACATGCGCGGCGGCGGGCATTGCGCACCCCTGCGGTTTTTCGATAAGGGATATCGCGGCGCAGGCGCCTTTGTCTTCCAGCGCGGCTTTGAGCGCGCGGGCGGCGTGCAGCGAGTTTCCGGTGCCCGTAAAAACATGAACGCAGTATTTTTTTGAAGTATCCGCCATATGCCTCTAGCCGATTGTTTTTTTGACCGTCTTGAGCAGTTCGGTGTGCGGACTGGCTTTTGAGACGTAGACGCGCGCGCCGGGGCTGTTCACCGCCGAAGCCTCCTCCGGGCTTACCATGCTGGTCAGGAATATGACCGGTATGCCGGAGGTTTCAGGGTCCTCCAGCAGGCGCAGGGCCATGCTGCCGCCGTCCATTCCCGGCATGACCACGTCGAGCAGGATGAGGTCCGGCTTGAACGACCTGGCCTGGCGCCAGCAGTCTTCCCACGTCTGGGCTTTGACCGTCTCGTAACCGGACGCTTTCAGCACGTCGCTGTAAAGCGACAATATTTCCGCGGAATCGTCCACTATCAGAATTCTCTTTTTCCCCGGCATATTTTATCCTCCCCGGAAAATATCAGACGTTCGGACGGGCCACCGGCAGCGCGAAAGAAAATACGCTGCCCTTGCCATACTCGCTCTCCACCCACATGGCCCCGCCGTGCATCTCAACGAATTTTTTGGACAGCACCAGCCCCAGGCCCGTGCCTTCGTGCTGGCGTCCGTCCCCCGCGTCCAGTTGGGAAAAAGGCTTGAAAAGCCTGCCCATGTCACCCGGCTTTATGCCGATGCCGGTATCGGCCACGTTTACGGTCAGATACTCCTCGCCGGCGACAAGTTTTCGCCCTCCGGCAAACTGCGCGGCGCGCCCTTCCAGCGCCGCGCCCTTCACGACCCGCACCGTCAGCTTCACGGTGCCTGCGGCGGGAGTGAATTTCAAGGAATTGCTGAGCAGGTTGAACACCACCTGCTTTAGCTTGCGCTCGTCCGCCGTGATTTGGCGGCAGGCGGCGGGTTCGATGTCGGCCAGCAGTTTGATTTTCATCTGCATGGCCTGCTCGGACAGCATTTTTACTATGACCTCCAGCGCCGAATCAAGCCGGAACTGGACTGGCACCAGCTCCATCTTCTGCGCCTCCACTTTCGAGAGGTCGAGTATGTCGTTTATCAGACTGAGCAAATGCTTGCCGCTGTTGCGGATGTGGCCGATGTATTCCTTCTGCTTTTCATTGACGGGGCCGAACATATCCTCCCAGAGCACGCCTGAACACACTATGATGGCGTTGAGCGGCGTGCGCAGCTCGTGGCTCATGTTGGCGAGAAAAGCGGACTTGGCCTTGTTGGCCCCTTCGGCCTGAGTCCTGGCATATTCGGCGGCGGCTTTTTGCGATTCCAGCTCTTGCGTGCGCGCGGCTATCTTGCACTCCAAAGACTGCACCAGCCGCGCGTTCTCAATCGCGACAGCCGCCTGATTGGCGAAAACCTGGTAAAGCTCCGCGCGTTCGGTGGTGAAATGGAACGCCTTGTCCGCGTAAAGCAGCAACACGCCGATAACCTTGTCATTTTCCCGGATAAGCGGCACCGCCAGAACCGAACGGACGCCGTTTCTGAGCGCGTCCTCCCGCCACATGGCGAAGCTGTCGTCATGCTCCACGTCGGCGCAAACGGAGGGTTTGCGCGTTTTGACGGCCAGCCCGCCGGGACCGCTGCCTTTGGGCGAGTCGTCGAATCTGACGTGCACCCTTTCGAGGAAATCAGCGTTCTCTCCGCTGCAGCAGGCGCGCCGCAACTCGGACCCGCCCTCCTCCAGGAGACCCAGCCAGCACATATTGGCTCCGCCCACCCGGAGCGAATTGGCGCAAATGAAGCCGCAGAGCTTATCCATATCCACCAGTCCCATGATGGCATTGGAGGCCTGCGCAAGGCCCAGCAATTCCTCGGCGTAGTTTTTTACGGTCTCCTCCATAAGGCGGCGCTGCGTGATATCGAAGGAAATGCCGGTGATGCCCGTCACTTCGCCCTTTTCATCGGATATCGGCGATTTGAGGGTTTGAATCCAATGTGTCACGCCGTCCTTGTCGAGTATCGGTTCCTCTATCTCCTTGCGTTTCCCCGTGGACATCACTTCATTGTCGTCGGCGCGTGAACGCTGCGCGAGCTCGTCGGGGAGTATGAAATTATCGGTCTTGCCTATCAGTTCCTCCGCGGCATGGCCCGTGAATCTGGCAAGCGGCTCGTTGACGGCAAGGAAGCGGCCTTCCCTGTCTTTGAGCCAGGCGTTGGCCGGCACGTTGTCGAGAATGGCCTTCTGCCGGCGGCGCGCCTCGTCGAGAGCGGCCTCGGCCCGTTTGCGTTCGGTCAGGTCTATGAAGAAAAACATCAGGCAGACGGGATTATTGTCATCGTCGCGGACGAGGGTGCCCAGCATATCCACGGAAAATTCGGTACCGTTCCTGCGGACGGCGTAATGCTCCCCCTGGAGCATATCAACGCCCGGGCCGGGCTGGCGCACGAATTCGGTTATGAAACGTCCGTTGGCCTCGTCCGGGGCATGGCCCCAGAGACGGGTGAAAGCCGGATTGGCATACGATATCACGCCCTTGAGGTTGGCCATGACTATCGCGTTGGCGGAGGAGGTGAACGCTTTCCTACCGATAAGCAGCGAGGTGTGCAGCTTGCGCTCCGCCGTAACGTCCCGAAATCCCATAACGGCGCCGCCGATTTGCCCGCTACTTTCCATGGGCGCCACGCTGTATTCTATGGAGCGCTCAATGCCGGTTTTGGATATGAGCGCGATTTCATGGGCCGGAGACTGGTCCCCCCCGCGGTTCGCCACCATGCAGGGCAAGAGAGGATTCGGCCACTCATGCCGCGTTTTTTCGTTGACAAGGCGCACGATGGAGTCCGCCGGCCTGCCCAGCGCGTCGCTTTCCTTCCAGCCGGTCAGATATTCAGCCATGTAGTTGAGCAGAGTGACGCGGCCCTCCTTATCAACGGTGATTATGCCGTCGCCTATGCTGCGCAGGGTCACCGCCAGCCTTTCCTTCTCGTCGCGAAGCTGTTTTTGCAGGCCGCGGCTGTTTTCAAGCTCAGACGCGGCCAGTTCATAAAGCTCATCGCGGCGTTTTAGCACGCGGTAGATTATCAGCGTGAAAAACCCTGCCGACAGCGCTATGAAAACGCGCTGCGCGAAATCATGTTCCTCGCCCAGCGCGGCGGCGAAAACATGCACAAGCGCCAGCAAAAACAGGGAAACCACGGCAAAAAACGCCGTCAGCAGCAGCGGCGGGGTTCCAGACGGGTTTTTCCTATGCCCGGATGCCGACGCGCGGCGCAGGTTTTCAAGCTGCTCCTCCACTTCAGGCGCCACGCTGAAAAACTTCCGCAGCGCAGTCCTCAGGCGGTGAAAAAGCGGTATCATCGTTTTCTTGTGCGGCTCCCGGCAGTCTCAGGCCGTCTCGCCGAGTTTGCTTTTGACCATGGCTATCATTTCCGCCGGGTCGTAAGGTTTGGAGACGTAGCCGTCTATGCCGGTGGCAAGTATCCTGGCCTTGTCGCCCTCCATGGCGTAGGAGGTCACAGCCACCACCGGTATGGTCCGGGTCGCGGGGTCGGACTTGAGCACCCTGCCCACGGCGTAGCCGTCCATTCCTGGCATTTGTATGTCGAGCAATATGAGGTCCGGTTTTTCTTTGCGCGCCAACTCTATGCCGTCGTGTCCGCCGGCAGCTTCGGAAACTTCGTACTTGTTGAAAAGGAGTATGTCGCGAAGGATGCTGCGGTTCCTGTCATTGTCTTCTATAACCAGAATTTTTTTTGACACCGGCGCCTCCTTGCGGATATGCGAGCATAGTGTGTTATTATACCTACCCGTTCTTTCCAGACGACCGGCGAAATTTCATTTCCTGCCGCCGCCGAACATGCCTACGTACTTCAGACGCACCACGCCGCTCCTGTCTATGACAGCCGGTTCGGCCCTGGCCCGGATATAGCCGGAATTGAGAAAATTTGAGAGAGTTATTTTCACGATGTCCGGCCTGAAAATGACGGTGTTGCCCGTTTCGCCGAATTCTCGCGGCGCGGTGTCGTTGAAGCGCAGCTCCGCCACGGTGGATCTTCCCTCATAAACCCAGCAGCAATGCGTTACGCACTCTATCTGCCTGCCCAGCCGGAAAGCGGCTTCCGGCGGGTCGAAAGAAAGCTTCAGGCGGACGCAGTAATCGCGCATGCTGGTATCCTCTGTGACCACCCAGGCCGCATTGGTGCCGCGTCCCAGCGTGGCGCAGCCGCACAACAACAGCGCGGCGCATAACGCCGCAGTTTTTGCGACCGGAACATGCCCTGCGCTATGAAGATTCATAAACAAAGCAAAGGTATTTTAGCATGAAAAGGCTTGTTGCAAATAAGGTTTATTCAGGATATGCGCAAAAGAGCTCCGCCGAGAACTTACTAGCCTGAAAGTTTCAGTTGATTGCGAGAACCGAGACGTAAAAGGGCGAAATGGATTCGGCTCAAAAAAATGCGAGCAGGCGTGTTGCCTGTAAGCAGTTTTTTTGAGTCGGAGCCAGGAAGCCATTTTATGTCGAATTCCGCAAGCAACTGAAACTTTCAGGCCAGGGGCTGCGCAGAACGAAAAAAGTCATGGAAAAGTCCTACAGTTTATGTAATATGTATTGGGGGTGGACCGATTGCCGTTAAAAACTTACAATTACTTTTCGCATCCGCTATCGAAAAAAGCAAAAGAGGTTTTTTCGCGGCGCAGCACATCTGAAGCTGTTTTGAGGTAAACCGGTATGAGCGAAATAGGAAACTTCTCAGTGGTCATCGTTGACGACCACCCAATGATGCGTGCCGCGCTTTCCGACATGCTTAAGGTAAAAACAGGCCTTAAAATCGTCGGCGAAGCGTCCAGCCTGGCGCAGGCGCGCCAGGTCATAAAAAAAACCGCGCCGGATATCGTCGTGCTCGACATCACCATGTCCGACGGCAACGGGCTGGAATTGATATCCGAACTCAAGTCGCGTTTTCCGAAAATGATTTTCCTTGTCTTCTCCATGCATGACGAAAACGTCTACGCCGTGCGCGCCCTGCGCGCGGGAGCGAGCGGATATGTGATGAAAACCGACCCGTTCGAGACGGTGCTCAAAGCCATCGAGTTCATTCTCAAAGGCGATATCTATGTGAAGGAAGAGCTCAAAAACGACATCCTGCTCAATCTGCTGGACTCCGGCGACGCCAGCCAGTCCCCGGAACGCAAGCTCTCGGACCGCGAACTGGAGATATTCCGCGCGCTGGGCCGCGGCCAGACCACGCGCGACATAGCCGAGCGCTTCAGCCTCAGCATAAAAACCATCCAGGCGTACCGCGAGAGGATAAAGGCCAAGCTGGGCGTCACAAACGCCAACGAGCTTATACAGCGCGCCGTGCAATGGGCCAGCGAGAACGATAACGTCTGACAGCGGCTGCCGCCGGCACTCCCGCCCGTCCGAGTTTCGGGCGGGCGGTTCATTTCTCTCCCCCACAAGCTTGTAGGATTTTTCCCTAACCGGCCCGCTATTTTTTCCTACAAAAGAAAAGGCCTTTTCCCGCTTCACGTCCCGCCGCCGCGGCGCAATACTACGCGTGAAGGCGGCAAACCCAAAAGCGGAGGACGATTTATGATGTTTTCCAACGAAGGGAGAAGGCGGCGTTACGCCAGACTCAAGGCCAGCTACGTCGCGAACTGCGCGAAGATGCGCGCGGACTCGCTGCCCGCCGGCGAGCGCAGGCTCGCCGAAGCCGCGGAAACCCGCACCGGCGGATTTATATTCGAGACCGGCAAAGCTTTCTCGGTGGGCGACATCGTCAGGCTGGACCTCTCCATTCCAGGCTGGGGCGATTTTCTCCAGCGCCTGCGCCTTAAAGCCGGTCATGAGGGCGACCGCATATCGGTAATCGGCAAAATCGTGCTGGTGGAACTCCTGACCGAGGACCGCTACGAAGCAGGCGTCTGCTTTGCGAATATAGACAGCGGCAGGCGGGAGCTGCTCTTGCGGCACCTGATAGCGGGAATGCACTCCGCCCTGTCTCCAAAGCAGCCTTAGCTCCGCGCGATTGCCTGAAACGGACAAGGCCGGCCCGAGAAACCACCTGCGGGCCGCCTGCCGCGGACGCCGGAGCCACCCCCCCGGCGTCCGTTTTTCCTTGCCGCGCATTTCCTGACCTTCGGACTGCTCGCTTAGCTTAACAGAGAAAAAATTTGTAGAGTAACAGCGAGGTATTTTTTGCGCATGGGCCGAAAGACCTATATCGCCAGTAGGTCCTTTGGCAATTGCGGTTATGCGAACCGGAGGTATGCTAGTCTTATGAAAGCCATAGTTTGGACAGTGGTTCTTTTTTTCGCTTGCATTATCACCGTACGTGCGGCTAACAGAAGCTCCGCAAAGCGGCCCGCGGCGAAAAGGGCGGCGGCTTATGAGATTCCAGAGCCGCCGGCGGGCTCCGCCTCGCACAACACCGAAAAACTGCTCAACGAGCAAGTCATTAATCTGTATCAGGAAGAGGACAAGGACCCCAAAAACGCCAGGAGTATCGCAGATGATGTTATAAGCCCGTATGTGGACAATGGCATGACACGGGAACAGGCCGAGACCCGGATAATGCGGGATTTCAACGAGTGCGTGCGATATCGAATGGAACATGGCAATGCGTCCGGCGGCGCAGCCACCGAACAACAGGCAGGGCGCGCCTGCAAGACGGAAACGCAGGATGAACTTAAATTCTGGGAGTCGCAAGGTTACAGCACAAAGGAAGCCGCGCAGCTGAGTGCGCATGTGGAGAACCCCGAGGATGATCCCGATAGCGGCACTTACAATCATTTCGCATTCGGTTTGAACTCCGACGGCAATTCCGGCGAGCCGAAGGGGGATTTGCCGGAAAAATTCAAAGGCGACGGCAAACTGGGCATCACCTCGCAGACCGGCAAATTCGACAGCGAGTACCGCGACGGTAGCGGCGCGGTCAAGCCCGAGGCGCTCAACCAGTTGAAAGATGTTTTTGCCGACAAGCGCACGGGCCAGAAGATGGACGTTCCGGCCAAACTTGTCGAAATACTGGGTTCGATAGACAAGAGATTCGGGCACAAGGGCATTAACATGGTCAGCGGTTACCGCAGCCCGTCCAGCAACGCCAAAGTGGGGGGCGCGGGCCAGAGCCTGCACATGAAGGGCTGGGCGGCGGACATAGCGATCAAAGGCGTTGACTCGTCTGAGGTGCAAAAGTACGCGCTGGAAATGCAGGCCGGCGGAGTGGGCAGCTATTCCGGTTTCACGCATGTGGACGTTGGCAACGTGCGCAGTTGGGGGACTGGAAGCGGAAAGGATCAAAGCAGCACAAACCGCAAAAGGCGCAAGTAATCCCGATTGTGCAATAAATACGCGGACTGAGACGGCGGACGGCTTGCGCCGTCCTTGTTTTTTGCCCTAAAGTCCTAGATGCGCATAGGCCCAAAGTGTCCCTGAAAATGGCCCTTTCGGCCCTTTGCGAAACTCATATTTTCCGCTAGACTATACCAGTATCCATGCATCTTATTCAGAAAAGCACTACAGGAGTTGCCTAATGCGCACAACAGCGATAACAGCAGCGTTGGTCGTATCACTGGCGGGGCTGGCAGCAGCCGGCCCGCTCGAAGAGCTTGCCGGTTCCGTGCCGCCTTCGGTGTCATTGAAAACGGCGGACTCCATCAGCCAAAGCGTTCCGCCCGCCGTCAAGGCGACGCCGGAATATCCGGTTGCGGGCACGGCGCAAATTATATCCGCTCCGGACGGGTTGCACAGAGTCTACCGCGTGGAAAGCGGATTATATAAAGGGAAGTATCACGCCGGCGGCGTTCTTGACAAAAAAAACAGGGCGTATTATCCCCCTTCCAATGACGGCGCCGGCGGCTATATAACCCCCGCCGGACCGGCCGGCGTTGTAATTTCCGGCAGACAGGCCGACGAGAACGGTACCGCCGACCGGTATCGCTGCGCCTGCGGCAGGAAAGACGGCTGCCAGTTGGAAAGCAAACCCTACCGGCGCGGCGCGGAATACGGCCCTACCGGCTGCACCTCCAATGCGTTCGCTCTGAAACTGGTGAAAGACCAATGCTCCGCGCCCGCGACGGCAGCGGCAGGGTTTGAAATGCTGCTCTGCCGTCAAAGCTCCGGCGGAGGCAGTTCCGGCGGCAACGGCGCAGGGAACGGCGGCGACAACGGTCCCTGCTACGGCCCCGATTGCGACGACGACGGCGGCCCCGACGGCGGCGGCTCCGGCGGCAATCACAACGGCCCCGACAGCGACGACGACGGCAGCGGCAACAGCCACAACAACGGCGGAAATGACGGCCCCGACGACGATTATGACGGAGGCGGCTGCTGAAATTATCAGGTTTAGCGCAAAAACGCCGGCTGAAAAGCCGGTGTTTTTGTTTTTAGAGACGGGTATCAAATAGCACTACTCCGTTAAGTATATGCGGCTATTTGCAAGGGCGATTTTGAGGCGAGGCAAGGAGCGAGGAGCGCGCATACTCGTTGTATGCAAGCGACGAGCGACGCGGACGCAGCCCG
>Ga0074195_1003042_pt1 | contig 16802 bp, 11 predicted proteins | sample EPASupsiteHSE623_FD_64525 | JGI IMG/M metagenome (GOLD analysis project Ga0074195, IMG submission 64525) | Bioremediated contaminated groundwater from EPA Superfund site, New Mexico - Sample HSE6-23 | ecosystem: Environmental > Aquatic > Deep subsurface > Groundwater > Contaminated ...
TCGAAGACGGTGCGTGCCGGCAGCAGTCCGAGCCCTTCGGCTTTCCCTCCGGCACCCTCGACAGCTTTCGGATCATCGATAGCCTCGCCCAGCATTTGGAAACCGCCGCAGATCCCGACAATCGCCGTCCCCACCCTCGCGAGCCAGCGGATACCGTCGTCGAAACCGCGAGCCTTAAGCCAGGCGAGATCGGCCATAGTAGCCTTCGTGCCTGGGAGGATGATGACGTCGGGCTTGCCCAGGTCGCCGGGGGCTTCCACGAAACGGAGCGCCACCGAGGGCTCCGAGGCGAGCGCGTCGAAGTCGTCGAAATTGGCGATATGGGGCACTTTGATCACGGCGATATCCAGGCGCGCGCCGGCCGCCCCCCCTCGCCCCTCCGCTCCCCCCTCAGCCGCGGCCGGCGCGCCGCACCGAATCGTCGCCCCGTCCTCGTCGGGCAGTGCGAGCCCTTGGAGCATCGGCACGACGCCGAGGACGGGCAGCCCGACGCGCCGCTCGAGCATGCCGATCCCCGGTTCCAGCAGCTTTATGTCGCCCCTGAACTTGTTGATGACGATGCCTCGCACGAGCGCGCGATCCTCTTCGGGAAGGAGGGCGAGGGTCCCGACCACCTGGGCGAAAACCCCTCCCGGATCGATATCGGCCACGAGAATGACGGGCGAGCCCAGATGCCGCGCGACCGCCATGTTGACGATATCCGAATCGGCGAGGTTGATCTCCGCCGGGCTTCCCGCCCCCTCGATCACGAGAAGGTCGGCCTCCGCGCCCAAGGTGGCGCAGGCCGCCACGACATGGCCCCAGAGGAATTCCTTGCGCCGGTAATACTCCATCGCCTCGAGACTCAGGTACGGCTTTCCCATCAGGATTACCTGGGATCGGGCGTCGCTCTCGGGCTTGAGGAGGATGGGATTCATCTCGACCCGGGGTTCAGCCCGCGCCGCCAACGCCTGCAGGTACTGGGCCCTGCCGATTTCGGTGCCGTCGGGGAGGGCGGCGGCGTTGTTGGACATGTTCTGTGACTTGAAGGGCAAGATCTTGAGCCCCTCGCGCGCGAAAATGCGGCAAAGCGCCGCGGCAATGAGACTTTTGCCGACGGATGAGGCGGTGCCCTGCACCATGATGGTTTTAGCGTTCAAGCGAGAATGGGGACACTGGCGCTTCTCGGGAAATGAAAGGAAGAGTTACCTTCATTATTCAACACCCAGTGAATAATCAAACGATGTCCACGCTCAAGGCGCGGCCGTGCGGTCGGTCTCCTGACTCGGAAGCATTCCGTTCGAATTCCCCGGCCTTCCCGCTTTCGCAGTGGCCATGAATAGGGCTTTCAGCTTCCTTACAGTGCCTGGGGGCGTGCCGGCATTTCACCGACTTCCCGATTAAGCCTTATGGCGCCGCAACGATCCAACTATAAGCGCGAGCGCCGGGACTGTCAACAAGGGGCCGGGAGCGTTATCCTCAGGGGGGAGGTTCCGCGATGATTCAGGTTTTCGGCACGAAAAAGTGCAAGGATACGCAGAAGGCGCTCCGATTTTTCAAGGAGCGGAGCGTCGAGCTCCAGTTTCGCGATATCGCGGAGAAAGCCCCGAGCCCTGGCGAGCTGGACGACATGGCGAAGGCCGCGGGCGGCTTCGAGGCCCTCATCGACCCGAAAGGGAACGCCGCGACAGCCCGCGGCCTGGCCTACATGGACTACGATGCCAGGGAGGAATTGCTGCGGGATCCTCTTCTCCTTCGAACGCCCATCGTCAGGGCTGGGAAAGGCATCGCAGCGGTCGGGGCAAACGAAACCGCGTGGAAACGCTTCGCCAAAGGTCTCGATTGACCCCAAGGCTTTCGGGCGGGTAAAATGCGAGGGTCGAGAGCTTCCGCCAGGGGCGCGCGGCGGAAGACACATTAGCGGAGCGAGCGTAGCGCAAGGAGTCGCGGATGGACCAGTCGAAGAGCGCGGAATTAGCGGCGATACGCGCGAAAAACGCCTTCATCATCGATATGGACGGCGTGATCTATCATGGCAACCGGCTCTTGCCGGGGGCCGCCGAGTTCGTGGCCTGGCTTAAGGAAAAGAGCAAGAAATTCCTCTTCCTGACGAATTCCAGCGAACGCTCCCCCGCCGAGATTTCCCAGAAACTCGCGCGTCTCGGCATCGAGGTCGATTCCAGCCATTTTTACACAAGCGCCCTCGCCACGGCGGCCTTCCTCGCCAGCCAGAAGCCCAATGGCTCGGCCTATGTCATCGGCGAACCCGGCCTCATCCACGCCATGTACGAGGCTGGCTACACGATGAACAACGTGAATCCCGATTACGTCGTCGTGGGCGAAGCCAGATCCTATACCCTCGACACCATCGAAAAGGCGGTCAGTCTTGTTTTGGGAGGAGCCCGGCTCATCGGCACGAATCCCGACCTCACGGGCCCCGGCGAAAAAGGCCTCGTTCCCGCCTGCGGCGCCCTCCTGGCCCCCATCGAGATGGCCACCGGAAGAAAAGCCTACTTCGTCGGCAAGCCCAATCCCCTCATGATGCGCCACGCCATCAGGAAACTGGGCGTCACCAGGGAAGAAACCGCCATAATCGGCGATCGAATGGACACCGACATCGTCGCCGGCATCGAATCCGACATGGAAACCGTCCTAGTGCTCTCGGGCGTGACGAACCAGACCGAGCTGGCGAACTTCGCTTACGCTCCCCTCCATATCCTGGAAGGAGTCTTCGAGATTCCCGACTGAGGGCCGCGCGGACTCACGCTCCATCGCCTCGGCGCCGTCGGCATTCAATGATTCATGTATTGAATGCGACTAAATTGCATGTCGTTGCGGTTTAGTCTTGACTATTCCGCAACAAGAAGCATAATAGTTGCATGGAACGAACACAGAGAGCCAGAATTCTTAAGGATCTCGGCAAAAAAATGGTATTTCTCTCGGGTCCTCGTCAGGTCGGAAAATCATGGCTGGCCAAGGATCTGTCAAAAAAATTCAGCCGTCCAATCTACCTCAACTGGGACAATCTTCAGGATAGAGAGCTAATTCAGAAACAGGCGTGGACTTCGGACAGGGACCTTGTCGCATTGGACGAAATCCATAAAATGCCTGGTTGGAAAGGATACCTCAAAGGCATCTACGACACAAAGCCTGACAACATGGCTATCCTGGTGACGGGAAGCGCCCGATTGGAAACCTTTCGGCAGTCGGGGGACAGTCTTGCCGGCAGGTATTTCCATCACAGGCTCTTTCCTCTCTGCCCCGCCGAAGCAGCCGCTGTAGGCGAGAAACGCAGTCTGGATCACTTTCTCGAACGAGGGGGTTTCCCGGAACCATTCCTCGCCAAGACCGACGACGACGCAAGGCGCTGGCGGAAGTTCTATCTGGACGGACTGATCAGGGAAGATATACTCAGCTTCGAAAACATCAGGGAACTTCGCGCGATGAATCTTCTCGTCGAACTGCTCCGCGAACGAGTCGCGTCCCCTTTGAGCTATCAGAGCCTGGGAGAGGATATCGGGGCGGCGCCCAACACCATCAAGCGTTATATCGAAATACTCGAAGCCCTCTATATAGTATTCAGAATCTATCCCCACCACAGGTCTATCTCACGCTCACTGCTCCTGCTGCCCAAGCTGTATTTTTTTGATACCGCCCTTGTCAAGGGCGGGCCGGGGCCGAAACTGGAAAACCATGTCGCTCTCGCCTTGCTAAAGGAACTGGCGTCGCGGCAGGATATGGATGGCACTCCTCGCGAATTGCGTTATCTTCGCACCAAGGAGGGTCGTGAAGTCGATTTCCTTATCGCTGTCGAGGACACTCCCCGTCTTGCGGTGGAAGTAAAAGCCCAGGATCGTGACATCGCCCCCGGCCTTTCTTATTTCTGCGGACGGTATGGCATTCCCGGCCTCCAGCTCTTGGGAGATCTGCGCCTCGAGTACGTGGAGGACGGAGTTGAGGTAAGGGCTGCCCAGCCCTGGCTCGAATCGATCGGAAGCCAAACCTTTTAAGAATTGAACTCGGGCGAGGCGAAAACCGCCCGCTCTTCCACCGCTTTGCCGATGTACTCGGCCAGTCCAGGCCGGATGGCATCGAAATTGTTCCTGAAACGGCTGTCCTGCGCGTACATGCGCGCAAGGAACGTGAATTGCTCAGGTTTCGGACTCCAGAAATTTTCAAGGTTCGCCTTCCAGCGAGCCAGGATCGGGCTCAGCGTCGCGGAACCCGGAGCGATGCCCTCGTCCATCGCCTTCGCGAAGTCGAGATAGATAGCCTTGCCCTCTTCCAAAATCTCGTTTTGCCTAGCTTTTCCATACGCTTTCCAGCGGCGGCTTGAAGCCCGACTGACGTAAGGTCAGGGTCAAGCGAATATTTCGAGAATAAGCGAATTTTCCGGTGAGATGATTTCGCCCTCAAGCGAGATGGTTTCGCCGGTCAGGAGGTCGCGCCCACGCAGTGGTTCGGCAAACTTGATCGTCGAAGCCCAGCCTTCGAGGTTGACGATAGCCGCGAACCGCTGAGGTTTCGAGCCGCTGATTGATGCGCTAGCTGAGCGCTCGAGCAGATAGACGCCCTTCCCCAGCTCTTTCCAGGAAAAGGAAGGCGCCGAGCGCTTGGCGGCGCTGCAGGCAGCCAGCACTTTGATAAAATAATCGCGGAAAGATTCATCGCCACCCGCCCAATCGATGGGGTCCTTCTCAAAAAGGTCTGGTCGGTGCTCCAGGGCGAGTTCCTGTCCCATGTACGCGAAAGCGACGCCGGGAATAAAAAACATCATAGCCATCCAGGCTTCGAAACGGCTCCGGGTCACGAAGCGCCCGGCGATGCGCTCCTGGTCGTGGTTCTCGAGAAAACGGATCTTCTTCGCGCCTTTGGGGTACAGCGTCTCTTGAGCATAGAGGTAGTCGAGGTAGTGGACGGCGCGGCGCTCGCCTTGCCACACCTTTTCCAGGCGCTCCCAGCCATCGTAGTCGTAGGTCAGATCGAAGACCGAATGCAGCTCCGGCTCCGACCAGGCTCCCCATCCTGAGTCGCGCATTTCTTTCAGGAAGCGAGGGTGCACGCTTTCGGCGAGCCAGACGAGGGGATATCGCTCGCGCCGCAGGCCTGGATCGTATTGGTTCACCCGCTGGCGGGCTTGTTTCCAGAAATCCACCGGCACGAGAGAAGCCACGTCGCAGCGGAATCCGTCCACGCCCTCTTCCCTCCAGCCGACGAGAATGGAGAATAATTCCACCCAGAGCTGGGGCGATGAGCCATAATCGAAATCGACCACATCCGACCACTCGGCGCACTTGCGGCCGAGAGCCCCGGCGGCGCCCTCCCGCAGAAACCATTCGGGGTTCTCGCGCGCCAGGACCGAATCGGGCGACGCATGGTTGAACACGACATCCATCATCACCTTGAGCCCGAGGTCGTGGGCGGCGGCCAGGAATGCCCGAAAATCGTCGATCGTCCCTAGCGACGGATCGATAGCCCGGTAATCTTGGATAGCATAGGGGCTCCCAAGGCTGCCTTTTCGGCTTTCGATCCCGATCGGGTGAATCGGCGTGAGGCAGATCCAGTCAAAGCCCATGGCCGCGACCCCCGCCAGGCGGGGAATCGCCGCGGCGAAGGTGCCCTCAGGCGTGAAGTTCCTCAGGAATATTTGGTAGATGGCGCTCGATTCATCGATCATTAATTTTCTCCACTCCGGCATCATCATAGGTCATTCCAAAAATCGTGTCGCTCATCCAGCGGCGGAAGGAATCGTTGTCCTGAAACTGCTTGAAGAGCTGGGCATCATCAGTGAAGAGTGCTGTAATCACCCTTTTGAGCGCCTTATCGTGTTCGACTCGCGCGTTCTGCCGGTCTGGATTCTTCTTGGCGTTCTGGTAAGCCTGATCCGCTGACACCTTATTTGGAATCTCTTCCGTAATCCGTTTTTCCATTCGCTCGGGATCGTCGAAAAGCCCGCCGAACTGATCGTTGAAGGCTTTCACGATATTGGAAAGCTTGTCCATCTCGGGTTCCGCTTTATGCCCGGCGCCCATCATCGGTACCGGTTCTATTTCGGCATTGGCATCGGGCAACGCGATCGCCATCGTCACTTTCTTTTCCGCTCGGTAGCTGTCCATATCGATGGCTTCCAGAATTCCCTTTGCGAGATCTTCCTCAACAGGCGCGGGGAGCTTGGAAATCAGGAAATTAAGAAAAATCGAAAGCTTTTCCCAATCCTTGTTACCATAGGGCAGAATCGTCGCCAGGAAATCGTAGGTTCGGGCGAAAGCTTTAGCCTTGCCCTTGAACTCTACCTGTTTGTCTTCATCGAGGTCGTCCTTATAGACCGCGACGCACGCGTCGAGGATTGGATCCAGTTTGTCACGATCGGCACCAGCCAGATATAGCTCGACAAACGCGTCGATCTGTTCGGGAGCATACACCTGCAATCGATCAAGATCGGCTTTCAGCGTATGCAGCTTATTCGGGTCGGTTTCCCGGCTCAGGATGGTCGTGCGATAGTAATCCGCGAAGGATTTCTCGATAATCTCGGTATCGTTTTGGAAATCGAGGACAAATACATCGTATTTATTGGGCCATGCCCTATTCAAGCGCGACAAGGTCTGCACCGCTTTTATACCTGAAAGAGTCTTATCCACATACATGGTGTGAAGTAACGGTTCATCATAGCCGGTCTGGAATTTGTCGGCACAGACGAGGAAGCGATATGGGTCTTCCTGGATTTTGTCGGCGATCTCGCCGCTCGGAAATCCGTTCAGGCTCGCCTCGCTGACTTTTTCTCCTTTATACAAAGGCTCGCCGGAAAAGGCGACGATTGGTCGGTACGGACTTTTCATCGAAACAAGGTGATTTTTAATGGCAAAAAAATATTCTATCGCCCGCTGGATGCTCCCCGTCACCACCATCGCCCGCGCCTGCCCGCGAATCTTGTTCTGGCCTATCACCTGCTCGAGGAAGTGGTCCACCATGATCTCGGCCTTATCACGGATGGCCTTGCTGTGGCTTTCCACGTACGCGCGCAGTTTTTTGCGGGCTTTCTTGACATCGTATTCCGGATCGCCTTGCGCGGTTTTCGCGAGCCGGTAATAGCTAGCCACTGGCGTATAGTATTTCAGCACGTCGAGAATAAAACGTTCCTGAATCGCCTGTTTCATCGTATAGCTGTGGAAGGGACGATGCTTCACTTCCCCATCGGCCTCGAAGGGAACGCCGAACATCTCCAGTGTCTTGTTTTTAGGCGTGGCGGTAAAGGCGAAATAGCTGGCATTCTTCGCCAACTTCCGGGAATTTATGCGCTTTTCGATCGCGTCGTTTATTTCGTCCTCGTTGTCGGCGAGCACCTTGCTTACGGCCGTAGAGGCTTTGCCGCCCTGGCTCGAATGCGCTTCATCCACGATGATGGCGAAATTTCTTTTATCGTGTTCCCCGCTCACAGTATCCAGAACGAAGGGAAAGGTCTGCACCGTTGAGATGATAATCTTCTTGCCATCTCGGAGATATTTGGAAAGTTGATCGGTCTTCGACCTGCCCGTCCCTTCCTTTACCGCGCCGATGATGCTGCCTACTTGGGCGAAGCCTTTGATGGTCTCGCGTATCTGTTTATCGAGGAGGCGGCGGTCGGTGATCACGATCACCGAATCGAAGAGTTCCTTACCTTCCTTTTTCAAGCCAATCAATTGATACGCGAGCCACGCGATGGAATTGGATTTCCCCGATCCGGCCGAATGCTGGATCAGATAACGCTTGCCGACTCCATATCGCGCTACATCGTCCAGAAGCTTCTTTACCGCGTCGAGCTGATGGTAGCGCGGGAAAATCTGTACCTTTTTTGTGGCGCCTGTTTTTGGATTTTCCTCCTCGACAATCTGGGCATAATTCTCAAGGATTTCCGTCAGCCCCGCGGGAGTGAGTATTCGCTTCCAAAGGTAATCCGTCTTGATGCCGCTATCGTTGGGGGGATTGCCCGCCCCGTCGTTCCATCCTTGATCGAAGGGCAGGAACCACGATTCGTTCGCCATACCCTTTGTGCCCTTGAGCGCCGTGCACATAGCCACCTTATTGTCATCCACAGCGAAGTGCACAATGCAGCGGCCAAAGCGAAAGAGCGTCTCGCGGGGATCGCGATCGCGTTTGTATTGCTGGATCGCGTCCTCGACCGTCTGCTTTGTCAGGCTGTTTTTCAGTTCGAAGGTGATGATCGGCAATCCGTTTATAAAAGCGCAGAGATCGAGCGCCCGCCTCGTTTCGTCGCGGCTGTAGCGGAGCTGTCTCGTGATGCTGAATCGGTTCATCGCATGGAAGGCGACGGCCTTCGCGTTTTCCGGCGAAGGGCTACCGTAAAAGAGGTCGAAACTCAAAGGGCCGTGCTTGATGCCCTTTCGAAGCACATCGATGACGCCCCGCCGTGTTATCTCTCCCTGAATCTGCGCGAGGAACTTTTGGCGCGCCATACCGGCCGTATCATAGTCACCAAGACCGAGTTTCTCCGTTTCTTCTGGTTGAGTGGCATACAGAAACGCGAAAAGCTGCTCGGGATCGACGGCATATTCGCGATCATAGGTGAGCGCGTGCCCGGCATACCAGCCAGTTCCTCCGGAGAGCGGAGTTTTTTCCGCGACAGAACCAACACCAACGGATCCGAATCCCTCCGTACCCGTCATATGGCGCATGATAAGACTCTCGAGGCCTCGTTCGGTCGTGTCGGTCGGCATCCTCATGTTCTCCTCAGGGTCAGGACAGCTCAAACACTTCTCGCACCTTTCCTGATCCAACCAGTTTTGTGAATATTTTATAGTTGCCGGATTCAAAACGGAGTCGCCCCGCCGGAATCGATGGGCTTATGCGTAGTTTTTCGGCAAAAGTGACGATTCGCGACTCAGGCGACTCCACGGTCAAGCCTGAAGCAATCCATTCCTTCGGGGGAATCAGCGCTTCCGACGCGAAACGATCGGCTTGTTTCTCCAGCTTATCGCTCCCCTTTTCCGCCAGATCATCCAAAAAGAGATCGAGATGATCCGTGTCGAGGTGCAAAGCGATGTGCGCCAACTCATGGAAAAGCGTGAACCAGAAATAGTCCAGGCGATCATACCTGAGCGTCAAGGCTACTACGGGAGCGCCGTTCGGCAATCTCATGGCGGCGCCGTCGAGGTGGGTTTTCGGCAAATGGCGCTCGAAAACAAGATGAATGCCGCTTTTATTCAAGAATTCTCTTGCCAGCAAAGGACCGGAATCGAGGTAGCTTAAGTGCGTCAGCGCTTCGAGGAACTCGAACGTCGCGGCGCCAGGCTTGTACGCAGGCAATGTTTCGCGGCAAGCGAGGTTCATGACGCGAATCCGCCACGCCGCCAGACCGGATTCATCGCTGCCATCAACTGGCTTGATCCTCTGTCGATTGAGCGCGGGTATGGCAAGGGCGCTTCCGAAAGCTCCCACAAAACCGGCGATCAGCTCGTCACTATGTTCCTTCGCCTCGACCAACGTTCCGGAAAATCCATCGAACCAGCCGCGCTTTACCATTTCCGCGACGGGAAAAGCGATGCCTTGCGCCTCGAGGCCATAGAGCGAAGAAACAGCCTTCGGTTCCCTCAGGAGAACGTCGGGGGATATGCCAAGGCCTACCGCCAATTTACGTATCATGCTCAGACTCAAGGACCTTTTGCCCGCAAGCACTTCGGATACTTTCGGGCCGCTGCCGATATAGGGGATCAGGTCTTTGGCCTTGAGGCCCTTCTGTTCCATCCTGAATCGTATGGCGGCGATGGGATCGGGCAGATCGACGGGATAGGCTTTTTCTTCATAGAGTTCGACCAGCGTGACGAGAAGATCGAGTTCATCGCCCTCGGGCGTTCCCGGCGCGGCGGCGAACAGTTCCTCGATGCGCGCGAGGGCCGCCGCATGATCCGCTTCGGTCTTTATCAGTCTTGGCTGCATTATAATCCTAGCCTACGGTTCCCTTATTGATTTGTAAATAAATAGTTCTCAAATTGGGAACTATTTCGCTATTCGCCATCAACCTCATCGAATTCTTCTTCACCATCCAGAACGTCGGGAACAGAATCCAATGATTCAATGACCTCGGGCAGCCTGGCCGCAGCCTCCCGCACATCCAGCTTGCCCGTCACGATGTCCGCAGTCAGCCGCGCGCGGTATTCCTGCATCAGGGCTATTTCGCGCTCGGCGCGAGTGATGGCATCATCTCTTGGGGAAGTGTCAGCTTTAATAAACTCAACGATTTGTTTTTGCTCCTTTATGGGAGGTATAATGATAAATATCTTAAAAAATTCCTCTGGATATAAACGTAAACGTGATGCACGAACACCAGTTGAATGTGAAAGATAATTAGACTTATAAGGATGAGTTCGTAAAAGCATATCTGCAAAATCGTTTAAAAGGCGAACGGGCGAACGTTGCCGATATACTGCATACGCTGGACTTATAATACCTTCATACTGTGAAACGCCAAGCGCTGCCATCCAAGCCCACATTGTATTGATCGCTAAATCTCCTGGTTTGCAAATCTTATGACCAATATAGGACTCTGCTTTAAACATTGTCACATTCTTTTCACTTCTAGGAGTCACGCCTGTTAGGTGCGACACTGAAAGTTGTTCTTCTTTGCCAGTTTTAGTGCGATCATCAATTTCCTTATACACATACTTTGCACGCATTAATATCCAATGTTCCGGAATATCCCCAAGCCACGAGATCCCCGATGGCTTAAGCTTCACATCAGGGTTGAGTCCTCGTGTAACGGCTTGCTGGATGATTGCTTGCTTCTGCTCATTCAACAAGCCGATCAGCTTCTTCTTGGCGCGGATAAAACCTTCTATTTTCTGGTTAGCATGGTCAAGAAATCGAACGATAGCGGCTTGTTCGTTTAAGGGTGGTAGAAAAATGGGGAGACGCTTTATCTCACCGTGGTCGAGGTTTTGACGAAGACCTATGCCATATCGGTAGATTGCCTTTGTAAGATCAAATGTATGTAAAATTTGAAAACCATATTCAGGTGAAACGGTATTGCGCGGCATGAGGCAAAGATACGCTGATGTAATAATACCAGGTGTATGAACAAGCCCGATCCGTAAGCTGGTGTGGTCATTCTGTAAATCTGTACCGCGGATAATAATATTGCCCTTATCGACGATCTGATAGGTAGCGTAGGATTCTGGGACTAAGCCATGCTGTTTGTCTAAGGCTTTTATTTTAATATGCCCGTAACTGAGTGAGAGAACTGTTTTTTCCTTTAGTCCTGCATTTGAAATTTTTTGTTTTGAAAAAGCCGCTTGGCCAGGTTTAAGCACCCAGTGTGCCGGTACTTTTCCAAGCCAGTCTTGCCCCGAATCCTTGTACTTGGGATATGACATGAGTGTATTGGTATTCCGTAACCTCTTTTCGCTCATGCCTGCCCATCTCCCTCACCGGTGAACAGCCTGACATAGGGTTCATAGCGGAAGCGTCGGTTGCGGACATTGCCGGTCATCTCCTTGAGTATTCCGAGGCCTGCCATCCGCGCCACCAGGTTGTTCGCGGCCGGATATGTGGTCGCCGTCAAGGCTTTGACATTGGCGACGGTGATGATAGGGCGGTCGAAGAGCGTTTCTAGAATCCGGTGGCCGTTGCCCGCGGCTCGACCGAGATGCTCCGTTATCGCCGCGCGATGTTCCTCGCGCATCAGAAGTATTCGACGGGCGGTTTCGGTAGCCTCGGCGCTTGTCTCGGCCACGCCGCGCAGGAAGAAGGCGAGCCAGCCTTCCCAGTCGCCTTTGTCGCGCACAGCCTGGAGGCGCTCATAGTAAGTCTGTCGATGCCGCTTGAAGTAGTACGAAAGATAGAGCACGGGTTTGTGAAGGATGCTTTCCTCCGTGAGGAGGAAGGTGATGAGGAGACGGCCGACGCGGCCGTTGCCGTCCAGGAAGGGATGGATGGTTTCGAACTGCGCGTGGCAAAGCCCGATCTTGACGAGTGCCGGTATGTCGTCCTGCGCGTGGAGAAAGCGCTCCCACTCGCCCAATGCCTCCGGAACAACGTCGGGCGGAGGAGGAACGAAACTCGCCTCGGGCAGCGTGCAGCCTCCCGGTCCGATCCAGTTCTGGCTCCGGCGAAGTTCCCCCGGCGTCAGCCTGCTTCCCCGCACACCCTCGAGCAGTTTTTCGTGGATCTCCCGGACCAGCCGGATGGAAACCGGCAGTTCGGCCAGACGCGCAAGGCCATGATTCATCGCCTTGACATAGTTGATGACTTCATCCACGTCGTTCGGCCGCGATTCCGCGCCGAATATATTGGCTTCGGCGGCGAGAAGGTCCTGCAGCGAGCTTTGGGTACCTTCTATCTGGCTTGAGAGTACCGCTTCCTTTCTGACATACATGAAGACGAATAGATCGGGATTAGGCAGGGTTTGGACGGAGCCATCGAGTCTGCCCAGGGCGCGATCGGCTTGGGACAACAATGCCTGGAGTTCGCCTGCAAGGCGCAGTGGCGGATCGGGAGGCAGGGCTGCTGGGATGAAAGCCCGATAACCGCTCGACTGCAGGACATAGCGCCCCGCCCGGTTCGAGTTTTCATTCCGGCCATCAGTCATAGTAAATTCTCCCCATCATATAGGCATTAATCGACCCCATACTATACACAGACTTTAACATGGACAGACGCACCCGTCCATAGTAAAGGCTGGCAAGTATGAAAACTTCACATCGCGCCCCTGATGATTTCATCAAGCAAGCCCTCGGATTCTTTCTGTGCTTTTACCAGATCCGCGCTGATTTCCGCTAAGCTGCGAAGCGCCGGCGGTTTGTAGAAGTGACGGGTGAAGCTGATTTCATAGCCGATCTTCGTGTCGTCCTCGACGATCCAGGCGTCGGGCGTGTAGGGCAATACTTCCCGTCGGATAAAGGCTTCGATACCGCCTTCTTCGAGCAGGGGAATTTGTTCATAATCGCGGAGTTCGCTGTCCGCCTCGAATTCAACCACGCAGGCTTTGCCCTCGACCTCGGCTTCAAAAAGGCCATGAATCGGATCGACAATTGCCCTGCCAGGTTTGTAGGTCTTCTTGATCACGGGAGGCGCGCCTTCGACACGCCAGCTGACGGCGTCGATGATGAGCTTCAGATCGGCCGCGCCAATCTTTATCTCCAGCTTCTTGAGCGCGGTTTCTACCTTTGTTAAGAAAATATTGTGGTTTTCGAAGAGATTATCGCTTAGTTCAAGTCGTAACTTAGCTGCGATATCCACAAGCATGGCATCACGTTTCCATGTGTCGGGATCGAGAAGTTTCCTTTTCTTCTTTTCTGAGAGAGTTTGTCTCGGCGCGTCCGATTCCCTTTCCTCCTCATCCCCTTCTACATCTCCTTTCCCGATATCGTTGACGAGTTTTTCCAGTTCCTTTCGGATGGAGAAAGGATCATCGAAGATCGCCTCTCCCAGCTCGTCGTAGAGTTTCGCCCTGATCTCTTCGTCGCCGGAGGCGAAGCGGAGCGTCTCGATGCGCTGGCGTGTGAGCTGGCTGTGGAGCCTGAGCGGGCGTTCCACCTTCACTTTCCAATAGCCGAAGGCTGCGTTGGGGAAAATCTTCGACTGTTCGGTTTCCTTGAACTCGAAAAACGTGTCGCAGATGAGCTTTATATCGTCGGCGGATAGCTCGCAGTTCTTTTTCCCCATATTCTTGCGCAGGGGATGGAACCACTGTGTGGCGTCGATAAGCTGCACCTTGCCGCGCCTCGATTCAGCCTTTCGATTGGAAAGCACCCACACGTAGGTGGCGATGCCGGTGTTATAGAACATGTTCAGCGGAAGGGCGACGATCGCCTCAAGCCAGTCGTTTTCGATGATCCAGCGGCGGATGTTGCTCTCGCCCTGACCGGCGTCGCCAGTGAAGAGGGAAGACCCGTTGTGCACTTCCGCGATGCGGCTGCCTAAAGGGGTATCGTGCTTCATCTTGCTCAGCATATTGGCGAGAAAAAGCATCTGCCCATCGCTCGAACGCGTGATGAGCGAGTATTCCGGGTCTCCGGCGTGCTCGATGACAAAACGCGGGTCGCGCAGTTCCTTCTTTCCGCCCATGCGCTCGAGATCGCCCTTCCAGCTTTTGCCGTAGGGAGGGTTGGCGAGCATGAAATCGAATTCGCGGGAGCGGAACGCGTCCGCGGAGAGCGTCGAATGGGCAGGTCCGCCGATGATATTGTCCGCCGCGTCCCCATCGCCCTTGAGGAGGAGATCGGCCTTGCAAATCGCGTAGGTTTCGGCGTTGATCTCCTGGCCATACAGATGCGTCGCCACCTGTTTTCCGTGTTCACTGGCGATTTGCTGGAGCGTCTCCTCCGCGACCGTGAGCATGCCGCCCGTGCCGCAGGCGCAATCGTAGAGGAGATAGGTGCCCGATTCGATCTTGTCCGCCACGGGAAGGAACATCAGGTTGGCCATAAGGCGGACGGCGTCGCGGGGAGTCCAGTGCTCGCCGGCTTCCTCGTTGTTCTCCTCGTTGAAGCGGCGTACGAGCTCCTCAAACATCGTGCCCATGGAGTGATTGTCGAGGCCGGGAAGCTCTCCGACCTCGCAAGGACTCAAGTTGACATCCTTGTCCAGGAATTTCTCGATGAGTTGACCGAGCACGTCCGCCTTGGAAAGGCGTGGAATCTGGTTCCGGAACTCGAAGTTGGTGAGGATATCCTGGACATTCGGCGAATAGCCATCCAGGTAAGCCTCGAAATCGTCCTTCAGCTTCTGCTGGGTAGCCCTGGATTTGAGGTCCCGAAGAAGAAAGGGCGATGTGTTGTAAAAGGCCTGGCCTGCCGCCGACCTGAGAGCGTCGTCCTGATTCGTTACCTTTTCGCGATCTAGCGCGGCCTTCATTTCGAGAACGTTCTTCTTGGTAGGTTCCAATACCGCGTCGAGACGGCGAAGCACTGTCATAGGCAGGATTACATCGCGATACTTGCCCCGTACGTAAATGTCGCGAAGTACATCATCGGCGATATTCCATATGAAATTAGTAAGCCAGTTGAGTTGAGACTGATCCATCGCTTCCTCAGTTATCGGACTTGAGACTGATTATATCATTTTTCATTGCTTTCTTGGCAATCGACTTCAAATGATATGCCAGTTCTCCAGAAAGTCAACAAAGAACGCAATTTGCGAAAAAGGATATCGCGGAAGAAAATTCCATTGCATTGAAGCAGCAAATTTGCCCTATATATTAATATCTTTATATATTATAGAAAAGTTTTAAAACAAGGAGATAGCGATGAAATCATGGAATGATCTTCCCTCAAAGGAAACCGTCGAGAAGACAGCCGAGGCGCTTAGGGCCAACGGCTTTGAAGTAGTCGTTGTAGCGAACAAGGAAGCGGCGAAGCGCAAGGCGCTCGAGCTTATACCGGCCAAGGCCGAGGTGTTCACCATGCCCTCGATGACGCTTGAGGCGACGGGCATCGCCGCCGCCATCAACGAATCGGGCGCCTACGACGCGGTAAGAGCCAAGCTTGTCTCGATGGACATGAAAACCCAGGGAAGGGAAATGAGAAAACTGGGCGCCGGCCCCGACCTCTCCGTCGGCTCCGTGCACGCGCTCACCGAGGACGGCAAATTCCTTGTCGCCTCACTTACGGGAAGCCAGATACCCGCCTATGCCTATGGCGCGGGCACGGCGATTTTCGTTGTCAGCACGAAGAAGATCGTCAAAAATCTCGATGAAGCCTGGAATCGTCTTGTCGAGCATGTCGTGCCCCAGGAGAGCGTCCGCGCGCGGAAAGCCTACGGCTTGCCCGATTCCTTCAACTCCTATCCTTCGAAGGTCCTGGTCTTCAACCGCGAAGTGCAGCCGGGACGCGTCAAGATCATTCTCATGAACGAGGACGCGGGGTTCTAAGTTCAGCGCTTGGGCAAAATATGGGCCGCCCTTTTCGAGAAAGAGAAGGGCACCCTATCTCCCACTTTGTAGAATTCGCCATTGATGGGATCGTGCGAGATTGCCATGAGCGGCTTTTCATAACCGGCATCTATCTCGTACTCGATAACCGAGCCCAGGTAAACCGCCTTGGTCACTAGGCCTTCGCCGAAAACCGCCCCCATGGCCCCTCCGCCGCCTTCCGCCTCGCGCGCCGCCTTGCCCAGTCGCAACGATTCCGGCCTTACCATAAGCAGAGCCTCGCTGCCCGTCTTTACCTCAGCGTTGGCGCTGCCTGCCTGTATTTCAACCCCGCGGGGATCGCGCGCCCTGATATCGCCGCTCGCTTCGATCACCGTCACGGGAAATACGTTTACCTTGCCTATGAAATCAGCCACAAAACGGCAGTTTGGCCTGGAGTAGACTTCGAAGGGCGTGCCCACGTGCATCACGCGCCCCTTTTCCATGACGACGATCCTATCGGAGACCGTCATCGCTTCCGCCTGGTCGTGGGTGACATAGATGCTCGTTATTCCGAACGTCTGCTGGATCCGCCGAATTTCCACGCGCATTGTTTCCCTGAGTTTCGCGTCGAGATTGGAGAGCGGCTCGTCGAAAAGCAGCACGCGCGGCCTGTTCACCACGGCCCTGGCGAGGGCCACCCTCTGTTGCTGGCCGCCCGAAAGTTGGTCGGGCCTGCGTTTCCCCAGCTCGGTGATGCCCATTACCTCCATCACCTTCGCCGTCTCCTCCCTGATCTCGGCTTTGGGCCTGCCTTTTAATTCCAGCCCGAAACCCACATTCTGCTCCACCGACATATGGGGGAATATCGCGTAGCTCTGGAATACCATGGTCGTGTCGCGCTTGTTCGGCGGCACATCATTCACCATCTCGTCGCTAATCCAGATTTCGCCCTTCGTGGGAATCTCGAAGCCGGCCACCATCC
>Ga0074195_1003044_pt1 | contig 16796 bp, 14 predicted proteins | sample EPASupsiteHSE623_FD_64525 | JGI IMG/M metagenome (GOLD analysis project Ga0074195, IMG submission 64525) | Bioremediated contaminated groundwater from EPA Superfund site, New Mexico - Sample HSE6-23 | ecosystem: Environmental > Aquatic > Deep subsurface > Groundwater > Contaminated ...
ACGTCTTCCCGGAAGGTTGGCGCTTACCTGATGCAAACGGCTTATCAGGCCAATACCATTACCTCAGCTATGTTTATGACTTCCATGGCCGGCAATCCGCTAATTGCGTTGCTGGCGGCTAAAACACTGAACATCAATATCAGCTGGGGCTTGTGGGCTTTGGCAGCCAGTGTGCCGGGCATACTATCGCTCATTATTGTCCCTTATTTCTTATACAAGTTTTATCCTCCTGAAATAACCAGAACACCTGAAGCGAAAGCGATAGCGGCTCAAGAGCTAAAGCAAATGGGGCCTATGTCGATGGGAGAGAAGATTGTTGCCAGTGTATTTGTTGGAGCGCTTTTGCTTTGGAGTACTTCTCAATATACCAGCATTGATGCAACCGTTGTGGCCATGCTGGCTGTATCCGTTATGCTGCTCACTAAAGTGCTGGAGTGGCAGGATGTGCTTGATGAGAAAGGCGCCTGGGATACCCTGATTTGGATGGGCGCCTTAATCGGTTTGGCTGATTATTTAGCTAAGCTGGGCTTCATTCCCTGGTTTGCCAAGGCTGTTGGCATCAGTATCGCCGGAGTACCCTGGATGCAGGCATTTATTGTTTTGCTTGTGGTGTATATGTATGCTCATTATGGTTTTGCCAGTCTGGTAGCTCATATCACTGCTATGTACGCCGCTTTTGCCTCCGTAGCGGTAGCGGCAGGCGCGCCGGCCTATCTGGTAGCGCTGGCATTAGCCTTTATGTCCAATCTTTGTATGTCCCTTACACATTATGCGGCCGGTCCTGCGCCAATCCTTTTTGGAGCAGGCTATGTAGACCAGGCAACCTGGTGGAAATTAGGCTTTATTATTTCAATTATTAACATGCTGATTTGGGTCGGTCTTGGCTCGTTCTGGTGGAAAGTGCTGGGGCTGTGGTAGTTTATCATATACTGAAAGGGATGGGCTCATATGAAATACAAATTAATTACTTTTGATGCGTACTCAGCTTTACTGGATATCAAAGGCAGTTTAGTACCGGTGCTCAAAAAAATCTTCCCACAGAGTGAAAAAGATATGACAGCGGTTTTTACCACCTGGCGTACCCGTCAATGGGACTATTTATTGCTTAGTAATTCTATGGATCAGGGTTTTGTGAGTTATCGTTATATAACACGCTGTACCTTGGAGCATACCTTGTTGAAATTTGGGTTGACCTGTTCCGAAGCTGCCAAGGAGCAGCTGGTAGAAGTCTGGTCACAGTTGTCGGCATGGCCTGAAGCGCGAGACGTGTTGGCAGAAGTGAAAAGACTGGGATACCCCATTGCGATCTTATCCAATGGGGATGAACCAATGTTGAAAGCACTGGAGGGATCGACAGGCATTGTATTTGATTATATATTTTCTGCCGAGCAGGCGGGGGCTTATAAACCGAGCCCGAAAATCTATCAACTTCCCTTTCGTAAATTAGGTTTAGTCCGGCAGGAAGTCTTACATGTAGCTGGTTCTCCTTTTGACATGATGGGTGCGAAGGCGGCCGGAATACTATGTGGTTGGTCTAACAGACTGGGTGATTTTCCTATCGATCCCCAGTATAAGCCTGATTATGAATGGAATGAGCTGCGCGGCCTCTTGCAAATTCTGTAAACTCACAAGAAAGGAGATTGGATGATGCCAAAAGTCGAGTATTCTCTAAAGTATGGCGAAGGGAAAATAAAATTCGCTCTCGATTCTGCTCAAATTGCGGGAGAATTAAAGATTAAAGAATGTGTTCCGCTGGAAAATCCTGAACAGGCCATTTTGGAGGCAATTAGAAATCCTATTGATACCAAGCCCTTAGGGCAAATCGTAAAACCCGGTGAAACGGTGGTGTTTATCGTAAATGATCCTACCCGTGTTGCCAACAGTCATATTTTTATGCCCATCCTGCTGGATGAGCTCAATAGCGCAGGTATCCCGGATCGGGATATGTATATTGTTTTTGCTTTAGGCACGCACCGGCCAATGACGGAAGAGGAAATCGTCCACGAGGTTGGCCCGGCGGTTGCTTCCCGTGTGAGAACGTACAACAGCGATTGCCGCGATGAGAGTCAATATAAATACTTTGGAACCACTTCCCGCGGTACGCCTGTATCGTTTAACAAACTGGTAGTTGAGGCAGATCACATTGTATGTACCGGCAGTGTTGTCCATCATTTCTTTGCCGGCTTCGGCGGCGGCCGTAAGGCTATGCTGCCTGGAGTGGCTTACTATGAAACAATCCGCAAAAATCACAGCATGATGTTTGAGCCTGATGCTGTCATTGGCAAGCTGGAAGGAAACCCCATTTATCATGATCAGGTCGAAGGAGTACAGATGTGCCGTCCTTCTTTTCTCATCAATGCTGTTCTCAATGAGAAAAAAGAGTTTTTAAAAATATTTGCCGGTGATTTTGTTACTGCCCACAAGGAGGCCTGTAAATTTGTTGACACCGTATACGGTGCACAAATTGAAAGCCCTGCTGATTTGGTTATTGCCACCTGCGGCGGATATCCCAAGGATATTAATATATACCAGCTGCAAAAAACGATGGACAATGCCTGGTGTGCAGTAAGAGAGGGCGGTGTTGTGATTATTCTGGGTGAATGCCGTGAGGGATCCGGCTCAGCGCTGTATGAAAAAACCATGCGTGAAAATGATACGGCAGATAAAGTGGAGGCAAGTTTGCGGGCTAATTTTCAAATTGGCGCTCACAAAGCATATGCAGTAACCAGACTTATGAAAAAGGCTGAGTTTATCCTGGTATCTTCACTGGAGCCTGAGCTTGCAAAGTCCTTACTGTTTACTCCGGCGAAAGACATTGAAGAAGCGCTGGCACGGGCATTTGCCAAACTGGGTCCCAGCCCGCGGATTATTATCATGCCGCAAGGAAGCTTAACAGTACCGCGGTTAAAGCAAAAGTAAAGGAGAAATAAAAAGATGCATGCAATCGAAAAACTACTTGCTAAAAAGGCAGGAAAAGAGTCTGTTACTACAGGGGAAATCGTAAATTGTGCTGTTGATATGGCTGGTATTAATGACTTATACCTGCAAACAATACGGTCTTTTTTTGAAATGGGCGGTACAAAGGTTCATGATCCAAGCAAGGTCATTATGTTTATGGATCATTACGCACCTGCGTCTACCATTGTGCAGGCTGATAATCAAAAGAAGTTCCGTGAATTTTGCTGGGATCAGGGCATTGATTTGCTGATGGATATTGACGAAGGCGTCTGCCATCAGGTGCTTGCAGACCGGGGTTTATCCTATCCTGGTGAGTTATTGATTGTCACGGACTCGCATACTACAACTCATGGTGCATTTGGTGCGTTCGGTACCGGCGTAGGTGCAACCGATCTGGCTACAATTTTAATTACCGGGAAATTATGGTTCCGTGTCCCTGAAATTATTCGTATCAACTTTGAAGGTGAATTACCGAAAGGAGTATATGCCAAAGATATTATTTTGCATGTGATTGGTGAGCTGGGAGCTGACTATGCTGTATATAAAGCCGTAGAATTTACCGGTTCTACCTTGAAGCACTTAAGTGTGTCTGAACGAATGGCGATGTGTAATATGACAACTGAAATGGGGGCCAAAACCAGTTACATCCAGCCCGATGAAATTACGATGAAGTTTGTAAAAGAAAAAGTTACCCGTGAATATGAAATTTTTACGACTGATCCGGGTTATCAATATGCAGCTGAGCATACTTTTGACGTGTCGCAGTTAAAGCCCCAGTTAGCAGCTCCTTTTAGTGTAGATAATGTAGAGGATGTTACTGCCTTTATCGGAAGAACGGTAGATCAGGCTTATTTAGGCTCCTGTACCGGTGGCCGGGTAGAGGATCTTGCAGTTGCCGCAAAAATCCTGGCAGGGAAAAAGGTAAGCTCCCGTACCCGGTTTGTTGTTGTGCCTGCGTCAAAGGGTGTTTTTTTAGAAGCCATGCAAAAAGGCTACATTCAGACGCTGGTAGAGGCGGGGGCAACCTTTGTTACGCCCGGCTGTGCCGCTTGTTTAGGAACCCACCAGGGGATGCTGGCTTCCGGCGAAACCTGCATTACTTCTACTAATAGGAATTTTCCTGGCCGTATGGGTCACACCAAAGGGGAAATATTCCTGGGGTCGCCGGCGGCTGTGGCCGCTGCCGCATTAGAAGGAAAAATTGTGGATCCTGCTAACTATATTGACTAAGGAGTGTTAAATAATGGAGAAAACAGCAAAAGGGAAAGCCTTTGTATTTGGTGCCAATATTGATACTGATCAAATATATCCGGGGCGGTTTGTCGAGTTAACTGACGTAGAGGATGTGGCTAAACATGCGATGGAGGGGGCCGATCCTGATTTTGTAAAAAAGTTTAGCAAAGGTGATATTATTGTTGCCTCAACAAACTTCGGCTGTGGCTCCAGCCGTGAACATGCGGCCATCACCTTAAAGGCGGTCGGTGTAGGGGCTGTTTTAGCCGAATCTTTTGGCCGTATCTTTTACCGCAACGGCATTAATCTGGGTGTACCATTACTTGTCTGTCCGGGGATTGATAAAATCGTTGCCAGCGGACAGGTGCTAACCGTCAATATCGAAACAGGTCAGATTACCAATGAAACAACGGGTGAGGCTGCCCAGGCGCAGCCTATGTCTGAGTATGTAATGAATATCCTGGCCAGTGGTGGAATTAAGCCAATGATTAAAAGCCAGTTAGAGATGCAGCTCTAAAAAAATAAGCAAAAAGCACGGCATGGTAAGAGCAGAAGAGCTCTTGTCATGCTGTGCTTTTTTATACGTTCTAATATGTTTTCTGCACTTCTATTTTATATTTTCTCAACTTGCGGTATAAGGTAGTTCTGTCGATTTGCAGTAACTGGGCTGCTTTTGTAATGTTTGAATTGGTTTGCGCTAAGCTAGATAAAATTTGGTGTTTCTCTGGCGAAAGATCTGTAATGGCTGCAGGAGAAATATAATCTTGATCCTCCCCATATTTTTGTATTGTTTTTGCGGTAATCGTTTCTTCTTTGGCGATAATCACTAAACGCTCAATAAAATACATAAGTTCTCTAACATTTCCCGGCCAATCATGTCCGCCTAAATAGTCGTAAGCATCGGCTGTAAGACTAAGGTGTTTATGATGGCGGTTGTTGAAAGACTGTAAAAAATGGCAGGCAAGGCAAATGACATCGCCTGCTCTCGTGCGTAAGGGAGGCAATTTTAGAGTTAATACTTTTAGACGGTAAAATAGGTCCTGTCTGAATTGATTATCCTGTACCAATTCAAGCAAATTCTTATTGGTTGCCGCAATTATCCGAACGTCGACAGGGATGTATTTATTGTCACCCAAACGCATGACCTGTCGTTCCTGCAAGACACGCAGCAAGCGGCTCTGCGCAAATTTATCCATTTCAGATATTTCGTCGAGGAAGATGGTTCCGCGGTGAGCCATCTCAAATAAACCAGGCTTTCCTTTCTTTGTTGCACCTGTAAAAGCACCTTCCACATATCCGAAGAGCTCGCTTTCCAGCAAGTTTGCCGGTAGGGCTGCACAATTAACGGCAACAAAAGGACCGTTTTTTCGGGGACTTTCGTTGTGAATGCTTTGCGCAAATAATTCTTTGCCTGTCCCGGAGGCACCGGAGATGAGTACAGTTGCTTCGACTTGCGCAATTTCGCGGGCAATGCGCTTGCTTTCGATGATTTGGGGCGAAGTGCCGATTATGTCGGTTAAATAATATTTGGCAACAAATCTTCTGGCTAGGACTTCGTTGCGGATTTTTGCCTCCAATTCCTGAATATGAGTTATATCCTGAAACGTAATGATTGCGCCGGTTACTGTGTCATCGACAATGATCGGTGCAATATTCAGGGTAATCCACAGATTGCCGAGGCGGTGGGTTTGCCCGATAATATGCTGTTTTTGCAAAAAGCAAACATTAAAATCAAGATTGGGTATAACATCGGTGAGGAACTGGCCAATAACGGCCTGGGAGGAGCGCTTTAATAGCTTCTCGGCAGCGGGGTTAAAGACGGTTACGATTTTTTTGGCATCAATGCTAATAATTCCTTCTAATGAATAATCAGCTAAGGCTTTGAATTTTTGTGCCTGCTCTTTTTCAAATTTGCGGGCTAGTAAAATTTTCTGGGCTTCGAGGAAAGCTGTCCGGACGGAAAAATCACCTGAACGGATAAGGTGGGTTCGCAGACCTTTTTGAGCTGCGAGCAGAATTGTTTTGATCCCGCCAACGATTAAGTCTACGTCGGTTGTTGCTGCTTCTTCTATTTTGGCCGGAATATCTTCCGTTTTTTCCAGGTGGTAAATCGTCAAATCAATACCTAGAATGGTGGAGAGAATTTCTATATCATACACCATATTGTCGAAAGCCATCATGGCAACTTTAGGCCGGTTCAGCCCGGTGATACGCTTGGCTTCGTGGAAGACTTGGGCCAGATCCTGCCCGGTAATCGGTATTTCCACAACAGGAATGCGGATGCGGGATTTGATAATTACCCGGGCTGTTCCTCCGCGGCAGACAATAACTTCCACACCTTGCTGTTCCAATGCCTTGGCAATGCGAATGCCGCGTTTTAATCTTGCCAAATGGAGGCTGACTTTGTCCTCAAGACCAAGCTCATAAATGATCTTTTTCCCTTGGAGAAAAAGCTGCTTATCAGGTGCTATAAAGGCGATTTTGGACATAAATTCTCCTTGTCTAAGCGGTGTTGAGTGTATTGTACTCTTCTTGCAACATAAATGCAACAACAATTGCTGGCAATTGCAACAATTGTTGCAATAAAATAGTTAGATTTTTTCGTAATTTCGCTGTTTTTCGAATTGGCATAGTTATTGCATTATTAGGCTGGTGTGAGCTGAGGAACTGCTGTCGCGGAAAGGAGGGCAATTGTCGAGGCGGTTTACGATAACAAAAAACAAGGAGGATGTTACTGTGGAGGTTAGTCAGGTAAAATCACAAAAGACCAATATCCGCTATTTTATTTTGCTTATGCTGTTTATTGTTACTACGATGAACTATGTGGATCGTGCCACACTGTCAATGGCAGCACCGGCAATGCGCAAGGATTTGGGAATGGATGCCGTTTCAATGGGATATGCATTTTCCGCCTTTGGCTGGTCCTATACGGCACTGCAGATTCCCGGCGGCTGGATGCTGGATAAATTCGGCGCTCGCATGGTATATGGCGTTGGCTTGTTCTTATGGTCACTGTTTACTTTTTTCCAAGGTTTCGCTGGATTTGTTATCGGCATCAGTGCTTTTGTCTTCTTATTTGCTCTGCGGTTTCTGATGGGAGTGGGTGAGGCACCGGCATTTCCGGCAAACAGCAGAATTACAACTATGTGGTTTCCAACGCATGAACGAGGTTTTGCCTCCGCAATTTTTAATTCTGCCCAATACTTTGCCCTAGCCACCTTTAACCCGCTGATGGGCTGGATATTAGTCGAATTTGGCTGGCGTCCTGTTTTTTATTCTATGGGGCTTGCCGGTATTGTCTTAGCCTTGATTTGGTTTAAGGTGATTAAAGATCCGAAGAATCATCCCAGCGTCAATAAGGCTGAACTGGAATATATTCAGTCGGGCGGCGGACTGGCTAATATCGGTGATAAAAAGACGGATATTAAGTGGTCTTATGTCCGGTCGCTGATTACCAACCGTATGATGATTGGCATTTATCTTGGCCAGTTCTGTCTAAATACCATTACCTGGTTTTTCCTAACCTGGTTCCCAACCTATTTAGTGCAAGCCAAGGGGATGTCTATTCTGAAGGTGGGACTTATCGCTTCTATTCCGGCTATTGCCGGTTTTGCCGGCGGACTGCTGGGCGGCTATGTATCTGACTGGCTGCTGCGGCGCGGCAAATCCTTAACTTTTGCACGTAAAGCACCGATTATCTGTGGATTGTTTTTATCAGGCAGTATTATCTTGGCAAATTATGTGACGACTGAATGGGTGGTTATCGGTGTGATGTCGCTGGCCTTCTTTGCTAAGGGCTTTGGTGCATTGGGCTGGGTGGTTGTCGGTGATACTTCGCCGAAGGAAATGGTGGGTCTCAGCGGCGGGATCTTCAACTTTGCCGGTAACATTGCCAGTATCGTTACGCCGATTGCAATCGGTTATATTCTGAATGTAACGCAATCCTTTAACGGCGCGCTGATCTTTGTTGGTGCTATGGGGCTATTGGGGGCTTTATCCTATCTCTTTATTGTGGGTGATATCAAGCGGGTGGAACTGGCTATCCCGGAGGAGCAGAACAAGCCGGCCAGCCTGTAGGCAGGCAGGGCTTTTGATAACCACAAGTATAAGGAGGAGTTTGCTTTTTTCTCAAAGGGTGTTGGAAATTTAGGCTGGTGTATTGTTGGTGATACTATCTTTAACTTCTGTGGCAATTTGGCAAGTATCGTAACTCCGCTCGCGATCGGCTATATTTTAAGGCCGCTGGTTCATTTGACGGAGCGCTGCTTTATGTAGGTATAATTGGTCTGGTGGGTGCTTTGTCATATTTGTTTATTGTCGGTGATGGAAAGAGATTAGAAATAAACGCTGCAAAGACGGTAGATGAGCCGGATAGTATCCCTCGCTGACAAAATAGATATTCCGATCCGGAGTAAATATAAAAAGCGAGAATAGGAGTGGGGAAAGATGGAAATTAAAAAAGGCGGAGTTGTATCGCAGCTGTTAGAGAAGGTCTATATTCCTAAAATGTTTCGAGCAAAGCAAATATTTCCAAGACAAAAGATCTTGCCGGAAGATATACCGGGGATTGTTTTTGCAGAATTATCCCCGGAGAAGTACTCCAATCAAATGAGGGCGGGGATGAATATAGCCATTACTGCAGGAAGCAGAGGGATTGCAAATGTAGATATACTTACGAAAGCCATCGTAGATTTCGTCAAATCACGAAATGCAAAGCCTTTTATTGTTCCGGCCATGGGAAGTCATGGTGGAGCGACTGCAGAAGGACAATTAGAGCTTTTAGCCGGATATAACATTACTGAGGAAACAATGGGATGTCCGATAAAATCCTGTATGGATACCGTCTTATTGGGATATTCAGAATTAGGCAAGCCGGTTTACCTGGATAAATTGGCTTGCCAATCTGATGGGATCATCGTTTCTTGCCGATTAAAACCTCATAACGCATTCCGGGGCCATTACGAGAGCGGACCTTGCAAAATGATGGCAATTGGGCTGGGAAAACAAGCCGGTGCGGAACTTGTCCATAGTGATGGCATGGGAAGAATTGCTGAGAATATCCCTGCCAGTGCAAAAGTTATCCTGGAGAAAGCCCCTGTCTTACTTGCAATTTCCTGCATAGAAAATGCTTTTGACGAAACATGCAAAATTGAAGCTATTCACAAAGATGATATTTTGAAGAGAGAGCCGGAACTATTGAAATACGCCTTTGATAACATGCCCCAGATTATTGTGGGGGAAGGAGATGTGCTGATCGTAGACGAAATTGGCAAGAATTATAGCGGGACTGGAGTAGACCCCAATATTACAGGCACGTTTTCCACGGATTTTGCCTCTGGCGGTGTAAAAGTTCAAAGAACGTGTATGCTGGATATTACAGACTGCTCTCATGGAAATGGATTGGGCACCGGCCTAGCCAGTACAATTACGAAGCGATTATTTGATAAGTTAGATCCGGAAAAAATGTATCCTAATTGTTTGACAAGCACCGTATTAAAGTCGGCAGGAATTCCGATTGTAGTGGCAACTGATAAGGAAGCCATTCAATTGTGCATACGGACATTAAATAATGTTGACAAGGAAAAGGCACGAATCATTCGTATTTCAAATAGTCTTCATATTGAGCATATTATGCTGTCTGAAGCCTATTATGGGGATGTTGTTCAAGGAAAATACGAGGGACTGGAAGCTGAAGATGAGCCGCAATATATGGGGTTTGATAACGAGGGAAATTTGGTAACTTCTATTATCACAGAGTAGAGGGCAGCTAAAAGTTATCAAAGTAATAATTTAGGAGAGGGTTTTACACTATGACTGGTAAATTTGAAGCACCGCTGTATATCAAAGTGCATGCAGACGATAATGTCGCCATTATTGTCAATGCAGGAGGGCTGGCAGGTGGAACGGTATTTCCCTGCGGTCTTAAGTTAATTGAACATGTTCCGCAAGGGCACAAAGTAGCCTTAACCGATTTGAACGAAGGAGAGCCGATTATCCGTTATGGTGAAGTTATCGGCTATGCTATCCGCTTTATCGCCAGAGGCAGTTGGGTTGACGAATCCTTAGTAATCATGCCTACTGCACCGGAATTAGATGAGCTGCCTATTGCCACTAAAGTGCCTGAATCGCTTGAGCCGCTTACAGGCTATACCTTTGAAGGGTACCGCAATGACAATGGGACTGTAGCGACTAAGAATATTTTGGGTATCAATACGAGTGTTCAGTGCGTCGCCGGTGTTGTTGACTATGCCGTAAAGAAAATAAAAGCCGAAATTCTTCCCCAATATCCAAACGTTGAGGATGTAGTGGCACTAAATCATAATTATGGCTGTGGAGTGGCTATCAATGCTCCTCAGGCCATTGTACCCATCCGGACGTTGCAGAATCTGGCCGTACACCCTAATTTTGGCGGAGAAATTATGATCGTTGGCTTAGGCTGTGAAAAGCTGCTGCCTGAACAAGTGATACCAGACGGCGACAAGAGTAATATTCTTTTGCTCCAAGAGGAGAAAGGCTTCAGCAACATGGTGCAGGCCATTATGGCAATGGCGGAGGAACGGTTAATAAAACTGAATGAACGCAGGCGTGTTACCTGTCCTGTTTCCGATTTGGTGGTAGGTATGCAATGCGGCGGCAGTGATGCTTTTTCCGGTGTTACTGCTAATCCGGCAGCAGGTTATGCGGCAGATTTACTTGTTCGCGCCGGGGCAACTGTTCTGTTTTCTGAAGTGACGGAAGTGCGCGATGCCATTCATTTGCTTACTCCCAGGGCGGCTAACGAAGAGGTGGGCCGTGCATTAATTCGCGAGATGAAGTACTACGACCACTACCTGGACCTTGGAGAAGTAGACCGCAGTGCGAATACGGCACCGGGCAATAAAAAAGGCGGTTTGGCCAATATTGTGGAAAAAGCGCTTGGATCAATTGCCAAGTCCGGCAGCAGCGCGATTTGCGGTGTGTTAGCGCCCGGTGAGAAAGTAACGCAAAAGGGCTTGATTTATGCGGCAACACCGGCTAGCGATTTCATCTGCGGAACCTTACAGTTGGCCTCGGGTATGCATGTGCAGGTATTTACAACCGGCCGGGGAACTCCTTACGGTTTAGCGATGGCGCCGGTGATCAAGGTTTCCACCCGCAACGCCTTGACAGAACAATGGCAGGATTTGATTGATGTCAACGCCGGGCAAATTGCAACAGGTGAAGCCACAATTGAAGAGGTTGGCTGGGAAATTTTCCGTCTGATTATAGAAGTAGCCAGTGGTCGCAAGAAGACCTGGGCCGACCAATGGGAGCTATACAATGATCTATGCTTGTTTAACCCTGCACCGGTAACCTGAGTAAACGCTGCTCATGCTGCTACTGATGAGCTTGAACTATTCATTATAGGCTGAAAAAACAGGAGGAGATTGGTTTGTTAGCAGTTAGAGGCGTTATTCCGCCGCTTATTACCCCGATTGATGAAAAAGAAAGATTAGATACGGCTGCTTTGCGCAATTTAATTGAACATGTTATTGCCGGGGGCGTTCATGGCGTATTTGTACTGGGCAGTACGGGTGAGTTTTATGGCCTTGAGTATGAAGAAAAGGTAGAGGCTGTTGCTGTAACCATAGAACAGGTAAAGGGCAGAGTACCTGTATATGTGGGAGCCAGTGCGATTACGACGAAAGAGTGTGTGAAGCTGACACGGCTGGCTAAGGAGTACGGGGCAACTGCTGTAACGGTGTTGACACCTATGTTTATCACGCCTACCGAAAATGAGCTGTATGCCCATTTCCGTACCGTTGCCGAGGCGGCGGATATTCCGATTGTTCTTTATAACAATCCTGACCGCACGGGAGTTAATATGTCTGCCAATTTGATAGAGAAACTGTCAGATGTAGAAAATATTGTTGGTGCTAAAGATACGAGTGGCGATATGACGCTAACTTCAGAGTATATCCGCAGGACCAGGGATAAAGGCTTCAGTATTATGGCGGGGCGTGATACAATGATCTTGGCGACGCTGGTATACGGCGGCACAGGCTGTGTTGCCGGAACAGCGAATGTAGTACCTTCCCTTGTTGTAGAAATCTACGATAAATTTAAAGCCGGTGATCTGGCCGGTGCACTGGAGGCCCAATATCGTCTTTCCTTGCTTCGTAATGCATATAATCTGGGCAGTTTTCCGGTTGTTCCCAAAGACGCGCTTAATCTCATGGGCGTTAACGTTGGTCATCCAATTAAACCGATTGAACATATAAGCGATGAAAATAGGGATAAACTGAAAGCAATACTTATCAGCATCGGAGCAATCAAACAATAAATTCTAGAATAATTGAGGAGGAACTTTTATGATTACTATCGGATTTATCGGACTTGGTATTATGGGGAAACCAATGAGCAAGAATTTAATCAAGGCAGGCTACCAGCTTGTTGTATTGGACCGGAATGAAAGCGCGGTTGCCGAGGTAGTTGCTGCCGGTGCAAAAAGTGCAGCCTCTCCTAAAGCAGTCGCTGCTCATTCGGATATTATTATTACCATGCTGCCTAATTCGCCACATGTAAAGGAAGTTATTCTCGGGGAGAATGGGGTAATTGAGGGGGCAAAGCCGGATGCAATTGTAGTGGATATGAGTTCTATTGCTCCGCTGGTCAGCCGCGAAGTGGGAGCGAAGCTGGGTGAAAAAGGAATTTCATTTTTGGATGCGCCGGTAAGTGGTGGTGAGCCGAAAGCGATTGAGGGGACATTGTCGGTTATGGTAGGCGGTCAACAAGCGGTTTTTGACAAGTGTTTTCCCGTATTAAAGGCAATGGCCGGTTCCGTTGTGCTGGCCGGTGACATAGGAGCAGGAAATGTAACCAAGCTTGCTAATCAAATCATTGTTGCCATTAACATAGCGGCTATGTCGGAGGCGCTGGTACTGGCCAGCAAAGCCGGAGTAGAGCCTGAATTGGTCTATCAGGCAATCCGGGGCGGGCTGGCCGGCAGCACTGTACTTGATGCGAAAGCGCCATTAGTAATGGACCGCAAATTCGATCCCGGTTTTCGTATCAATCTGCATATTAAAGATTTGAATAATGTTTTGGAAACTTCTCATGAAATAGGGGTTCCGCTGCCATTAACCTCAGCAGTCATGGAAATGATGCAAGCATTGAAAGTAGATGGTCTGGGGGATGCTGATCACGGCAGTCTTATCCGTTATTATGAAAAAATGGCTAAAGTGGAAGTGAAACGATAATAATAGGAACCGCTTGTCTGTGCAGATAAGCGGTTCTTTACAATTTTTCCATATGTAACTACAATGAGATTATGTAGTCGTTCATTAGGAAGGTAACGGAGGTGCTTTATGCGTAACAATACCATGCTGACTGATCTCTACCAACTAACAATGATGCAAGGCTTGCTTCTTGCCGGCAAAGATAAACGAGAGGCTGTTTTTGACCGCTTTTATCGTACAAACCCCTGCAATGGGGGCTATTCTATAGTCGCAGGGCTGGAACATGTTATTGAATATGTTAACAATATTAAGTTTACTAGTGAAGATATTGAATATCTGCGCAGCTTACATTTATTTTGCGAAGAGTTTCTTGCCTATTTGCAAGAGTTCCGGTTTACCGGAGATATTTGGGCAATTCCGGAGGGAACCGTTGTTTTTCCGGGAGAGCCTTTGCTGCGAGTCCATGCGAAGAAAAATGAAGCGCTGTTTATTGAAACCGCATTATCGATGTTCTTAAATCATGAAAGCCTGATTGCCACTAAAGCCAGCCGGGTGCGCTGGGCGGCTAAAGATGATTTCTTAATGGAATTCGGCTTGCGCCGTGCCCAGGGAGCGGATGCTGCTTTGTATGGTGCAAGAGCGGCAGTCATTGGCGGCTTTGATGCTACTTCGGATGTTCTCGCCGGCAAGCTGTTCGGTATTCCGGTTGTCGGCACTATGGCTCATAGCTGGGTAATGAGCTTTGATGATGAATTAACGGCTTTCCGTGAGTATGCAAAGCGATATCCCGATAATGCAATCCTGCTTGTTGATACCTATGATACGATTGGCAGCGGGGTACCCAATGCCATTAAGGTATTTACGGAAATGCAGGCGGCCGGAGTCGTTTTGCAGCGCTATGGAATTCGTCTGGACAGCGGTGACCTTGCGTATTTGTCCAAAGCGGCGAGAGCAATGCTGGATGAAGCCGGATTCACCAGTGCAAGCATTGCGGCTTCCAATGATTTGGATGAACATCTGATTGCTGAATTAAAACTGCAGGAAGCTAAAATTAACTCCTGGGGAGTAGGCACAAAGCTGATTACATCGGAAGGCTGCGCTGCATTGGGCGGCGTGTATAAGCTGGCAGCCGAAGTCGGATTAGAGACTGTTCCTAAGATGAAATTTTCTGATAATGTGGAGAAGATTACTAATCCTGGCATAAAAAAAGTGTTTCGCATTTATGATAAGAAATCAGGCAAAATCCGGGCCGATATTATTACCCTTGTAGACGAAGGGATTAGTACAACAGAGGATTTGGCGCTAATGGATCCCACCCATTCGTGGAAAAGAATGACGCTGTGCCGGGGAACCTTTACTGTTCAGGAGCTGCTTGTGCCAGTCTTCCGAAATGGGCAATGTATATACAATAAGCCGGATTTAATGGTGATACAGAAATACGCCAGGGAACAGCTTCAGACGCTGTGGGACGAGTACCGCAGATTAGTTAATCCCCATATCATGAAAATTGATTTGAGTGACAAGCTGTACGACTTAAAGAAAGAACTGATCTTTCGTACTACCCACAGGCAGATGACCCTTTAGAAAACGGGGAGAATCGGTAATATGAAATTAATTGCAGCAGTTGATGAAAACTGGGGTATCGGCAATAATTGCGACTTATTGCAGGTTATTCCTGCGGACATGCAGTACTTTAAGGCGCAGACTAGCGGTAAAGTTGTTGTAATGGGGAGAACGACGTTTGAATCGCTGCCAGGCAAAAAGCCTTTGGCAGAACGGGTCAATATTGTGCTCAGCACGATGTATGACAATTTGCCGGAGGCTGTTGTGTGTGCTTCGCTGGTAGACCTGTTTCGCTATTTGCAGCAGATCGGCAGAGAAGACATATTTGTTATTGGCGGTGAATCGGTATACTGTCAATTATTGGCCTATTGTTCGGAGGCCTATATTACGAAGATACGAAACTGTTATCCTGCCGACAGATATCTTCCCGATCTGGATAAATTTCCCGGCTGGGAGTGCGTTGACGAGGGCAGCTGGCAGAAGCACAGGGAATGGGAGTATCGATTTACCCGTTATAAAAATCAGGTTCCTTTGAGCTGGAAAGAATAGAGGTTATCAGCTAGTTAATATGATTGACTGGCTGAATATTCTTATTGTATAATTATCTTGAATTCAAGATATTGAAAAGAGCGTGCTATGAAACATGAATTGAAATTATATATTACTCTCAGCAGGGCATACAGGGCCATACTGGCTCATGACGAACGGGATATCCGCCGTCATGGGCTGAATTTAACCGAGTTTGCGGTGCTTGAACTGTTATATCACAAAGGTCCTCAACCATTACAGCGCATAGGTGAAAGAATTCTCATTACGACTGGTACGGTCACGTATGTGATTGATAAGCTGGAACAAAAAGGATTGCTTTTTCGGAACCCTTGTGAGAAAGACCGACGAAAATTTTATGCTGTTCTTTCTGAAGCCGGTAAAGCTCTTATCTCTAAGATTTTTCCAGAGCACGCTCAAAATCTTGCCTATGCTTTAGGAGGACTATCTTCAGAGGAACAGGATATAGCAATAAATCTTCTGAAAAAATTGGGCCACGAAGCCAGCAGCCGTTTGGAAAGTTAATTGGTATAGTAGAAAGGGGGATTGTGTATGATTTTTACGAATTTGCATAAGTATAAGGATGAGGGATTACTGTTTCTTCGGGTGGGTATGGGTCTTATGATGATTTATCATGGCGCTCCCAAGATAATGGGAGGCGTTGAAGGGTGGATTAAAATCGGCAGTGCAATGAAGTTCCTTGGTATCGCGTTTGCGCCGGCCTTTTGGGGTTTCATGGCTGCCTTTTCCGAATTTTTCGGCGGTGCGATGGTTCTTCTCGGATTAGGAACGCGCATAGCCTGCCTATTGGTGACGGCGACGATGGCTGTTGCTGTTGCTATGAAGCTGGGGACCGGAGCGGGACTGTTTGGCGCGTCGCAAGCACTGGAGAATGGCATCGTATATATTAGTCTTTTAATTGCGGGTCCGGGAATATACAGCTTGGATCACCGCCTGTTTGTTGCGGGGAAATCGAATATCGGCACTTTTTATCAATCAAATTAATAAGTAATGCCCTCTGCGAACTATGTTGTCTGCAGAGGGCATTACATAACATAACTCATTGGAGTGTGAATGGAATGCAGGAATTGCCAGTATTGTTCATGAGTCATGGATCACCGATGAATATTATTGAGGACAATAGCTTTACCCGCAGCGTAAGCCGGCTTGGAGAGAAACTGGTTAAACCAAATGCCATTATGGTTATCTCGGCACATTGGCTGACCAAGGGTACGCAGGTTACCTGCATGACCAATCCACCAACCATTTATTATTTTTACCTATTTCCTCCACAACCTT
>Ga0074195_1003046_pt1 | contig 16787 bp, 16 predicted proteins | sample EPASupsiteHSE623_FD_64525 | JGI IMG/M metagenome (GOLD analysis project Ga0074195, IMG submission 64525) | Bioremediated contaminated groundwater from EPA Superfund site, New Mexico - Sample HSE6-23 | ecosystem: Environmental > Aquatic > Deep subsurface > Groundwater > Contaminated ...
CCAAGCCCTGATTCGTTCATGGAATCCATTAAAAATCCATGCTGGTCCACCAAGGGGGCGATGGTCCGCGTGATCAGGTTCCAGTCCGCGCTCAGCGAAAACGGAATGACCGGCTGGATGTACAAACGACTGGCCGATGCCGCATCGTTGTGGCCGCCGTACCGGTCGTAGTTGTACTGCAACGGCACACTGATCAGCGAAGCGATCGGATTTGCCAGCTCCTTGGCCAGTTCTGCGGCCTGATCCTCCTGTGCCTGGGCTGGAGCAGTCAGCACCGTGCTGACCAGCATCAGCACATACACCCATCCGTTGTGTCTCATCGTCTTCCCTCTGGGTTGGGGGCAATTTTTCTGGGGGGCCCCTAGTTACCGCAACAGTCTACAACCAAGGATATCGCGCACTGCAAAAAAAACGGATATAGGCGTCCATGCCGCGAGCCCTTTTGAGTTTTTCGACCGTGAACGTTCAGTCTCTTGAGGACAGCACCAGCAACAATGGCGTTCTGCGGTAGATTCCTCTATTGTGAAAGTTCCTTGAGTAGCCTCTCGGCATCCTTATGCCGAGGATATTTTTCAAGAATCGTGTTCAAGATTTTTGTGGCCTCCACCTTATCACCCTTCTCCTTTAAATAGAAGGCAAGAGTATAGGCATACTTCGCATCCTGCGGCCTGAGATCGACAGCCTTCCGGCACCACGTCACCGCCTCATCGATCCGATCTTTTGCCGTGATGATGCAGAGATTATAGGCAGCCTGGTCCATCTGGGGATCGGTCACAAAGGCTTTCTTGAGATGTTTTTCGGCGGCCTGCGGATCGCTCTGTTCAGCGCGCAGCAGCCCTAGGTTGAAATGTGCGGCAGCATTGTCAGGAGCCAGTTGAAGAGCCTGGAGCAAGGTCTTCTCGGCAGCATCGGGTTCACCCCTCTGGGCATGGGCAATGGCCAGGTTGACCTTCGCTGGAATGGCTTGGGGCTCCAGGCGTAGGGCCGTCTGATAGGATGGAATCGCCTCCCCGGCTTTCCCCTGCGCAAGCAAGTGATTGCCCAGGTTATAATGGGAGGTCCACTGGTCGGGCCTGGCGGTTAGTGCGGCCAGGTATTCATTGTTGGCCTTGTTCACCTGTGCTTGATAGGCAGCGGGCACGGTCATCTTGGGGAAAGAGGCGATCCCTGCTGCTGCCCGTACCCGGACCAGACGGTACTCGTCCCCCGTCGCCTCCACCAGGGCTTGCAGGCTTTCCACAGACGGCAGGCGTCCCAATGCCTCAACCGCAGCGCCGCGTACCAGGGGAGACGGGTCCTTGGCTGCCACGAGCAGGGCGCTGTGCACCTCTTGATCCTGCCTTGGCGGAATGAGCCTGATAAGTGCAGTGGCGAACACTTCGTCTCGTTTGGGGTCGGTGATGTAGGCCAGCATTTCGGACAGCTTCGTCCAGTCGCGCTTGCGGGCCATGTCGACAAGCAAGGCGCGTTTAAGAAACGGTGCCTGGTAATCCCGAGTGCGCCACTTTTTAACCAGCGCATCGGCCCACGATGCTTCTTCGTCAGTATGGCAAAGGGTGCAGGCATTCGGGGATTTGAAGGCCAGTGTCGCTGATGGCACGGGTGGCAGCATCGAATGATCGCTCCGTTGCATCCGCGCAAAGACAGTCTTCGGCATATGGCAGGCAATACATTTGCTGCCTTCGCTTGTCTCTGCATGGTGGGTGTGCGCTGCCGGTTTCCGCACCTTGTCTTCATGGCAAGGCAGACAGGCATTGTTAAACTTCTCCCGTGCGAACCTATACCGGCCGCTGGAGGTATGGCAGTGCATGCAGTCAAGTGTGCCGGATTTGACGCAGGGACTCATGCTCCACGAGGTGAAGGTATAGTTCTCTCCCAGATCCCGTCCATCCGGGTGGTAATCGGGGTCTTCCAGGGTTACAAGGTCGAAAAAATCGTAGAACCGATCAGTTGGCCGGTATTCCGTCGCTATACGGTTTGCTTTGGCGTGACAGCTGACACAGAGATCGTTTCGCTGCACGGTGGTCATGGTCTTGGTGCTGATGATTCGCAACTCCGGTAACGGCTGACCTTTGGCCGTCGCCTTGGCAATCTTGTTGTGCTCTGTTGCCGGGCCATGACAGGTTTCGCAATTGATACCCGGTTCGGCCCAGGTCGTTTGGTACGTATCCAATTTTGGATCGTAGTTGGTTGAGAGTTGGCTTACATGGCAATTGTAGCAGGCCGTATTGAAGGTATAGGAGGAGGATCGCCAATCCACCGCTTCACCGCGCTCTCCTCCGGGGAAATGACGGATGCCACTGGCAGATGTATCAAACCATTGCTTTTTTTCAGTGTCATACGCGACAGGAAGGGTCTGGAGCCTCCCCTTGTCAAAGGGGGTCAGAAAGTAGAAAACGTTCTTGCCGCCGAGCACATGCTCGATTGTATATTTCTTTGAGCCTGCACGGCCTCTTTCGATAATTCCGCCTTCTTCAAGATCTGCTCGATATGACTCTTTGCCTATGACGATATCTCCCTGCTGTGGCGTGAGCTTTTCCTTGGCGAACCGTGCCGAATACGGCTGCATGGCCAGGCCGTGCATGGATGTGGACCAGAGTTGGTAAAATCGTTCATGGCACGCCCTGCAACTCGATGAACCCGCATACGGAACGGCTTGAGGTTCTTTGCCAAAAGCAAGCCCAGTGAACAGAGCACCAAGCAGAATGATGCAAATGGATTTCATGTTGCTCCGGTTGAGTTAGCGCATCCTGCTGGATGAAAATGAGATTTTGAACATATTTGACGTTCCCAAATCGTTCCCAAGATTGATCTCTATCCTTCTGCTCAATGTCAACATTCCTGCCGGCAACCAGAGCAAGCGCAAGAGTCTTTGCCTGCTCACTATGGCTCCGCACTTTCTCTGGGCATTCAATCCCGTACGGTCTGATTTCCTTTTGCTGATTGTTGCGCAGAACAGCGATGGTGTCACCATCGGCAATGGAAACGACTTTGGCTGACCAGGAGTAGCAGGTGGCAGGTGTGGCGAGCAGGAGAAAGATAAGAGTGAGGCGGGAACAGTATCTCATCAAGTGGTGCATGTGGACAGACCCCCTCAATACCGGTAAACATATTTCCTGATTGTCTCTGCCTCATAGGGTCAACACATACTTCCAATTTATTCGTACCAAAACAAGCCTCTTTTTTTATCCAGGAAACAGCCCACTTCCGTGTTTAGCAGGGTTCAGTTTTCCTCCCTCAGTCAGCATCAGTTTTCATTTTAGAGCAGTTGAATAATTGCGTGTCTCTAGGGACCTTCTAAACTCAGTCTTGGGAGTATTATATTGTCTTTGGATAGAAAGGGGAATTCGAACACGGAAATAATATACCCCATGTCTTGATTGGAACAAATATGAGGGATTTCTAGATGGTTTCATGGCGGTGTGTCTCACAGATGTGTATCACCACCATAAACAAACAAAAAAAGGGTTTTTGTAAGCACTTTAAATTGCTTACAAAAACCCTTAAATATGGTGCGAAGGCGGGAGGCGAATAAAACTACATTTATATTTACAAATCAAAAAGTTATTTGAATTATATATTTCTCATTTCTTCAAAATACCCGGTATTGTACCCGGTTTATGCGGCGCTAGGAGTGAGATCGGGTCAGGCTAACCCGCAAGCGGTTGCACCTTCAAGCATCCATTCTTGAGGGTTCAGGATAATCTGGCTGGGTTGCTCAATCTCTTTCCGTTTGGAAGAAAGATTTCTGAAAAGATTGACTGTCAGCGCATCGTTGCAGCCGCTCTTCTCTGCAGCGCATGCCATATATACCATGCGAAGCAGCCTGTCATAAGGATCACTGATAGTCTTTTTTCCGTTTTCCCACCGAGAATAAACAGAGGGGGTTACTCCCAGTATCTTAGCCATATCTTTTGCCTTGAGATGCATGTTCTTGCGCAGGAATATAATCTCTTCAGGTTTGAGCAGGGCCTTCTTGTTGGCGCAAATGTCCTTCCCTATCACCTTGTGGAGGTCTTGGATTTTCGGGAGAGCCGCAAAGGTTTCGCCACACTCGGCGCACCGGTACTGGGTGATCCCGTAAAGGACAACATCCAGACCGCTTTCCGTATATTCGTATGGCTTGTCTTTGACCACCTCAACAGGACCATTGCACAATGCGCAATTTTTCATCAGTTTCCTCCTAAGAAAGAACCGTCACAAGAACAATCGCGTTTCTATGAATAATAGCGGTGACAGCGCTTCCATCAGTCCCGTCCAGGTCTGGACCAGTTATTGTATATCTCCAGTTGCCGGCACTGTTCACGAACTGCTTGCCAGTAATGGTTCCATGTAAAAAAATATATTCAACATCGTGCAGGGTATAACCCCGCTCTTTCATTCTTTCTTTTGCATGGCGGGAGACAATGAACTCACCATCCATGGACAGAATTTCCTTGATCAGGGCATGGGCTTTTTCGTTTTCCAGTTCTTCCGCTGGATTGAATGCCATGTTTCTCTCTCGCGCCTTAAACTTGATCTTAGATCAACTTTTTATATCTTGGCCTGGCATAGAAGTCAACGGAAAAGGCTCTTCCACCAGAACGGCCCTGGTGGGCCGCGTGGGAATTTATCAGGCAAACAGCCCTTCACCCTTGGCTGAGAGTTGTTCCTTGCTTGTACTCTTTGACGTGGCGGAAATCGATTTTTAACATGTCTGATGCTATTTCTGTCTTTCATCTCCAGTTTAAACAAAGTACACTTTCCTTAAAATTTATTTTTAAGGAGTTTTTTTATGATTGCGACCGCCTCTGAGCTTATTACCGTGCTCCGCCAGTACAACCCCTGGTGGCGTGGTGCGCCTACCGCGGACCTGCCGGCTTGGCGTCGTCGAGCTTTTCACGACATCCTTGGCTGGATGCAGTCCCCGCCCGCACCTCGGGCGCTCCTCCTCTCCGGTGCCAGGCAGGTGGGGAAGACCACACTTTTTCTCCAGGTTATCCAGGCGCTCATCGAGAGCGGTGTTCCGGCCAATAAAATTTTGTATGCCACCTTCGACCATCCGTTGCTCAAGTTACTGGGGCTGGACGGGCTGCTCAAGCTCTGGCGGGAGTTTGAACCGGAGAGCGACGGTCTTGAATATCTCTTTCTTGATGAAATCCAGACCATCCGCGATTGGCAGACCTGGCTGAAGCTGCAGGTGGATTTCGAAAAAAGACGCCGCATTGCCGTCACTGGTTCCGCCACGCCCCTGGTCATGGAAGGGCAGGAATCCGGCGTCGGCCGCTGGCACACCCTCCGGCTTTCCACGCTGTCGTTTTTTGAATACCTGCAACTCAAACAGGTAGCTGTCCCGCCGTTGCCGGAGATCAACTCACTGGCCCGGCTTTTTGATTGGAAACCAGCCCAGTTCGCCACCGTGGCAGCCGATGCCGCGCCACTGGTCGCCCATTTCCACGAATATCTGCTGCGAGGCGGTTTTCCGCAAAGCGCCCTGATGGGCAGTGTCACCGCTGCCCAGAAGCTCCTGCGCGAAGATATCGTAGACAAGGTGCTCAAACGCGACATGACGGCGCTTTTCGGGGTACGCCACGTGCTGGAACTGGAGCAGGTCTTTCTCTATCTCTGTCTGCATGGCGGCGGCCTGCTGGACATGCAGGGTTTGTGCAAAGACCTGGAGCTGAAAAAGCCGACGGTCAACAACTTCATCAACCTGCTCGAATCGACCCACCTTATCTACAAACTGCCGCCATTTGGCTACGGCAAGGAGATTCTGCGCGCCCGCTACAAGATTTATTTAGCCGACGCCGCTATTGCTCCTTCGGTGTTACTCAAGGGCACCTCACTCCTTGAGGACCCGGTTGCTCTGGGGATCGCAGTGGAGACGGCTTTCTTCAAGCATGTCTTTGCCCGTTATTATTCCCAGAGTGTTGGCTTCTCCTATTGGCGGGGCAAACGGGATAAAGAGGTGGATATTGTCGCCGAGGTTGAAGGTCGATTGACGCCGTTTGAGGTCAAGTATCGTTCACAGCACACCGGTACAGGTGATTTGAAGGGGCTGGCTGAGTTCTGCCAGACACGCAACGCTCTTCGAGGATATGTGGTAACCAGGGAAATAGGAGATTTCTCTGTTCTGCCTTTGGGCTTTGAGGTGGTGACAAAAGCTGGCGCAATGCCAGCGCGAATAGTTAAAATTCCTGCGCCTCTTGCCTGCTACTGGCTTGGTAAAACCGAGTTGGATGAAATGGCCGGGGAGTGAGGGCAAGGAACTCGGACTGCTTGGTTTCCGAACGGAGTATGTCTGGGACTTTTTGGGCCTGTTCAGGCAAGCAACCCTTCACCCTTGGCTTTTTCATAGATATCCAAGAGGATAATACTCTGTTTTTCAGATGGAATTCGATTTGGCATCTGACAGGCAACTTGCAGAATGCCGACCTCCTTTGGCGACAGGATTTGCTTCTTTGACAGCTCCTCGTTTATCTTCAGCCACTGATCCGGAGGAATGCTAAAAACCTTTTTTTGTGCATCAATGCCATTGTCAATCTTCTGAGTTTTCTTTGCAGCTTTGGTTTCAGAATCCATCTCTTCAAAAGAAATAAGCTCATGCCAAAAAGCGTCCGGCAAGATTAGTTCCAGCTTTTCAATACCTGAAAGCAGTCTTGACCAACATGCTTCCCTTTTGCACCATTCCGAGATGTTGGATATACCTTGGGGCGGGTTCACGATATCGTCATGGACAAACTTTGCCGAAACCGCCAAGGCATTGACTAATGTTTGCGACAGGCTGGGTATTCCGCTGAAAACGGCCAGTGGAACTGCCGCGAAAGCGGCCGCCGTTGTGCTGTGAAAACAGCCACCATTCCGGTGAAAACGGCCAGGGTGTGAGAGCGAGTCACGGGGAGGTATTTTTATCCTTTCACCGTTTCTGCTTTTTGGTCAAGCACTGATCGCTTTCGTCGCATGGATTCTCCTTTGAGTTCAAGTTTATGGGCGTTGTGTACCAACCGATCCAGGATGGCGTCGGCCAGGGTGGGGTCCTGCATGGCAGCATGCCATGCTTTTACCGGCAACTGACTGGTGACGATGGTGGACTTGCGGTCATAGCGTTCTTCGACAATCTCCAGGAGTTCTCTTTGCTCTTCCCTGGTCAGGGGGGAGATGAGGAGATCGTCCAGGATCAACACCTCGCATTTGCTGATTGGTGCGATGAGTTTGGCGTAGCGGCCATCGAGCCTGGAAACCGCAATCTCCTGCAGCAGTCGGGGAACGCGTTGATAGAGAGTTGAATGGCCGTCGCGACAAGCCTTTTGCGCCAGGGCACAGGCGAGGTAGCTCTTGCCGGCCCCGGTTGGTCCGGTCACCAGGATATTGTGATGATTTTTGACCCAGTGGTTGAGGGCAAGCGACATCACGGTGGCGCGGTCCAGGCCTCGGCCCTGCTTGAAGTCGAGATCTTCCAGGCAGGCGGCCAGGCGGAGCTTGGCGTTCTTGAGCCGGTTGCGCATCCTGCGGTTTTCCAGATCGGTCATCTGGTAATCGACGAGCAGACCAAAGCGCTCCTCAAAGGAGAGTTGGGCCATGTCGGGGGTTTGCATCTGGTCGGCAAAGGCTCTGGCCATGGCGGCGAGCTTCATGGCGTTGAGCTTGTCAATGGTCGGTTGGGTGAGCATGTGCACTCCTCTCGGTGGTGTAATACTCCGCGCCTCTGATATTGTCGTGCCCCATGGAAACGCAGTCCATCTGGCGCGGGAGCGGTCGTTGATCCAGTTTGTGTTCCAGGATCGATTTGATGCTTCTGTAGGAGAGGCCTTGAATGGCGAGGGCGCGTTGACAGGCCGCCTCCAACCGTTCCCTGGTGTAGCGTTTGGCCAGGGAGATGATGCCCATGCAGGAGCGGAACCCCTGTTCGGCATAGGCCTTGCGGGCGAGGATCTTCTCGACCACCTGCGCGGTGGCCGGTCCGTTCTGGGCCGCCCATGCGATCATGCGTTGCGGGGTCCAGGCGGCAAATTCACGGTGGGCTTTGGGCATGTGCTCGGCTTGGGTGGTGTGTTTTCCCCGGACAAATGAGCGAGGGTGCGAGGCGACCCGGTTGCCTTTATACAAGCACTCCACCGTTGTTTCGGTGTAGCGGAGATCCACCTGCTCCTTCACCAGGCGATGGGGAACACTGTAGAAATGCCCCTCCAGTTCCACATGGTAATCGATATGCACCCGGGCCTTCTTCCATTGAGCATACTGGTAGGGTGTCGCCGGCAGGGGCAGCATGGCGGGAAGGTCCATCTCCTCAAACCGGCTTTGCCGACAGCCCGGAAGTTTCCTGAACGGCCGGTTATTGAGCAGGCGCAGACGTTCGCGAACAGCTTTATTGGCCTCGGCCAGGCTGAAGAAGGTCCGGTGGCGGAGGCCAGCGAGGATGAACCGCTGAGCGATCAGCACGCCTCCTTCGACCTTGGCCTTATCCTTGGGGCGACGGACACGGGCTGGAACGACTGCCGTGCCGTAATGATCGGCAAGTTCGGCATAGGTGGGGTTGACCTCGGGTTCATAGCGGCAGGTCTTGGTCACCGCGGAAAGCAGGTTGTCGGGAACGAGGCAGTGGGGCACGGCGCCCAGATACGCAAAGGCGCGGGCGTGGGATCCGGTCCAATCGGCAAGCGACTGCGTCCAGGTGAGCTCGGCATAGGTCTGGTTGCTGTTGCCCATGACCCCGACGAACATTTGGGCCTCCCGGATCTCACCGGTTGAGGCGTCCACGATCGGTACGGTTTGGCCGCTGTAGTCGATGAAGAATTTTTCGCCGGCACGGTGCTCCTGGCGCATGGACCGATCGAGTTTCTTGCGCCACTGGCGGTAGAGCTCGCAGTATTGGCTGTACTGGTAGCCGGAAGGGGTGCCCTCTTTGTACTCCTGCCACAGCAGCATCAGGGTCAGATGCTTGTTTTTGGCAAGTTCATCATGCAGGGACTGCCAGTCGGGCGGGGACAGTTTGCGATGGGTCGGGGCGACAACGGGGGGATAGAGACGACGCTCAAGGGCTTCGTCATCAAGATCGGAAGGCAAGGGCCAGGAGAACCCGGCAGCGGTTGCCCGGCTGATGGTGGCGTCCACGGTGCTCTTGCAGACACCGCAGGTTCTGGCTGTATCGCGCCTGCTCTGGCCACACAGCCAGATCAAGCGAAGAATCTCTCGTATTTTTCGCATGGTAACTCGTTCTCTTGGCATCTTGCCCTCCTTCAATGAAATCGAAGAAGGCAAGATACCTCGTGGAAGTTACCCCGCGACTACACTCTCAATGTGTCCTGGCCGTTTTCACCGGAATGGTGGCCGCTTGCCAATCGGAACACCGGCCGTTTTCCCAGCGGAATGGTGGCCGTTTTCCCGCCGGAACGCTGGCTGTTTTCGTCCGGAATACGCAGTCATAGCGGGCCTCCATAAAAAAATGGGTGGCACACTATGACAGGTCAGGGCAGGGAAAAACAGATGCGGTTGTTTTGACGCTTACGGTTTATTGACTTGTTATGTATTTTGACCTATTGTACATGTAACAGTACATGTTAGCTAGGAGGAATGCCATGAATACTATTACATACAGCTCGGCTCGAAGCAACCTCGCGCAAACAATGGAAAAAGTTTGCGATGATCACGCCCCGGTCATTATCACCAGAAAAGCAGCCAGACCCGTCATAATGATGTCTCTTGATGACTATGAAGCGCTCGAAGAGACCGCCTACCTCCTGCGAAGCCCCAAGAATGCTCGCCGATTGCTTGAGTCAATCGCTCAACTTGAAGCAGGCAAGGGGACAGAAAGGGAGCTTGCGGATTGAAATTCATATTTTCAGAGCATGCTTGGGACGAATATCTTTACTGGCGAAATACCGACAAAAAAATATTAAAACGGATCAATGCATTGATTCGTGACATTGAACGGATGCCATACGAGGGGATTGGAAAACCTGAACCTCTGAAACATAGCCTCTCTGGATATTGGTCCCGTAGAATCACGGATGAGCACCGCATCGTTTATAAGGTTGAAAATGATTCCCTCATAATTGCCCAACTCCGATATCATTATTAACTCAAGTTTCGGGGTTGGCATAGCCAAGGAAAAATCGACAGCCAAAATCTTGAAATAATGTCATTTTAACGTGAAAAGCCTTTTGCTTTCTGATGCTGGGCGTTGGCGGGCGGGGTCAATTTTGGCGTGTGCCCACAAGAATTACACTTGTTTTTCTGTGGTCTCAATGCCAAAAACCTTGGCAGGAAGAGGGGTTGCGAGTTTTTTCATCAGTTCGCGGCAGTCTTTTGGAGACGAATTAATCTGAAAAAAACTGTGCTTGTCACTCTTGAACTGGGCGACTTTCACGCACGCTGGCCACCCAAACGGGCATGACCAATCAATGGCTTGCGAATCAAGGTTTGTTGTCTGTCAAGGAGCTGTGGGCCACCATCCATTATCCGGCCACGGCCCGATAACCTCTGGGAACCGCCTGGTGCGGACCCGTATGCCAGGTGGTGTGGGGAGGGCGGGAGAAAAACCCGCCCTTACCCGATTCGACTTTTCTTTATCTGTTTTTTAAGTACGCTTTCAAATCTCTGTAATAATTTTCGTGCGGGCCGATCATTATAAGCTCAAGATTTTCTTCATTAACGAAACGATAGGACAGAAGATATAGTTGGCTCTGCAAATTGAATTTGTGGACAAAAATGCCTCTCAAATCACCTTTCTTTTCGGAACCGATGGAGGGGTTTTGAATAATTTGTTTGATCTCATTGTCTAGCTCATGTTTTTCTTTCTGGTTGAATTTTTTGACTTTTTTCTCGAATGATTTTGACTGATATATTTTCATCGATTCTCAACCAAATCGATATTCTGATTTTTCACCTTGATTTAACTCCTCAATTCCAAAGAGAATTTCTCTAATAAGGTCGTAAGTCAAATCTGGATTTTCTTCAGAATATTTACCAATTCTAGCCCAATGTTCAATTTGGCCAGTTAAAGATCGATGCTCAATTTTACTAAATTTCTTTGCTTCTCCTACCAATTCTTCGGATATTCTTACTGCGGTTGCCATTTTAATCTCCATGGTTGAGTTGATATCATGGAATAATTTTAAGACATAAAATAGCTAAATGCAACTTTTAGTCTCATGGTGGGGTGACGGGCGAACGAGTCTGTAGAAAAACACATTTTCTGAAAGGACAGCGAATGAGCAAGGTGTGATTTTTTGTCACTCCCGATCCAACTTCCTATCCAGTTTCTGTTTCCTTGTCGCTTGCTTCTGCAGTCCCCCTTACCATTCTTTGCGGGAATCGCCTGCATTGCCCAACAGTTCCAGCCTGCCACTGACGATCAGGCAAGCGGCGATCCATACCTTGCCACTTTTTTCAAATTATGAACAATGCAGAACAGATTCCACTGGATATTCACCTTCTTTTTCCCTCGCAGGGTAAAACGGTCCAAGCCCATTATCCGGCAGATGTGGGCAAAGGGTGGTTCCGCAATGGCTACCCGCATGCTGTACAAGGCACGGCCAGCGGCGGAGTCGATCTTGTGCTTCATCCGTTCGGTAAAAGTTTCCTTTCCTGAAGCGAAGCGACCATGAAAATAAGCCGCCTGGCGGATTTCGGTCCGCTCCGGATGCCGCAGACATGCTGAACGGAGCGTGCAGGGACCGCAGGCCGATTTCGGCCCCTTAAATTTGGTTGCCAGCAATTTACCGATCTTCAGCTGACCGCCGCTGCGATATAACCGTTGGCCGGCCGGGCAAATGCAGTGGCTCAGATCATCGGGAAAAATAAAGTCAGCAGTTGAAAACAAACGGTTTTTTCCGGTGCGTTTTGCTTGTTCCTGCCAATGGCGTTCCTTGTACCGGTCGGCACCGACAAAACGGGGGTCGCGTTTGCGAAACTGATCGTCTGCAATATAGGCGTCGATCTCGCCGGTAAACAGCATTTTCATATTCGCTTCCGTATGAAAACCGCTGTCTGCTGAAAGTTTGGTTGCCTCAAAGATGTTGTCATTCTTGCCAATTACCTGAAAATTCTCACAGGTTCCCTCGATCATGGGCTTAAGTAAATCATGCTCTTGCGCCTCGCCGAATGCCTCGGCATGGACAATGATCTGGTGCTTGCCATCCACAGTGGTCACCCCGTCGTATCCCTGGATCACACCATGCGAGGTCTTCATCTTGGCCGATTCATTGTCCGTGATGTTGCTCTTTCTCGGCTTGCCGGTTTTGCCGGGCTTGTCATCGTTATCTTTCAACCATTCTTTGATTTTCCTCACTCGCTGCCGCAGGGTATTCACATACTGCGCTTCCCTGGCAGCACTCGCCTTGTCCGTTTGTTGCTGATCGTTTTCCCGGTGAGTGGTGAGGATATGCTCGATGGCATGCTCCAGCTTGGCTACCTTTCTCTCGAAATCTGCCTTGGTGCCGCTCCATTCCTTACTGGCGTTCGAAGGCATTTTGCAGCCGTCGATGGCGAACATTTCCTTGCCGATCAAGCCCATGTCATCGCAGACCAGGAGCACATCCCGGAACAGGTGGATGATCTCTTTATCCATGGAGGAGATGAAATCGGCAATGCTGGTGAAATGCGGCCGGGCATCGGCGGACAGCGCCATGAACATCACGTTCTCCCGGCAGGCCTGCTCGATCTTCCGGCTGGAGACGATGCCCCGAGAGTAGGCGTAGAGTATAATCTTGAGGAGAATCCGGGGATTGTAGGCCCTGGCGCCGGTCTGATCATTGCGAAAACGGGAATCGAACAGGGAAAGGTCAAGCTCGTGGTCGATGAGGTGATTCAGGGAGTACTCGAAGGTGCCGGGCAGAATCTGGTTGGCGAAGTGGATGGGAATGAACTTGCCCTGGGCATAGGAGTAAGGTTTGTAACGGGCCATGATGCAATATCTCTTCCTGTGGTTAACCGGTTGCCTTGCGGGATATTGCAGTCATTGTACCGTGATTACAAAGACATATAAAGTCGAAATTACAGCAAGTTGAGTTTTTCTACAGGCTCAACGGTGAAATAACCTGCCGGCCGAGGTGCTGCCCACCTTTTAAGAACGCGGCTATTTCCGGTCAGGTTCATTGACTGGTTACACCTTATCTGCGAACCAATTGTTTTGGCTCATGATATAGAGATAAAAGCCATTTTTCATCTGATTTCAAATAGCTTTCGATTTTAGGGGTCTCCATATCGGCTATTGTTGCCACTTGTGTAAGACAACTATGTATGTGAAACCTTAGTTGCTCCAAAACCTCAAAGTATTGTTCTCTGATATTTAATGGGCGATACATATCCTTGAATTGTGCACTTTCTTTCAAGGAAGAATCAATTCTGAGCTTTTCCTCAAAGGTAACGAACTGCCTTACGCCCTCAGCCATAAGCTCGATCAGCAAATACAAGCCACCATCATGAAAATCGGCTAAATTTACTTGTGCATCAACTAGAGTTTTCCTTATTTCTTGGAGAGATGCTAAGGAATGGTCTATGCAATTATCACAACACTCCTTTGAATTCAGGACTCTTTTATCAGGAAGACGAATTAATAATTCTCTGGCCACCTTTTTCTCAATGTCAGTTGGCTTGATTGCAAAGGTAACAAAGGGCAAATTGATTTCAACTCCCTCAATATGTTTCTTTGCTTTTTCAACTGCCTTTCCGAACAACTTGTCAAAGTTAAATTTAAAATTCATCTCGATTCCTATTCGGGTGTAACAGTAAGAATAGGCCAATTATTAGAACGAAAACTGGCCAAATTATGGATGAAGGATACATGGCGAACAGCGCTGTGGTCAAGGTAAAACATAGGTCTTTATTTTCATCGTCTCCATGGTTTTGCGTGCTTTTTTGCTCCTTTTTGTGACGCAGGTCTGGCTGATAATTATTCTTGAGTTCAGCGGCAAAACAAACTATTTTTTATAATATGACAAAGTCAGAAGACAAACAGCGGCGACCGTCAACGGCGCCGGTTTCCTTTCCCCGCTGGCGTGAGGTGCTGAGCAGTGAAAATCTCAGTCCCGCGCTGACGCGTTCCCACGAAGGAGAGATCTTTGCGTATTTGAAGCATCTCAAAGCCACGCGCAGCCGGGCCTCGGTGGAAAGCGTTCTGGAGTACTTGCGCGACTTGGACGAGCAGGGCCGGCCGACCGAGGCCGCTCGCTTGGCCTTGCGCTGGTTTTTTCAGGCAGCCGCGCAACAGATCCAGAGCGGGATAGGCAAAATAGCGCCGGAGCCCCTTGAGCCCGTGCAGGTTATCCGGATCGAGCGGGGGGATCGGGGCGGCCCGCCTTGGGAACAGCGCATGGTCGCTGTGTTGCGGACACGACAGCTCCAATGGCGCACCGAGGAGGCCTACCGGAGCTGGGCCAGACGTTTTGCTCTCTGGCTGGGGGAAAAGCCCGTCGAAGAGGCAAGTGGCGATGATATCCGCCGCTATTTGGAGCACCTGGCGGTGGAAGGCAAGGTGTCCGCCAGCACCCAGCGTCAGGCCATGAACGGGTTGGTGTTTCTCGTCCGGGAGGCGTTGGGCCGCGATCCCGGGGATTTTTCCGGTTATCGTCCGGGGCACTCTGGTAAAAGGATACCCGTCGTGTTGAGCCAACGGGAGTGCCAGGTGCTGTTCGCCCAACTCTCAGGCGTCAGCCGGCTGATGGCCCAGTTGATGTACGGCGCGGGTCTCCGCCTCATGGAACTCTTGCGGCTGCGGATACAGGACGTGCAATTCGAGCAGGGAATCGTGATTGTTCGCCAGGGCAAAGGCGGCAAGGATCGGGTCAGCGTGTTGCCGGAAAGCCTGCGCATTCCCCTGCTGGAGCACCGGGAAAGTCTGCGCCTGCTGTTCGAGGAAGACCGGCGGGCCGATCTGCCGGGCGTTTGGCTGCCGTCCGCCGTGGAGAACAAAATTCCCACGGCAGGAACGCAGTGGGCCTGGCAGTGGTTTTTTCCCTCGCGCCAACTGGCGCTTGACCCTCGCACCGGCGTCCGGCGGCGCCATCACATCCAGGACGCCACCTTGCAAAACGCCATTCGCAAGGCGGCGAGGGCTGCCAATCTCTCCCAACGGGTGACGCCCCACACCCTGCGTCATTCCTTCGCCACCCACTTGCTGGCGAACGGAGCCGACATCCGCACCGTGCAGGAGTTGCTTGGCCATGCCGATGTCACCACCACCATGATCTATACCCATGTGCTCAACCGGCCTGGCCTGGCCGTGCGCAGTCCGCTGGACAACCTGTAGCCAAGAGCTTTTCCCGGGCCGGCGAGCGGCCTGCCGTCTGCGTCGCGGCATATGGGCGTCGCGGCTTTCTTGCGTCCGGTTTTCTTGCTTCACCCGCAACAATCCTGAACCGCGAACGGCCAGGGGGAGGGGTCATTTCCTCTTGAAACGGAGCAGAACCTTGTACTTTTTGATATCAAGGTCCTTGGGCAGGGTGGCGCTGTCGGGGATGAGCAGGGTGAGGACCTTGCCGTTTTGCGGATCCTGACGCGGCTGTTTGCGCCGCTCCTGCCCCAGGGGGCCAGTGATGCGCTGACGGGGATCGCGGACATGAAGCAGTTCCGCCTCGATCGGAGTGCCGCCGGCACCGGGCTTACTGGCCGGGGGGCCAAATGGTTCGATCGAGCCGATGATAATATCCACCATACTCCTACCTCCCTGAAGTGAATTGATGGCATATTATAGCCGATTCTACCGATAGTTACGCGTTATTTCCACTTCTTCCCGCAATCCGCCGCTCCAAGTCCAGCAGGGTCTGTTTCATTGGCAGGCCGCCGCCGAATCCGGTCAGTTTGCCGCCCGCGCCGATCAACCGGTGGCAGGGGATGACGATGCCCACGGGATTGGCATGGGCGGCCCCGCCCACGGCCCTCGCCTTGCGCCGGTCGCCGATCCGTTCCGCCAGCTCGCCGTAGGTCAGGGTCTGGCCGTAGGGAATGGCGCGGAGTTGCTCCCAGACCTGACGCTGGAAGCCGGTGCCGTGGAGCGACAGGGGCAGGTCAAAGTCGCGCAGGGTGCCGTCGAGATAGGCGCGCAATTGCCGGCCGGCCTCGCCCAGCAGCGGGTGGGTGGTGATCGCCACCAGGGATTCGGGTGCAACCGGCAGGGGCTCCTGGGGAAAGGTGAGGCCGCAAAGTCCGTTTTCATCGGCGGTCAGAAGAAAGAGCCCGAGGGGGGTGGGCAGGGTGGTGCTGATCGGCATGGTTTGCTCCTGGCAGGAAAAGGGTAGGGGCGTGCGGAGCGGTTGAGATAGGTGCGCCTCCCGGCGGGGCGGGAGATACCTGCACGGGCCGCACGGTGTAGTGCCTCGTGTCAATGGTTATGCCAGATTGCTTGCATTTCCTACAGATCGGCCACCGGTTCCTCCCAGCGGCGCAGCGCCTCAAGTAGCAGGGTTTCGATTCGGGTCTGCTGGTTGAGCACGGCGGCGGCCCGTTGATAGAGAAGCGCAAGGTTTTCCGGTCCGGCGCTGCCGAGGATGTGGCTGCAGTTGTAGTTGAGGCAGAAGATCGGCTTGACCAGGAACTGACACCCCTGCGGGCCGAGAAAACAGCAGTTTTCGCCGCTGTCCGGCCGTTGCGCCACGGGAACGTCCAAGAGCAGGTTGAGCAGAATCTGGACGGCGTCGGTGTTGCCGGCCATGAAGGCGCTGCAACAGCCGCCGCCAGGGCGGGCGGCGCAGCGGGTGCAGAGGCGGCCCAGGTTCATGGCCCGCATGTGGTCGTCCAGCGACTTGCTGTCGCAGCGCAATTGGTCGAGGTCGCGCGCCAGCAAGGGCAATGTCTCCCCTCGTCCCCGCAGT
>Ga0074195_1003047_pt1 | contig 16783 bp, 11 predicted proteins | sample EPASupsiteHSE623_FD_64525 | JGI IMG/M metagenome (GOLD analysis project Ga0074195, IMG submission 64525) | Bioremediated contaminated groundwater from EPA Superfund site, New Mexico - Sample HSE6-23 | ecosystem: Environmental > Aquatic > Deep subsurface > Groundwater > Contaminated ...
CTGGAAACCGTGTTTCCAAGAACCTTGTACCTATGGAGGTTGCAACGCAGCCTCTGATGCCGAGATGACTGGCTGATAGCAGAGATGAACCGGATGAAGAATCCGATGAGTCTGCAAGGGAGATGCCTATGACTTCAGTCATGGGAGAAGGTCACATCAATCCACGGTCCGCCTCATCGGCCTTCCCGCAGCAGTACGACTCAAGGGCAGCTTTTAGCTCCTCCAGCTTCACAGGCTTGCTTATGTAGTCATCCATGCCAGCTGCCAGGCACTTCTCTTTATCGCCATGAAGAGCGTAGGCTGTGATGGCTATTATACAGGGCTGCTCCGCAGCAGGCCAGCGTTTGCGGATGGCTTTTGTGGCCTCAAGGCCGTTCATGACAGGCATCCTGACATCCATCAGGATCACATCATAATGCTGGCGCTCCAGAGACTCCACAGCCTCGGCGCCGTTGGATACGGTGTCCGCTCTATATCCAAGCCTTCTGAGCATCTCCATGGTCACCTTCTGGTTGGATATGTTGTCCTCTGCAAGAAGAATGCGAAGCGTGCCGTGACCCGCCTTTCCCTCTGCCTCAGAGAGCGCCTGAACCGATCTATGGTCCATGGCTTTTATCAGGGCATCATAAAGCTGTGAGGGCTTGATAGGCTTTGTAAGGATGGCTGCAGATTCAATCTCTGGTCGGTGGCCCACCTGGGAGAGCACCACCAGCGGCATGGATCTGCAGTTCTTTCTGATCTCCTCAGCCAGCATCGGCCCGGTCAGGCCTGGTACTCTGGAGCTCACTACTGCAATGTCAAAGGCGCCTTCTCTTTGAACCTGACTTAGGGCATCTCTGGCCGTTGCCACGACCATGGGCACCATGCCCCAGACCTGCGCCTGGCGTCCGAGGATCTTCCTGGAAAGCCGGCTGTCATCGACAATGAGCACCTGCCTGCCGCTTAACTGAGGCTGTGCCTTTTTAAGCAGGCCGTGGGGAATGCCCTTCACGCTCTCGGCGACTATTGTGAAGTGGAATTTAGACCCCTTGGCAGGGATACTATCGACCCAGATCTTGCCACCCATGAGTTCAACCAGGCGCTTGCATATGGCCAGTCCAAGGCCGGTTCCCGAATATCTTTTGGCATAAGATTGGTCCACCTGGCTGAATGCCTGGAAGAGCTTGCCCATGGACTCAGCGGGTATTCCAACGCCCGTATCTCTGATCTCAAATGATATCTCGTAACCTCCCCAGTCCAGGGAGCTGCCTTTGACAGAGACCTCCACCTCGCCCTGATCTGTGAACTTGACTGCGTTGTCCAGGAGGTTTGTCAGGACCTGGCGCAGCCTTGCAGGGTCGCATATGATCATATCAGGAACGACGCCGTCCATTGCATAGGCCAGCTCCAGGTTCTTGTCAGCAGCTCTGGCAGTCACCAGGTCCAAAGCATCCTCTATGCACTTCCTGAGGTCAAACGGCTGGTACTCAAGCTCAGCCTTCTCCCTCTCAAGCTTTGAGAAGTCAAGGACCTCGTTTATGAGCATCAGGAGGGCGTCGCCGCTGTTCCTGATGGTCTCCAGATAGTCCTTATGTTCTGCAGTCAGGGGCTCATCCAAGAGGAGGCTTGTCATCCCTATTATGGCGTTCATAGGTGTACGTAACTCGTGGCTCATGTTGGCCATGAATGCGGCCTTTGCCTGGACCGCGGCCTCGGCTGACTCTTTGGCCACAATGAGGTTGTCCTCAAGCCTTTCGTGCTCTGAGATCTCGGCTAAAAGCTCCTCGTTTATCACCTCGAGCTCCTCTTTGGCCTGGGACAGCTCAGATGTCCTCTCCCTGACTCTGATCTCTAAATCGTCATGAGCCTCGCGCAGGACCTCCTCAGCAAGCTTGAGCTCGCTTATATCCGCCAGGGTCACAACGCAACCTATGATCCTATCATCAGCGCCCCGAAGAGGGCCGGAGTTCAATAGCAGATAAAATACCTTCCCATCTTCTCTCTCAAACCTGACCTCATCTCTAAGGAGGGTTGACCCCTGCAGCGCTGCAAAGACAGGCGAGACCTTTTCATCTCCAGAAGAGCGCTTGAGGTGAAAGATCTCATCGAAGCGCTTAAATGTAGGGTCGCGTCCGCATATCCGGGATGCAGTGTTGCTGAACCTGATGATCTTACCCTGACCGTCGCAGACGACAACAGCTTCAGCCGCCTGCTCTATAATGGATCTGGCCAGCTTCTCTGCTGCCACCATCTCCTCGCTCATCTTCTGCTCAGTCAGGTCTGTGAATACCAGGCACCAGGCTCTCTGGCCGTCCTCGATCTTAAGCTCGCTTATGGAGAGATACGCAGGAAGGGTTGTTCCATTTTCAGCCAGGAGAGCTATCTCCCTGCTGCTCAGGCCTTGCTGCAGCAATGCCTTGAAGACGGCCAGGTGAGACGGCTCAATGAAAGGATGGATAGCGGACCCGAGGACATCGGGAAGCGAGACCTTGACCATATCTGCAAAGTGGCGGTTGCAGTAGAGTATTATCCCCTCCTGGCTCAGTATGACCGCCCCTTCGTTCATGGTCTCTATAAGAATGCGATATGCATGATCAGCGCCCTCTAGTGTGAAGACCTGCTCGCCCTCAGGGCCTGATACCACAAGGGCATCCACCTCGCCGCAGCTTATGGCACGGGTGAGCTCTTCTGCATCACGGAGGCGTGACTTCAGCTCTCTTATCTCCTCTAAGAGCTCCTGATTTGATCTGACCCCTTCTTCTACCACTCGGTCTGCCATTTCAGGGTTCCCGGCGCTCATATCTTCTCATCATGAGTTTACTTCAGTCATTGCTTCTCAGGTCCATTCCTACCAGGACTCTCTCAGTATTTGCCATGTTGCCTATGAGCTTCCTCAGAGGCGGAGGCAGCTCCTTGACCAGTGTGGGTGCAGCCACGATCTGACCGTCCTTGGCAAAGACCGGCTGCTGGTAGATGTCGATGACTTCAAGCTTGTACCTGCCAAAGAGGTGCTCTTCGCAGATCGCCTTTATATTTTCCACAGCCAGCATCGACTTTGGGGTCATTCCGGCGACATACAGGCGCAGCACATATGTCTCCTGGTCCATCCGTGCCAGCGCCTCTTCGAACTCATCAGTTGAGGACTTAATTGCGGTATCTTTCATGGGTCTCCTCAGCGGATGGTCATTTTGCCGGGCGCAGGTCGAGTCCGACGAGGACGCGCTCGGTATTGGACAGGTCTCCAATTATCTTCCTCACCGGCGGTGGAAGCCTCCTCACCAGTGTTGGTATCGCCAGTATCTGGTCGCCCTTGGCAAGTGTAGGGTTCTCCAAGAGGTCTATGACCTCTATGCGGTACCTGCCTGCCAGGTGCTCCTCGCAGATCCTCTTGAGGTTCGCAAAAGCGGCCAGGCTCTTCTTGGTCTGGCCTGCCACGTAGAGCCTCAGTATATATGTCTCCTCCCCATCCGCGGACCCGACCTCAACATCCACATCCCCAGAGTTCGGCTCTGCTGTCTCTACATCATCCGCCATATCACACCTCTTGCTCAAATGCCTGATCAATCGGCCTTTCTCAGCCGGGCCATATCGATGCGGCTATTGGCTAAGACCGCCTTCTTCTGGTCCTGCTCGGCCGTGATCTTGCTCAGCTCCTCCTCTTCCATCTCAAACTCTGAGCTCAGAATGGTTATCTGTTCATTTAGAGATTTGAGCTTGCGTTCAAGCTCTCTCTTTCTGCGATCGATCTCATGCTCATAGGCATCGGCCTCAGCCTTCTCCTTGGCCTCTTGAGCCGCCCTGGACATGCCCATGAGGAGGCCGCCTGCCGGTCCCAGGTATACGTCCTTGAGGACCACACCACTACTGGTGAGCAGGTACTCCCTGATCTGGTTGGAGTGGGCCATGCCCCTGGACTTCATTACAGATAAACCCCTGTTTCTCTCGCTATCGCTCTCTATGAATCTCAGACTCAGCCAGGTGTCCATCAGAGATGATATGCCCTGCCCGGCCTCTATGCCGCTATCGCTGTTGATCAGGCTGGTGCACAGAGTAGTGATGCCCTTAGTCTTCAGATAATCGATGAGCCTTGTGAGCATGGACCTCACATCGCCCTCTGTGCCCACATTGACCAGGTTGGAGATGGGATCTATTATCACAGATCCGGGCAAGAAACCATCAACAATCCTCCGCATCTCCACCAGATGGCTTTCCAGGCCAAAGGCCATGGGCCGCGATGCATGGATCTGCAAAAGCCCTGACTCGACCCAGGGCTGGAGGTCTATTCCAATGGAGCGCATATTGCGTACGACCTGGCTTGGCGACTCCTCAAATGCGAAGTAGAGGCACCTCTCTCCGCGCCTGCAGGCGGCATTGGCGAACTGAGCTGCAAAGCTGGTCTTTCCAGTGCCCGCAGTGCCCGAGATCAGAATGCTGCTCCCCCGGTAGTATCCCTGGCCGCCAAGCATTGCGTCCAGGCGGTCGATTCCGCTTGATACCCTTTCAGTATAGGCGTGGTGGTCAAGCCCCATGGAGGTGATGGGCATTACTGAGATTCCATGGTCCTCAATAAGGAAGGGGTACTCGTTTGTGCCGTGCTTTGAGCCCCGGTACTTGACAATTCTTAGACGCCTGGTTGCTATCTGCTCCTCCATCCTGGCATCCAGGGATATCACACAGTCGGCAACGTACTCCTCAAGGCCGTACCTGGTAAGAGTTTTCTCGCCGCGCTCGCCTGTGACTATAGCCGTAACTCCCCTGTCCTTAAGCCACCTAAAGAGCCTTCTAAGCTCAGACCTGAGTATTGCTTCGTTTTGAAACCCTGAGAAGAGCACCTCTATGGTGTCTATCACAACGCGCCTGGCACCTATGGAGTCTATGGCACTGCCAAGCCTTATGAAAAGCCCCTCAAGATCATACTCGCCAGTCTCCTCAATCTCGCTGCTGTCTACGTGCACATAATCCAGCAGAACCTTCTTCCTGGCAGAGAGGTCCTCCAGGTCTATGCCCAGGGAAGAAAAATTCTTGGCGAGATCATCTTCGCTCTCCTCAAAGGCCATGAAGACCCCTGGCTCGTCATAGAGGATGGCGCCCTGGGCCAGGAACTGCATCGATAGAAGAGTCTTGCCAGAGCCAGCGCTGCCGCATATCAGGGTAGGTCTGCCCTTTGGCAGTCCACCATCAGTGATCTCATCCAGGCCTGAGACGCCAGTTGGCGATTTTTCTAACTGTTTAAGCGATCTGTTTGGAAGTCCAGTGATCTTCTCTCCCTTAATCATGGGGATGCTCCTTCAGCGATGATTGGGTGAGGTCTTGGCAACCATATGCATAGGCCGATGCTTTGAATTATGCATGATTGCTTCTAAATTATGCATGATTGCTTCTAGGTCGCTCGTATTTACTTATGATATTACTCCAGATCTCATTCTGATATATAGGTTTTGTGACCCTTTCAAGAATTTATCCTTGCCAGGTTCCCGGACTGATAGAGCTTCTCGTGTACAAGTGCAAGTGAAGAGATCCTGTTGCGGCTCTCAGTGAGCGCAGATATCATCTGGCTGTCCTCGACCTTGCCTGCCTGCAGCTTCAGCAGGCTTGAGATTATCTGCAGGTTGTTCTTCACTCTGTGTTCAGTTATGTCCCTTATGGATTCTATGGCTCCGACGATCGCCCCCCGATCATCATACTGCGGACTTGTTTTAGCCTCTTTGTAGTAGAGTATTGTAGCCTTGACAACTGTTGTATGGGCAACCCTTATCAGCTATCATGTCACCATGACCCGGTACCAAAAGACAGGAGGAGCCCATGGACCCCGATATCCGGCTTGCTGGTCTGATCTCAATCATCTACAGGAGCCACTCAATCGCACTCAATGCCGAGATGAAGCAGTTTTGCCTCTCCGCAGGCCAGTTCCTTGTCCTGATCCACCTATCAAAGGAGCAGAACATAATGCAAGAGGATCTGGCGCAGCATTTCCACATAGACAAGTCCACAATTGCAAGAGCCGTCAGATCCCTCGAAGATGCAGGATATATCCTGCGCAAGGTCGACCAGAGCAATCGCAGAGCAGTCCGCCTCTTTCTGACTGATGATGGTAAGAAGATCATCCCAGATATCCTCAGGATTGAGAGGCAATTGGAAGAGATCGCCTGCGACGGCCTATCAGAGGAAGAGAGGGATCAGCTCCTTGCCCTCCTTCGCAAGGTGGCTGTAAACAGCCTCACACACGTCAAAGACAGCGGTGATGGAGAATATGCGCACAAATGGATCTCAAAGATCGGACCTTGAAGGATCATACCCGCCGGTGATTACTCAGGGCGTCTCTCTCCTGATAGGCGATCCCAAAAAGGCCATACTGAAGCTCTCAGGCCCTATGATTGTAGCAATGCTGGTCATAGCTGCCTACAACCTTGTAAACGCCGTCTGGGTTGTGGGCCTCGGGTCGGATGCCCTGGCAGCAGTCGGGTTTATCATGCCCGTGTTCATGATCATATTTGGAATCAGCAGCGGCATAGGTGCCGGAGTCGCCTCCTCCATCTCCAGGAAGATAGGTGCAAATGACAAGGCCGGCGCAGACGACGTTGCCATGCATGCCCTCATCCTTGTCATCCTGCTAACTGTGATCCTGACCGTCCCCCTATACCTGTTTGCAGAGCCCATAGTCAAGGCTCTTGGAGCAGGCACGGCTTCTGGTCTCGCTGTGGAATATGGAAGGATCATATTTGCAGGTGCAGTATTCGTGATCTTCCAGAATATCGCCTTCTCGATCCTGAGAGCTGAGGGCGACACATTGAGGACGATGTACGTGATGACAGCAGCATCTATCCTCAATGCCGTCCTGGACCCTATACTGATCTATTATGCGGGCATGGGCATCTCAGGAGCCGCATGGGGCACTGTCATATCCACCGCACTTGGCTGCACAGTCCCGATGTACTGGCTGATGATCAAGGGGGACACATACGTCTCTTTAACCTGGAAGTCGTTTTCACTTAGCTTTGATGTGATGAAGGACATCCTCCAGGTGGGTCTGCCTGCAAGCCTTGAGTTTTTGCTCTTATCTATCGACGCCCTGATAATCAACAGTATGCTGACGCACGTATCAGGGACGGATGCAGTTGCTGTCTATGCCGGAGGCTGGCGCGTGATAATGTTTGCATTAATACCCATGATCGCCATCGGTACTGCCGCTCTCTCAGTTGCGGGAGCCTCATTTGGATCGGGGCGCTACCAGAACCTCCAGGTCGTGCTCAGCTACTCAGTACGCCTCGCTCTCATGATAGGCATAGCTACAAGCGTCCTCACATGGGCATTGGCACCTCAGATAACCACAATCTTCACATACAGCCCTGATAGCGTTCACCTGACGCCCACAATGGTCGCATTCCTTCAGATGATGTGCCTCTTCTATCCCTTTGTGCCGCCAGGAATCATGTCTGCATCCATATTCCAGGGGACTGGGAAAGGGGTCACATCTCTCATAATAGAGTTCCTGAGGGTCGTGGTCTTCATAGCAGTCATGGCCTTCGTGCTTGGCATCGTCTTTGGAATGGGCGAATATGGCGTGTGGTTGGGAATAATACTTGGAAATATAATGGGCGGCATTGTTGGCTATATCTGGGCAAGGCTTTACATCAGACGCCTTGAACAAAGAGAGGACCTATGGAGCCATCTGTCACGGGCTTGAGATATTATATTGGACTCTGTAAAAAAGGGATGATATCAGAAATATCTCAAGAGAGTTAGACGACCTTCTCTCCTGCCCCAGGCCCCCACATGGCGTTGTAGACCTCATCGACATGAACCATGACGCAGGACTTGGCAGGAAGCTTATCATTGACCCCTTTCACCCACTTCCTCATCTCATCGAAGCTGGCACCCTCCTTGCAGGCGTTTACAGATCCCTTGATCTGGAAAGACTTCTTTGTGGCCGAGTCGTAGCACAGAACTGAGATCTTGGGGTTCTCTAGAAGGTTGGCTGCAGTCTTCTTGAAGAAGTTGTCAGCGATCATAAGTGTCTCATCATCCACAATCTTTAAAAGCCCCACGAATACAACATTGGGCACTCCAGAGGCGCTGGCGGTGGCAATTGGCACCGGCTTTTGCTTGGCCAGGGTCTCTTTCACATCTGCGGGCATCTTGACCAATTATATCACCATGAGATAGATGTCCAGCCATTGATATATACTTGCGGGTTACAAAAATATATGAGGCTATGAGGCCATCTTCAGGCCTTTTCATCACGGCATTTCTTTATGAACTGTGACGGAAATCCACGGTAGGATGCGCTGTGGATATGGGCATAGCTGGCGATCATATTTCCCTGCGACATTCCATCAAGTCCACTTCTGATGCCAGTGCCGCGCTCAAGCTTTATGGCATACTTCACATCTTCATCCATGACCATCTCTGAGTGATGGAACTCATGGCCCATGATGGGGGCACCCCTGGACCCGAGCAGGCAGTCCTGAGAGATCTGACCATGGACATAGCTCACAACCCTTGTCCTGCCCTTCCTGGACCGTCCCGGGACCAGCCCCACCATCTCATGGCTCTGGCCGTCCCACTCAATCTCCCTGGCCATGTACATCAGCCCGCCGCACTCGGCATATATTGGCACGCCCCTCTCATGGGCCTGCACTATAGACCTTATCATGCCCCTATTCTCGGACAGCTCTTTTGGGTAGAGCTCAGGGTAGCCTCCGCCTATGTAGATTCCATCGACCTCTGGCAGGGAGGGATCGTGCACAGGGCTGAAGGGCACAACCTTGGCACCAGAAAGCTCCATCATCTCCAGGTTGTCGCGGTAGTAGAAGTTGAACGCCTCGTCCAGGGCAACACCTATTCTCAGACCTAGGCCCGCATCGCTCCTCTTGTAGAGGTCCGTCTCTGGCTCTGGCAGATCCTCGGCCTGCGATGAGAGCTCCAGGATGCGATCAATGTCGAGGCCTTCTTCAACTATTGACCTGATCCTCTCAAGCCTCTCTAAAAATCCTTCATGCCTGGACTCGCCCTCAAGCATTGGAACCAGGCCCAGGTGGCGCATGGCCAGGTGCATGGACTCATCTCTTGGAATGACGCCCACCACCTCCACTCCTGCGTACCTCTCTATCTCCCGCCTGGCCTTATCGGCGTGTCTTTCGCCACCTACCTTGTTCAGTATAACGCCTTTGATTGAGACCTCGGGATCAAAATCCATGTAGCCCTTGACGAGAGCTGCTGCAGACCTGGTTATGGACCTGGCATCCACAACAAAGATCACTGGAGATTTGAGCATCTTTGCTATCTGTGCGGTGCTGCCAAGGTCGCCCTCATAGCCCTCATACAGCCCGCGCACGCCCTCAATGACCTCCACATCGGCACCAGATGCCGCATGGGTATAGACCTCCTTTACTGCCCCCTCTGTCATCAGGTGCCCATCGAGGTTCCGGCAGTTCCTGCCAGTGATCCAGGTGTGGTAGCTGGGGTCTATGTAGTCCATGGCAACCTTGTAGGGCTGGACTTTGAGGCCGCGGTGGCAGAGCGCCGAGAGCAGCCCGGCCACGATCGTGGTCTTGCCGCTGGATGAACGGTCTCCTGCAAGAAGGATCCGGCTCATAGGCAGGATAGCTCCCTCAGCCTCTCATCGCCCATGGGCTCTGGGATCTTGGACTGGGATACGCCCGCAACTTCTTTGGCCAGGCCGCGGTAGACCTCAGCAATGGGTGCGTCTGGAGCGCCCTCTATGACTGAGACTCCCCTGCGCTCGCAGGCCTGGACTATCGGGTCCTTGGGTATGAAGGCGACCATTGAAGAACCTAGCTCTCTTGCAAACCTGTCCACAATCTCACTCTCGCCAGAGGCCTCTCTGGAGTTGCAGATGACGCCCGCCAGGGGTGTGCCAAGGCGCTTTAAGCCGCGGCAGATGTTGTTTGCAGCATAAAGCGGCATATATTCCCCGGATGTTATGATGTAGGCCTCGCTTACCAGCCCCTTTCTTATGGGCGCAGAAAATCCGCCGCAGACTATGTCTCCGGGAACGTCATACAAGACGAGGTCGATCTCGTCCATCACTTTTGAGACCTTCCTTAAGAACTGGATGGCAACTATGATCCCGCGCCCGGCGCAGCCCACTCCGGGCTCTGGCCCGCCGACCTCAATGCACTTCACGCCCTTGTATCCATCAAAGACGACGTCCTTCTCCTCTATCTCGCCCCCACGCTGGATCAGGTCCATCATGGTTGGAATTCTCTTGCCAACCAGAGTTATAGTCGAGTCGCTCTTAGGATCACAGCCCACCACAAGGACGCGTGTTCCGGCCTCAGCACATGCGGCAGCCACATTCGAGGCAGTGCATGATTTGCCTATCCCGCCCTTGCCATATATCGCAACATGCTTAATGGAAGACATTGATTAACTCCGGAGAGCCTAAGGCTACGCCATAGGATATACATTTATCCAGGTAGTGATTTCCATGCATCTGCAGTCTTTTAGGAAGATATGCCTGAGCAGGCCGGGCATTAGCATCCTGGCACTGACTCTGGCAGCATTAGCATTATGCGCACTCCCATGCGCCTCGGGTCAGCTCACTGAAGCGTCCCTGGTGAGGGGAAGCCTGAGTACGGGAAGCGACGAATGGTCCGCCAGCGACTTTGGCTGGTTCTTCTATGATATAGACCAGAACGCCGGAGGCGAGCGCCTCTCAATTAAGCCTTCTGGAAGGATGGTTGAGAAAGGCGGCCTGACCTACACCAGCAGTGCCTGGTCCAGATCGTTCAAGTTCAGGCCGTGGGGACAATATCTGGCTGTAGCATTTCTCGGCAAGCCCTACCTGGCAGGCTACCTGTCCAGCGATTTTTCAGATCCAAAAAACGTTCTTTTGCAGGGCGAGCTGGCGCAGGTCCTCATAGATGACAACGCCACTCACAGCCTGATGACCAACTCCACATTATATCTCAAAGACGGATATGGCCTGGCACTGGGGAACGTCTCGGCCGACGGCAGCGCCGCAGAGATCCTTCTTACCAGGAACATGACGGCTGTGGACCTGAAGACTGTCTCTCCTGGAGAGACCTATGTCTACAGGTCTGGAGATCTGCCCGTAATCCTGGTCCATGTAGCAGGCGCCGTGCCCCATAAAGACGGTCCGGAGGTGGCGATCGACGGTGTCTTCCAGCTGCGAAGCAGGCCCGACTTCAACCTCACCAGGGGCAATAAAGTAGGCGGCATGCTGGAGGTCTCTGAAATATCAAGCAGCCGCCTGGAGATGAAGAACTCTTATGAGATAGACCTCGAGAGGAACAGTTTCATACCCCTGGCAGATGGTCTGGCACTCCGGGTCCTGGATGATCCGGACCTGATCTATTGCCCGGAAGGCATCATAGCCGAGTACGGGCTCTATGAGATCCGCGGCCCGGCCTTTGGAGAAGGGTCTTTTGTGCCCGTGGTCCTCGGCAATATATCCGGCCATGCCCAGGCTAGATGGGAGGCTGAGAACTTCTCGGGTTTCTACTTCGACGGCCAGAAGATAGGCTCTGAATCTCTGGCCATCTTCAGCACAGAAAACAGGACAGTCCAGCCCATAAAGCCTCCACAGATAATCAACAGCACCTACGCCGCAAACGGCATCATGTACTCAACAATGGTGGAGCCAAGAGAGTTCCAGTTTTCTTCATGGGGCAGGTACAATGTCGTTGGATTCTTAGGAGAGCTCCTCTTTGCAGGATACGGCGGAAACACCAGCTCTGATATCGGGAACTCAAGCCTGATCGATGACGATTATCTGGGCCGGATACTCCTCGACTCCAACCAGTCCGTGTCTGCAAAAGCTGGAGACGTCCTCGCCCTGGCAGACGGGTACGAGCTCGAGGTGGCAAGCGTGGATGGTGACGGGATTATGGCTAAGCTCCTCAAGGACGGATGGCCTGTGGATAACGGCACTTCAGTAAAGCCGGGCTCGACGTACCTGTACAGGACCGGTATGTGGAACCTGACTGATATGCCCATCATCGCCGTGCATCTCAATAATATATCCAGCAATGGCAGCAGTAAGACGGCCGTCTTAGACGGCATATTCCAGATCTCTGATGAGGTGCTGCCTGTAGAGGAAGGCCAGGACTTTGGAGAGCTTGCAGTTCTGGCCTCCACGCCCCAGTTCATAATCATGGGAAACCCAGGCAGCCTCACCCTTGCCAGAGGCTCGAGCATAAGCATCTGGCCTGGAATGAAGATCAGGGTGGCGGATAACCAGACTCTGAGGTATTACCTGTACGCCCCAAGCTATGTGGTGCCAAGCCCAATCCTTGAGAGCATAGATCTGCCCAGATATGATGTATCGCCCTCGCATCCGGCCAACTTCACAATGCAGGTCCGGGCCGGGGAGATAAGCAGCGTGACTGCAAGCATCGTTGATCCATCAGGCGGGTCTGTATTCATCAAAGATCTTACCAGAACGGGCATGGGCTCGGGTGATGCCTGGGCATATGCCTGGTCCTGGAATGCGTCAGTACTGAAGATTAGCGATGACGGAGGCCTGATCCCGGATACCGGGGTACCCTTGGTGCCAGCTATGCTCTACCTGAACCGCTCTGAACGCCCAAGGCTTGCAGCGGTCCTCTTCGACGGCCAGGGCCAGATCACAAGCATCATGGACAATAGCACCCTCTATTACATATCACCCTCTGCATACGCCCTCGCCAAACGCAGCGAGAGCTACGAGGAGATGCTGGCCAATAAGACCCTCAAGGAGAACTACATAAAGATAGATCCTGGGAAAAGTATTCTAAAATTCTACAGCATGGCCAGCTTCAACACAGTTCTCTCTGATGCCAACCACACCCTTACAGGATCGCCAGATCACCTTGAGCCGCATATAGAGAGAACCTATGCACCAGCGGGCAGGTATGAGCTCCAGTTGAGGATTGAGAACGCCATGAATGCCCTCAGAGTGATGGATCTCTACTTCAATGTGACAGCGCCTGAGGCAAACGCGAGCTCTACACAAGATCGCTGAATAGAGGCCGGACCAATATCAGGCACGACCAGGTCTGGCCACCGGCCCCAGACCTCTATGCATCTAACTCCTTTATATCCCTGAAAGACGAAACCATCTTCGACACCTTCGTTGCATCAGGTCCGTCATGGTTGGAATTCACTTCCCACACAGAAGCATGTTTAATGGGTGACATCGATTGACTCAGGAGAGCTTAAGGCCAGGCCATGGGATACGCAGTTATTCGGGCATGCACAGACGTCTAGGCAGATCAAACTTGGGGAATAAAAGCCAAAGCAGGCTTTGCTGGTCCATCCTGGCCATGTCTCTGGCTGTACTTGCAGCTCTTCAATACGCCTGTGCCCAGCCCACTGAGGCGACCTGGGTGAGGGGCCAGTTCAGCACAGACAACAGCGAGATCAATGCTACAGACTTCGGCTGGTTCTTCTATGATGCAGATGAGGGCACAGGAGGAGAGCACCTCTCAATCAAGGTTGACGAAAGGAGCGCAGAGAAAGGGAACCTGATCTACTCCAGCACCGCCTGGTCCAGGTCATTCCAGTTCGAGCCCTGGGGACATTATCAGGCCGTGGCATTTCTCGGCAAGCCCTACCTGGCAGGCTACTCCAAAAGCTCTCTGACTGATGAAGTGAGCTCTCTTGAGAGGGGCGAGCTTAGGCAGATCATAATAGACGACGACGGCACACATACTCTGACCTCAAACGCAACTTTTGACCTGCTTGATGGATATTCCCTGGTCTTAAGGGACGTCTCAAGTGAGGGCAATGTGGCCGACATCCTGCTTATAAAGAACCGGGAAGTAGTGGATAGAAAGGCTGTGACCTCTGGAGACGCCTACGTATACAAGATAGGGGATCTGCCAATCATCCTGGTCCACCTGGCGACCGTTATGAAGAGCCATGATGAATATGGAGGGAACATAGAGATAGATGGCGTCTTCCAGGTGCGCGACCTGCCCGACTTCAAGTTCTCCCAGGGCGAAAGACTAAACGGTGTATTGGAGGTCACTGATATCTCCAGCGACCTCATAGAGATGAGGAACGATGACGATGTGAGCCTTGGCAAAGACTCTCTCATCCCCCTGGCAGGCGGGCTTGTCATACGGGTCTTGGATACAGATGATCTGGCCTACTATCCAGAAGGCTTAATTGCAGACTACGGCGTGCATGAGATCCGCGGACCGGTCTTTACAGGTACCTCGTCAGTGGCCGCGTCCTTTGGCAACGTACCGATCCAGGCCCGGGCCAGATGGGATACTTTCAACTTCTCGGGGTTCTACTTCGAGGACGACCAAGAGATCGGCCGCGAAGCACTGGTCCTTTATGGGGCTCCAAACAGGCTTGTCCAGCCGGCATCGATAGCTACCTCACCAGACGGGACTGCAAAGGTCACAGGAATCCAGTACAGCTCTTTTGTCCAACCCAAAGAGTTCCAGTTCAAGTCCTGGGGCCACTATGATACCATAAACTTCATGGGCCAGCCCTTCTTTGCCGGGTACAGCCAGAACACCAGTCCGGAGATTGGAGTGGGAAGCCTCATAGAGCACGATTACCTCTGCCAGGTACTTCTTGATTCCGACCAGACAATGAAGGCCGAGGCAGGAAACGCCTTCATCCTGGCCAATGGCTATGAGCTCCAGGTAGCGGGCGTTGATAAGGACAAGATATTCGTCCGGCTGCTCAAGGATGGAAAGCCAGTTGACAGCGGAACTGTGATCAGCTCAGGATCGACGTACGTCTACGAGGCGGACGTCGGAGATGTCAACGACCTTCCAATCATTGCGGTCCATGTCAACAACGTTTTCAGCGACGGGAAAACCGATGTGGCCATGCTGGACGGCATCTTCCAGATATCAGACAAGGTGCTGCCTGTGGACGAGGGCCGGGACTTTGGAGAGCTGAGCATTCTTGTATCCAATCCCACATTCATAGTCATGGCAAATCCCAATTACCTCTATTTAGGCCCCAATGGCGGTATCAGCATCTTGCCAGGAGTGAACCTCCGGATTGCAGATAACCAGACTCTGAGGTATTACCTGTACTCCCAAAGCTATGTGGTTCCAAACCCCGTACTTGAGAGCATAAACCTGCCCAAAAACCAGGCATCGGCCTCAAGCCCAGCGAACTTCTCAATGTTTGTCCAGGCTGGAGAGATCACAAGCGTCCGTGCCGATGTGCTCGATCCCGCAGGCAGGACTGTGTACATCAGGGACCTGACAAAGATGGGCATGGGCGCAGAGGATACCTGGATTTATGCATGGTCCTGGAATGCTACAGTTCTGAAACTGAGCGATGATGGAAGCCAGGTCCTGGACTCCGGTCAGTCCTTCAGCCCGGCTGTGCTCTACCAAAACAGGTCTGAACGTCCGGTCTCAGTTGATGTGAGCTTTGATCGCCAGGGAAGGATCACAAGCATCGCCGATAAGAACACAGTATACTACATCTCTCCATCAGAGTACTCGATGATTGCAAAGGGCAGCTACTCCCAGATGCTTGTCAACCAGACCGCCAGATCACAGTACATAAAGATAAAGCCAGGAGAGAGCAGCCTTAGGTTCTACAGCATAATTAACGACACCACCGGCCTCTCCAGCACCAACCACACGATCTTTGGGCCTATAGACGACTTAAAGCCGCGCATAAACCGGGCCGACGCTCCGTCAGGCAAGTATGAGCTGAGGGTGAGGATAGAGAATGTGATGAATGCTCTGAGGGTCTCCGGGCTTTACTTCAATGTGACAAAGCCCAGTCCCAGAGAGGTTTATTTGGGATCAGCCTCTGCACTGCCGGGCCAGGAGGTCTCTGTACCGCTTAGAGTTGCGACATCTGGCCAGGAGGTCAGCGTGAATATAAGCTACGATCCAGGGGTGATCGATGCCAGAGGTGCTAACGGGTCTTGTCCTGCACCCACCTATATAGATCACAAATCTGGCAGGATAAGAGTGGTCCTGCCTGCCAACTGCAGCTCAACCAACATCACCTTCCAGACGCTGAAGGCCAACTCCACTGCAGTGCTGGGGATTGAGGATGTCAGGGGACTGCGGCCAGACGAGCTGAAGAACGGGTCCATCTCAGTGCTGGCAGGCGATGCAAGCCAGATGCCTCAGGCCAGGGCAAGCGGGCCTGCCATTGTCGCAGTGCTAACGGCCATCGCCCTGGCGGCCCTGGCCAGGCGCAGAAGGTAACGTAGCCCTCCGGGCTTTCCTCAGGCTTTTTTCAGTAATCTTTTTACCATAGCCCTGCAAAAGCAGACTACGTCAACTACCCTACCCTAAAGGGTAGGGCTTGCGCCTCCGCAAAAAATCGGGACACAATAGGCAGGTTGACTGCTACCCTTGCGGCTATGTTTGTAGCCGCTATGTTGTCAGCCGGACCAGAGAAGCCACAGCAGATACAACGGAAATCATCTCTTGTAGGTCGATTGGACTTGGAGACACAATGGCAGATCGGGCATTCTTGAGAGGTATATGCAGGGTCTACAAAGATCAGAGGCACACCAGCTACAGCGGCCTTATAAGTCAAGAATTGCCTGAGCTGATCAAAGCTCCAGGAGTGGTGATCACGTCTCTGAGACTTCCTAACCGTGACCCTTCTTTTGATTCCCTTAAGATCTTCAAGGGAAATCAGACAGAGGGTGTCTTTAGCCTTCGTGATCAATCCTCTAGATATTCTGTGATTCACGTCTCTGGCAAATCTGGCCATTCTTCCAGAAAGCTTCTTGAGATGCCTCTTTGCACTCTTTGTTCCACATTGCTGGAGTCGGCCCTTCAGGACATCAGAACTCTTCCTGGTATTTCTTATTTGTTGGCTGGAATGG